>Ga0078972_1006621_pt1 | contig 27097 bp, 37 predicted proteins | sample YelNatPaOPGAMG01_FD_67568 | JGI IMG/M metagenome (GOLD analysis project Ga0078972, IMG submission 67568) | Hot spring thermophilic microbial communities from Obsidian Pool, Yellowstone National Park, USA - OP-RAMG-01 (SPADES assembly) (version 2) | ecosystem: Environmental > Aquatic > Thermal...
CTTGAAGCTTATCTTTACGAATATGGAGTCAGAGCCCTTAAACGGGAACATGCTGTCTTCAGCCAAGTCTTTTGGCAGGTAAATTAAGTATTTGCCGTCCTTTCTTCTAAATAGGCGTCCTTTTCCTTCATTAACCATTAATTTCACCCCATTTCTTCCTTGTTTAATGATTTGACTTATTTATAAAAATATTCTAGTCTATATTCTATGCGAATTTAAAATTCAACGACAAATCTGTGAGAAAACGCATTATTGACAGTTCTTTTAGTCATGCGCTTCATTTTAACCGCTTCAACAAGCTTTCCAAAAACTATGTTTATGTAGCTTGCTAGAGTATCCTAACATTACCATGTTTTTATGGTTAACGTGAAAGACGTATTTTGTTTTGGAGCATGTCTTCTTTTGGAATACTCTTTTTTAGGTTTACACGTGCTGATTTCTAGTGGGAACTAATAAGATAGGTTTGGCGTTGGTTTACGTTGTTAGCGGATTATGAAGAGGATGCAAGTAAGCGTAGAGAACGTTTGCGTATTATAGCGGATATATTAAAAGCTGCGAAGAGGGGGATAACTAAGACTGAGATAATGTATAGGGCAGGGCTGAGCTTTGCTCAATTGACCGAGTATTTATCCCTTCTTGTAAAAGCTGCTGATTGAAAGCTTCAAAATAAATAAAAAGATAGTCTATCAAACGACAACAAAGGGGCGCCGATACCTTCAAAGCTATGAAGAAATGAAACATTTATTGCAAAGGAACACAACACTTGTGTCCACATAATCCACTGAAAAACAGAAACAAACTGCTACAAACAATTGCAAAGTCATGGCAAAAATTCTAATAGAGAATTGGCGTTTTGTTGTTGGTTCCTTCTTCTGTCATGGGTAGTGCTTGTTTTAGTTCTTTGAAGGCTTTGATTACTGTTATGCCTCTTTGAGTTATCATGTAAACTTTTCTTTCTTTTCTAACGGATATTTCTTCCACTAAACCTTGCTTAATTAGAAACTCCATGTATTTTTTGAGGGCGCTGCAGTTTACATTAGCCTTGTACATGATATGCGTTAATCTTAAGGGTCCACGATGGGCTAAAACGCGTAAAATGTCCATGTATGTTTCAAGCTTAGACCTGCGCAATATGAAATCTCCATGCTGCTTGTTAACCTTTTAAAATATAAACTCTTTACGCATTCAACATATTTACATGGCATAAAGAAAGAAGAACTGAATTGATAATCTATTTTGATCTACGAATATTCTCTGAATGTGTAGCCGCATTTTGTGCATCGCAAAAACTGTGTTGAAGACTCGTCTGCGCCACGAGTTTGCACCTGCCATACATACGCTGTGTTGTTTCCACACTTAGGGCATTCAATCCTAACAGTTGGCAATGTCCTAAGTTTCTGTTCCTCCTTTCCGATGACAGCTACGAGTTGCTGAGGCTCATGATGTATAACCCTAGCAACTTTCTGCTCGACTTCCCCCTTTAACTCACGCTTCTTATAGCCGCATTTGGGACAAACAAGCATAAAAGACACTTTATTACGCCTTTCAACCTTCTTAAGCGCAAGACGAGAACCACACTTCGGACAAAATTCCATGCCCCGATACTCCGTTCTTGTTTAGCACTGCCTCAATTAAATCTTTACCCCAAAACTTAACCCATTTAAATTTGTAACTGTCCTTTGACGATTTGTTTGGCGATTTGTTGGATTTCTTGGAGGTTTTGGAAGAATTTCTCTTTTGTGGCGAGGAGGTCGTGGAAGGCGAGTTCTTGTTCGGTGAGGCTGATTTTTGTCCTTCTGTAGTATTGTTTTTCCCTAAAATATATAGGGAGATTAAAAGAATAAAAGCGATGGTTATTGGAGGTTTCGGGTGTCCAGTAAAAATTATGAGCACTTTGAGGTGGGGCAGAGAGCAGCTAGAGTAGGCTTGGATAGCGAGGAAGAAATCATTAATAGAATCAACTCTAAAGGTGAATTTCACAATAGTCTTAGAAAGTGTTTAATCGACTTGGGTTTTAGTCCCAAAGACCAAATATCCGCATATAAACCTATAGTGGCGGGCTTGAAAACAGATATTTGCATAAAAATAGACGGAGAAGTGGGCGTAAGTGTAAAATCTAGTTCTGAAACCAGTTTTCATCAGATAGATAGAAGATCTCTTGAACATTGGAAGTCATTTTTGAATATGCCCGAGAGTGTTTTCGAAACCATCAAGGAAGCAATTTTACGGGTTTCAAAAAATTCTAGAGATAAATTCATACTAGATAAGGACCAAGACAAAGTTAAAGACTTCTTTTCTAAAAATCTTCGAAGCATAATTTGTGAAATATTCAAACGGAATGAGAAGAACTTAAAGTTGTTGATGATAAATGACAAACAAAAGCGAAGAGTTTACGTATTTAATATGGATGAAACTATTGATTTTCTCTGTAAAAACGCATCCACTATAAGGTTTACTGATAAGGGAATCGTGCTTCTTGGCGATTTTATCTCTGTTCAGAGAAAGGGAGGCAACGGAAAGCATGTGAAAATCCCTAAGACAGATTGGAGTCATCCAGGTAATCAGTTGCAATTTAAATTTTCACCCATAACGTTTGCAGAACACGTTGAGACAACAAAAGCCTTTAGGTCTGGTGTGATTGATTATTAAAACGGCGATTAAGCAATGCCTCGTGCAACTCTTCAACCGTGTTCTCTGGGTTTTTCAGTCTAAGTGCTTGTGCCAGATATAGATCAAGCAAGTGTCTATATTCTTCTTCCATCTGATCCCAGAATGGCGGAAGGTGACGGTTTAATATTTTGTCAACAATTTCGCGAACTTTTGAAGCCACTTCTCTATCCACAGTATTTACATTAATCACAGGCAGTTCGAGATAGTCGTTTTCTAGGAATCTTGTCCATGTTTCTGAAATTTTTCTACCCAACAAGATAAGTGTTGATATGAAAATCGTGCTATTAAACCAGCCCACGAGCAGTTTAGCGGTGTTCAGTTCTTTAACAATGTAGAAGTTCTTGGAAGCAGCAACCTCTTCTTCGCTGTAATTTGCAAAGACGCCTCTTCGCTTAAACGCTAAATCGACTTTGTCTGGTATAAAAATGTGTCCAAAAGGCTTTTTAACCGTAATTTGTTTGTACACATGAGTGTACCAGTACTTGCCGTAAGCACTAATCGCCGGTTTAGCCGCGCCACTGCTGATACCCCATTCTATGTATTGTTGTAAGTCTCTCGGCAAAAGGTGAATCTCTACTTGTGGTACTGCCAGCATATAACGGTCCACGCTGGCGGTAATAACGTGATCATACAAGCTTGGCTTCCGCAAAGTCTTAACTAGAAAATTTTTGCTTATATTAAGCTTGGCTTTGCTTTTATGGTTTTCAATTTCCACAAACGCTTCATCATCTTTGAGAACTTGCCAGTATTTATTTGAGACAAAAAAGAACTCTGGTCCATACATTTCAATCCCCCTAACAATGCTTTTCCGACCGAGCACGTTGTTCCAATACCCTAAAGTGCCTGCCTTTAACCCTTGCTCGAAAATATTCACAACTATCCTTCTAATTTCGTTCTCTCCAAAAAGGGCTAACCAGTTAATATCGAGGAAACGGGGTAACGTGTGAATATCAAAATAGTTTATTTTGCCGGTTGTGTTTCCCTCTATAATAGCTTTGGCTATTTCTTCTACATTATTGTTCGATTCAACGAAAGCTGTTGGTTGCGCTGTAAGGGAAGTTTTAATCGCTGATATGATAACCTCTTTAAATCCACTGTCTTCTGAAAAGGAGGGTCTAGACGTGCACTCTAAAATCGAAAGGATACTATACTTTTCTCTTAGAAGTGTTTTGTAACCTTTCCCATATATAGTGTAAAATGTTGAGGCTGGAAGGACAGACACTAATAGTCCATTATCATTTAAAATGTAGTCGGACAAGAACATAGACAATGCTTGAAGGTTGACGCTCTTCCGAGTGAGATACTTCTTATAGCCAAGACCGCCCACAACACCTAGCAAATAAGCTCGATAGGTTTTTTCCAAAGATTCCCACCGAGTAAATGGTGGATTCGTCAAAATCACGTCTGCTTTCGGTAGTTGAGACTGAAGGAACAAAGGTGAGATTTTCGGAATTTCCACAAAAGCGTCACCAGCAATCACCATTATTAGATCCCTTCTTCCATTTGTTGCTTTGAGAAGCGCTGCATATGCAACTAGGGCAGGCAGATGGACGGGTTCAATACCCCAAACTTTCGCTATCTTCTCCACTCCTATTTTCTGCACTGCCGCTGTTAGTGTACGTGCCGAACCCACGAAGGGATCTGCAAGCACAATTTTCTCCTTTTTCAAACTTTTCATGTACTCAGCAGTAATTGCAGCCATAAAGCGAGTGCCTTGGTCTATAGTGTAGTATGCCGCAAATTTTTTCCTCTCAGATTGGTCGATCAACTTTTGCACTTGAATTTGGCTTTCCTCGATAGAAATTGTTGGTTTGGTTAATTCAGATTCGATGAAGCGTAGCTCATCCAAGCTTAGACTATTAAAGTTAGGTAACACGGGCGCATTCCAATATTTCAATGAGTCTAGACATGCACCATCGGAGTACTGCAAAATTGTGTTCAGACAAGAAATAAAGATTTGAAAATTATTAAAGCTAGGCTCTATCTCTAACTTTCGCAAGATTTGCTTTGGATACTCCAATATTTGACTTTCCATCTTCTCCACTTTTAAAGTGCTCATCACCCTAAAAGCTATTTTCATATTGCCTTTTTCGGCTTTCTTCGGCTTTTAACTTCTTCAATGCATTCATCATCAACGTAACATCCTCGTCGATCTTTTTCCTGTCCCAATGCTTCACTCTCAAGATAGTCACTGAGAAACCGTCAAGCTTAACGTTTTGCGTAACATAGGCATGAAGAATCTCCCTCTCCCTTTCAGTCAAGATGAACGTTCTCATTGTTAACAGCCACTGATAACAGTGACAAACATTTATATAAAACTTTTCAGTGTGCATAGTCCTTAGTCCTCATATCAAAATAATATTGACGGTTGTTCTTCCTTCTAAAAAGAAAGTAAAACAGAGGGAAGCATATATCTACAAGGCAAGTCGCTAAGCCTTTAGATTCCAATCAACTAAATAATCCGCTAACATTTCGATTGTTTAAATCCTTGTCTGAAAATCCTTCCTCATAAGCGATATATTCTCACTCTCGGGATTCGAAAACTCCATCTCCAAAACTTTCCCACGCTCCTCAAAAGCAAAAGACAAATACCTCAAAAAAACCAAACCCAAAACCACATACTTATACTCATGAACCTCAACCTTCTTACGCAACTTATCCGCAGCCTTCCACAACTTATCCTCAAAATCAATATCCCGCTCACCCAACCCAAACACCACCAAAGTAATAAGATTGAAAATGAGTATAAAAATATAAACGGGGAGGCAAATCCACCCTCACCGTCTTGAATAACTCGTAGGAATTTTTCCTTTGGATTTTGTCCATAAGTTTTATAATTTGATAAATTCTTTAAGCTCAGCTAATTTTCTTAAAAACTCTTCACCTTTCTTTGTAATTTGATATCTTATTTTACCTTTTGATGTATCCTTTTTCTCGATTAACCCATGTTGAAGTAACAGGTCAATATAGTGAACTACTCGTGTGTAATTTAAGCCTACTTTGTACATTAGACGGGTTCTGCTTGACGGTACTCTGCACGCAATTAAAATTTCCTCAACTATCATTAAATGTTTACGTTTTTCCATGTTTAACCTTTCCGCTATTGTGAGTTTCTAAGATATAAATCTTTAATAAGTATTAAAAAGTATTTATCAAAGATCCATAATTTTTTAATGCTTCACAAATCAAAACTAAGTAAGGTGAAGTTATGTATATACAAGATCACATGCACAGGCTAGCGCAATCCTTTAAATGGGGTTTTCTTTTTGATCGCATAGTTGAAACTTTATGTAGATATGAAATAAAGCAAGAATTGACTGAGAAGGATAAAAAAACCCTCGATGAAAGCGTCTCTTTCATTGAGATGGTCTTAAATGGAGGAAAACAGATAACCACAGGAATATATCAAACTAATGCTCTAGAATCTCTAATGCTTTACAATAAATCACTATCGGTAATTCTAAGCATGTCTGATCTAACGACTGAAATTAACGTGGCAGAAATCGAGGAGATGCTCAAGGAACTGAAAAATGATTTACAAAAAATAGTTAAAGGTGAACAAATAACATCTGAAAAAGTTAAAAGAATCAAAGAATTCTTCAATATGCTTCGGATGACAACGCTTGATGAAAGTGCAACTATCATAAATGGTTTCTATGAATCTAGGAGTCCAGATAAATGGGAATTGGCTCCAAAGATCTCGTCATAGACAAAGCATTTAAGCTTGAAAAAAGGATTGATGAATTACAAGCGAAAGAATATTACTCAAAAGATCCCAAAAAATTACTCAGCCTATTCAGCAAGAGTATAAAGCAGATTGCAGAATCTATAAAAAGTATCGAGAATGAGGACCCCATTAAAATAAGGAGAATAAATTTTCTATTAACAGTTTATCATTATTTTTTAGATGAAATAGAACATATTGAAGCAGACAATGTTCCTGTTGAGATGTTACCAATATTCAATGAAATATTGAAAGAATACCAGCTGAAAACAGTTCTTGTTTTTAGACCTAATCCTATATATAATTACTCATATTTTCCAATCACTCGTTTAATCGACGAAATTAGTCAAAAGTATCCAGAGGTGAGAGTAAGCGAGGCTCAAAACGATATAGCGGTTATTTCTTTTCCTTCCTCTGAGAGAACGAGCGCTTTATTACACTGTTGCTTTGCACATGAAATAGGTCATCATCTAAATGAATCATTTTCGATTGCGGCACAAATAGAGCCGAAGATTTTAGAATTAATAGATAAGAAGCTGTTAGATAAATACGTAGAAGGGTGGCTAGAGTTATTTAGAAAGCATAAAAGTGTCATTGATGGTACCGAAGTAACGTTAGATAAATTCATTCTGAAAGATCACTTATTTTCGAGAGCGACTGAAGAATTTGCAAGAATTATTCGGAAATGGTTGGACGAAATTGTTTCTGATATTTTTGCTATCTATCTTTTTGGACCAGCCTACATTTTTGCGATTTCAGAGTTTCTCCTTTCAAGCCAAGATTTAGAGAAATATTATGAAACGCATCCTCCCCCATTTATAAGGATTAAGAATTTGGTCAAACTTTTCGATGAGCTGGGGTTCTATAAAGACCTTGAAGTATATGCTGATGTTATTAAAAGGATAGATTTTTACAAGGAGATCTCAAAGAAAACCTTCGAATCTGAAAATGAAACCATGCAAGACATCAAAAATACAATTTTAGAAAGGTGTATAAATGCGTTATTCGATTTAGCGAAATCTCTTGTTTTACAACAAGTAAATCTCCTAAAGAGACATTTCGATTTTGAGGATATCAATAAAGCCGTAATTGCATTCAGAAATCTTATACCAGGCAATGAAATTTTGAATAAAAACGCAGTTTCAAAACCAATTGATGCAATCTCTATTCTAAACGCAGCGTGGATTGTAAGGATTAATTTCATAGACGAACTTTACAGTATGCTATCTAAAACAGAAAAGTCAACCGTGAGAAATATTATAGATGAGCTAACTTTAAAAGCATTAGATCTTCAGGAATTTCATAGAAGAATGGTGTGATCGTATGACCGTTCTCTCTAGAGACCAGATTATACAAAGAATATTTCATGAAGATATTACAAAAAGGTTGGTTATTACTCCCATTACAGACATTGAGAGCCAGATCGGAAACGGGACAATTGATATAAGGCTTGGGACGCGATTTATAATTTTTAAGCGGAGAAAAATCGGAACACTGGATCCAACAGAGAAAGGCATTGATGAAAAAATTCGTGAACTCCAAGAACGGATCTACACACCATACGGGGAAAAAATTGTTCTTCATCCAAATGAGCTGATTTTAGGAGGATCATTAGAGTATTTACGATTTCCATCTGACCTTATGGGATATGTTGTTGGTCGGTCTTCTTGGGGTCGATTGGGCTTAATAATTGAAACGTCACCTGTAATTCACCCATGTTTCATAGGAATCATTACATTTGAATTCGCTAATCTGAGTACAGCTCCCATCGCATTATACCCAGGAACCAGAATCGCCCAAATCTCTATTCACAGAGTCGAGAACAACATTCAAGACTGTAGAAAAATTTTGAATGCGTCAAGGTATAACTTAAGCACCTCCCCGGAATTTAGCAAAATTTACAAAGATCTAGAACTTGAAAAGATTAAAAGTCTTTTCACTGAACAAACATGATTATAATTAGAATTCTATGCTATCATCTGAATGTAAGTATTTGCTTAATTTAATTTATATAAACGATATAAAGAATTGGATGTTAATTGTAGAAGGGGATAAATAATGCACCTAGAAGAAATGAAAAGGGAAATAGAATCACTTGTTTTGGAAAAAGGTTTCTATAATAAGCGGGAAGATATTCCCAAAAAATTGCTTTTTGCATTTATAGAACTAGGCGAGGCTAGCGATGCCTGGAAGAAAGGTGAAACAGAAGAGAAAATAGCAGAGGAGTTAATTGACGCATTATTTTATATACTGGATGCTAGTAGATTGGCATGCCCATCGATAAACATGGATGAAATGTTCAAGAAGAAATTAGAGAAAAACAAAAGTAGACCATTCCAATATGGTGAGGGGCATCGCCTCAAATAGTATATTAAGCGAAAATTTACCAGTAAATTTGTGCGCCGTTCCCGCCCGGAGCATTCCAATTTAAGGCTTATTTTGGGCGTATTTTGGTTAAAAAGCTTAATTTTGACACTTTATCCGCACTTAAACTTCTCTATCTAAAGTTTGATTTCCCTTAAGAAGTGGGGCGTAGATGGTATTTTAAATTTCATCTTCAAGTTTTAACTCTTTTATGAGCTCATTTAGGGGTCTATCCTTGCCCTCTTTAACCTCTTTTAGGGCAATCTTCAAGTCTTTAACAAGTTCCTTATCCTGCATGACCTCAAGGGTTTCCAACAATTCGTCCATTAGATTTGCAGCTTTTGTTAGCAACTCTTTTTCTTCTGCTGTCAAGAGAGCCATTTGCCTCGCACAATCTTTTCAGAATTTAAAATCTTGCCAGACGTTTAACTCTTACTCTTTTATGGTAGCGAATTTGTTTCTTTGTTTAGCACTGGGATTTCGCTCTTTTTTATTTTAATAAAATCAAAGTACTTCATGGCATTACCAGTCAAGTATAAGAGCACACTTTCGTCCTTGTCAATGCTTCCTTTAGTTTCGAGTTTGTTTAAGGCTGCAAGGGTTGCGGATGCTTCGGGACATGCATACACGCCTTTTTTGAGGAAAGTTTTCATTGAAGCCATTATTTCTTTGTCGTCCACTGCTACCGCAATGCCCTTCGTTTCCATTATCGCCCGTAATACGAGGTAGCTTGCGTATGGACGGGGAACCCTTAAACCCGCCGCTATAGTTTCAGCGTTTTCCCAAGTCTCCTTCACTTCCACTTCTCCATTGTTATATGCCTTGACTAGTGGGGCGCAACCAGAAGATTGAACTATTATTAGGCGTGGAATCTTTTCTGTCCAGCCTAGTTCGATTAAATCTTTGAAGCCTTTCCATAAACCTATGATTCCTTCGCCTCCGCCCGTCGGGAAAATTATGTTGTCTGGCAGATTCCAATTGAACTGTTCTGCAATTTCAAACGCAATGGCTTTGTAGCCTTCGCATCTATAGGGTTGCTTGTTAGTTGAAACGTCTAACCATCCATAATCTTTTCCAAATTTTTTCACCATTTCTGCGGCGTCATTTATCAAACCATCAACAAGGTAGACTTTGGCGCCCATTGAAACGCATTCTTTAATATTGCTTTTCGGCACATCTTTCGGCATAAAAACATAAACTTCCATTCCAGCCTTTGCTCCATAAGCAGCCAAAGCCGCAGCAGCATTTCCAGCAGACGGAAGCGCAACACGGTTTATGTTTAACTCTTTAAGTTTGGAAACCGCCACAGCCATACCTCTGGCTTTAAAGGTTCCAGTTGGAAGCCTTCCATCATCCTTCAAAAAAACGTTTGAAGCAGCACTATTATCTTTTCGAAATTGAAGTATAGGCGTATAGGGTTCTCCTAAAGAAACTATATGTTTAGGCGATGACAGTGGGAGCAATTCTTTGAACTTCCAAAAAGTATCCGCTCTACTCTCCAAATCACGCTTAGAAACCTTCTCGGCAACTCTTGACAAATCATATTGGAACAGAAGCGCTCCACCACACTTTGGGCATACTGTTAAAATGTTGTCTGATGGAAAAACTTCTCCACATCTGCTACATTCAGCCCCAAGTATGAACATGTATTCTCCCAATTAATTGTAGAAGAGAAATCCTTTAAGTTTACTGTGAAAAACGCTCGAATGCAAGTTCATATTACATAAAACTCATATAGAAGGTCGTTTTATCCGATAAATCTTCAAATCTTAAAAGTGATGAAAAATGACGGAGAAAACGCCATCAAGTTATAAGAAACTAATGGAAAAAGTTAAGGATTTATTAACTTTCCAATCCGCCACCGCCATCATCCACTGGGATATGGAGACAATGATGCCGCCGAAGGCTATTGGTCTAAGAAGCCAACAATTAGCTCTCCTCAGCCGAATTGAACACAGAATGAGCACAGACCCGGAAATAGGTAGATTATTGGAAGAAATCATGCGACCGTCAGAATATGAAAAGCTTGATGCTATCCAAAAGAGAAATGTGTACTTGATAAAGAAGCAATATGATGAACAGACAAAACTTCCCGAAGAGCTTGTTGCAGAAATTGCAAAACAACAAGCCGTAACCGTGGATGTATGGAAAAAAGCCAAAGCAGCAAAAAACTTCTCCATGTTCAAGCCTGAACTTGAAAAACTTGTCGAATTAGAGAAGAAGGCCGCAGAAATTCTGATGAAAGTGAAAGAAACAGCGACACCCTATGATGCGTTGATAGACATTTTTGAACCAAAAATGACAGCCAAAACAATCACGAAAGTTTTCAACGAGTTAAGAGAAGGTTTAGTTTCTCTGCTGAAGAAATGTGAAACCGCTCCAAAACAACCAGACGTAAGCATTCTCAAACGCAAGGTTCCAATAGATGTGCAAAGAAAAATCTCCAAAGCCCTCGCCGAAACTGTTGGTTATGATATAGAGTCAAGAGAGGCTGGAGGTAGAATAGACGAGACAGAACACCCCTTCACAACAGGTTATTACGACGATGTGCGAATTACAACACATTATTACGAAGATAACTTCACTTCTTCAATGTTTTCAGTATTACATGAAGCTGGACACGCCCTCTATGAACAAAACTTGAAAAAAGAATGGATGTTCCAACCTGTTGGAACAAGCTGCTCTTCTGGCTTCCACGAATCCCAATCACGTTTTATAGAAAACATAATTGGACGGTCTCGTGAATTTTGGGTTTATTTCCTACCAAAATTAAAAGAAATCACAAGCACCATCCTCTCCGATGTAGATTTAGACACTTTTGTCCACGCTGTCAACCAAGTTAAGCCTTCTAAGATTCGCGTTGAAGCTGATGAGGTAACATATGGACTTCACATTATCATAAGATTCGCCATGGAACGGGACCTTTTCGCTGATAAAATAATGGTGAAAGAGCTTCCAGAGATATGGAATCAAAGTTACGAAGAATATTTAGGAGTTAAAATTGAAAATGATTCGGAAGGCGTAATGCAAGACACTCATTGGGCAAGCGGTTTATACGGTTATTTTCCAAGCTACGCATTGGGCAATATTTATAGTGGACAAATTCTCGCTGCTATGGAAAAAAACCTCAAAAACTGGAGAAAACAAATTGCGAAAGGAAATTTCAAGGAAGTTAAGGGGTGGCTTGTAGAAAATGTTCACTCATATGGAAACCTCTATGACCCAGAAGACCTCATAAGAAAAATCACTGGAACAGAGCTTAACGTTAAACCATACCTAAACTATTTGAACGAAAAATATTCCAAACTCTACGGTTTTTAATTAACCTTTCTTTTTATTATGCTTTCATAAACTTTTAGGATTATTTCTGCAAGAATTCCGCCAAAAATAAAATACACGCCAGTCCAACCTACAGCAGCATTATAATAATTGCTTCCATACAAAAACAAAATAATGCCTACTATAATTATGCACAAACATGCGAAATCTTTCCACGACACCTAAACAACTCCTAAGTCGATTTTAAGCCTTCTAAAACATTAAAGTATATAGACTTACCGATAGAAAGAGGGAAGTTGGAAGATTCGTAAATTACTGAACGTCTAACTCAAAAGAACAAAAAGATTAATAGCGCATTTGATGGTAAAAAGGGACATGAAAATTTCCGACAATATTCGACATTCAACATAAGCATGCAATCCGTTGAAGCGCCGTTACATATTTAGTTACCGACAGTTTTATATACAACTTTCAAAAGATATGCCTTGTACGGTGAACTTAAGTGTCGGAATATAATTTCAAAAAGCCAGAAACAAAGGAAGAACTTATCAGAGTGTTGACAGATGCCGCGAGAAGAGAAGTGGAAGCGCGCATCCGCGTAAAGGGAAAACCGACAAAACCTACAGTTTCTGGGACAGCTAAAATTTTGAACATACATAGAGATACGCTTTACACGTGGCTTAAAGAGTTTAATGTCGATTTTGACGATGTTTGTAAACAACTTTCTATGACAACTCTGTCGGAGACTACTGAAATGCCTGCAAAATATACCTACTTAATTGGCGAAGCCCTTGTCGGAGAAGGCAACGAGGTAGCACATATCGACCTTTTAATAGGAGATAAGGATGGACCTGTCGGAGAAGCTTTTGCGTCAGGCTTGTCTAACCTTTCTATGGGACATACGCCACTGTTGGCTGTTATAAGGCCAAATCTTCCGCCTAAACCTCACACGTTGCTTGTTCCAAAGGTTACTGTTAAACATCTTGAGGATGCAAACAAGATTTTTGGACCTGCACAGGCTGCTGTGGCGAAGGCTGTTGCGGATGCTGTGGAGGAGGGAATAATCCCAAAGGAGAAGGTGGATGATTGGGTTATAGTTTGCAGTGTTTTTGTGCATCCACAAGCAAGTGATTACCGCAGAATATACCATTACAATTATGGGGCAACCAAGCTGGCTTTGAAGAGGGCATTAGCGAAGTATCCGTCACTGGAGAAAGTTTTCTATGACAAAGATAGGGCGAAACATCCAATAATGGGTTTCAGAGTGCCGAGGCTTTGGAGACCACCATATCTGCAAATATCCTTGGATATACCTGATTTGGATAGAACCAAGAAGATTATAGCTCAAATTCCAAGAAGCGACAGAATAATACTGGAAGCCGGAACGCCGCTTATTAAAAGGTATGGAACAAAAGTGATAAGCGACCTTCGAGAAGTTGCCAAGGACACATTCGTAATTGCAGACTTAAAAACTTTAGATGTTGGAAAAGTTGAAGTTGACTTGGCATATGACGAAACCGCAGATGCAGTGATAGCAGCCGGATTGGCACCTGAAGAAACACTTGAGGCTTTCATCCACGAAGCAAAAAGATTTGGGATATACGCCGCAGTTGACATGTTAAACGTGGAAGATCCCATCAAAAAACTCAAGGCGCTTAAAGAATTTCCCGACATAATCATCATACATAGAGGAATAGACCAAGAAACTGGAATGACTGTCGGATTGAACCTTATAGAAGAACTGCGGAAAACATTTAGCGATAAACGGTTCTTGATTGCTGTGGCTGGTGGAATAGTGCCAGAAACTGCAAAGGAAGCCTTGGAAAAGGGTGCAGACATAATAGTTGTCGGAAGATATGTAACCCAATCAAAGGATATTGAAAGGGCTGTTAGAGACTTTCTTGAGTTGACACCCTCCATGCGGGAAGATGTAGACTTGTTCAGAGTTCATGTAGAGTAGCCTTTTCTTTCCCTTTTTACGCGAACACCTTGAAAGCTATGTATGATAGAAGAAAAAGTATACCAGAAATTAAAAATACGAATCCGAAATTGTAAGCTTGGGCAAGGAAAGGCCCTATAAAGGAGCCGCTTGCGCCGCCGATCCCGACAAGCACATCGAAAAGTCCAGCTCTACCTTTCGGTATAAGCTCCATAGAAAGAGATAGAACATTAACCAAGTAAAAGGCGTAGGTGAATCCGGATAGAATCAAAATTACGGTTGCAATCATAATGCTATACGTGGACAGTTGTGTAGTCGTTATTAAAAGGAATGCGAGAAAACTTCGATATAACACAATCCTTCCAACATTGATGTTTTCAGCTTCACGTTCAAGCCTTCTTCCAGCAAGAAAATAGCCTAAAACGCCACTGCCAGAGTTCAGAACGAATGCGGCAAAAACAAAGCTTGAAGGTAAAGCTGCAGCATTGGCGATGTTGCTGATGAAAATTGGCATGGGTGTGAACAATATGCTGGTGGCAAGAGAAAAGAGAACGAGACCACAACAGAAGATGCCCAAGTTTTCTTTTTTCAACCTTTCATCAACAGTGACACCATCCACAATTCTAGAAAATATGAAAATGCCTCTATATGCGAAGCTGATTGACTTCTCTATTGTCACTAAACTTCTTTCAAAGATTAGAGCTGGGTCCTCAACCAGAATAAGTGAGGCAAAGAATGCTGCGAGGTTTAAACCGCTACACAATAATAGGGTAGATTTTGCGTCGAAGCTGAATGTTGAGGTTACAACTCCCAAAATTAAGCCAATTAACCATCCAAATTCCGTAAGCCCCTCGTAAAATGCAAAGGCTTTTTTCCATTCTTCATGAGGGTAAAGCTCGGCTATAAGCACATTTTTTGGTGGTTCATGGGCTACATGAAATAACGCTATAACTATGTAAAGGGTTACCAGCAGAATAATTTGGTTTGTGAGGGTGAATAGATAGAGAATAAAGGTTAGGGCTAAGAATGAAATTAGTATGTAGATTTTGTAGCGTCTTGTCCTATCACAGATGTATCCCCAAAAGAAGGAAGCAGGTATTGACATGAACATGGCAGCTGCATACATGACTCCAACCCATATCAGCGAACCAGAGAGAGAAAAAATGTATAGGGGTAGGAAAACCGAAAGTAATCCGAATGCCATCTCGTGGAAGAAGAATCCAAGCTGCCACATAGCCCATAATGGAAAATAAAAGGCAAGATAAACTTTTACTCTAAGAAAGCACTGGTTTTAATAAATCCTTAATAGAGAGATTTTTAACACTCATAACACTAACTGGAGTTTGGTCGTTAATGGCTAAGTTTAAGGTAATCGTTTCAGATCCAGAAACGGGAACATCAAAGGCAGTGGAACTTGAAGAAGCCCGAGCACTTCCGCTAATTGGAAAGAAAATAGGTGAAGTGGTTGACGGGTCAATAGTTGATTTGCCCGGCCACAAAATGCAAATAATGGGTGGTTCCGACAAGGATGGTTTTCCAATGAGGCCAAATGTTCATGGCGGAGTTCGTAGAAAAGTGATACTGAGTGGAGGAGTAGGGTTTAACCCAGAGAGTGAGGGGGCTAGGAGGCGTAAAACAATTCGTGGAAACGTAATAACAGATGAAATTGTTCAAATAAACATGAAAATTATAGAGAAACCCAAAAAGCCTAAAGAGAAAAAGAAGGCAAAGGAAGAGAAGGAAAAAGAAACCACGGATGCGCCAGAAACTCCGACAACAAGTGACAATTAAACATAAGTCAACATTTATTAGCTTGCATAGTCTAACCATCTAATAATTTGTAAAGTTCATGGGAAATGGAGAAATGAGCAGCGAAAAGCACGCAAGCATACCAAAACAACCCGAGGTTAACATAGGCACCATAGGTCACGTTGACCATGGCAAAACAACATTGGTGCAAGCGTTAACTGGCATTTGGGCTTCAAGGCACAGCGAAGAATTAAAGAGGGGCATCACAATAAAGTTAGGCTACGCAGACATGCCAATTTACAAGTGTCCCAAATGCGAACCGCCCAAAAATTACTCCACAAAACCAGTTTGCCCATATTGTAACTCAAAAACAATCTTTTTAAGAGCCATAAGTTTCGTTGACGCCCCAGGTCATGAAGCGTTAATGGCAACTATGCTCTCAGGAGCAGCGATAATGGATGGAGCGATACTTGTTATAGCAGCTGATGAACCATGTCCTCAGCCGCAAACGAGGGAACATCTTGCAGCAGCTGAGATTATAGGCATAAAGAACATAATTATTGTTCAGAATAAAATTGACATAGTTGATGAAAAAAGAGCACGCGAAAGCTACAATGAAATTAAAAATTTTGTGAAGGGAACTGTGGCTGAAAACGCTCCAATAGTTCCCGTTTCGGCACAGCGTGGAGTCAACATAGATGTTCTTATACAAGCAATTGAAGAGATTATACCCACGCCCAAAAGAGATGAAACAAAACCTCCACTCATGTATGTTGTTCGCTCCTTCGACGTTAACAAACCTGGAACTCCCATTGAGAAGTTGGAAGGAGGCGTGATTGGAGGAACAATACTTCAAGGCAAATTTGCAGTTGGAGATGAGATTGAAATTCGTCCGGGAGTAATCTTAGAGGGAAAAAGCACCTATAATCCACTTTTTAGCCAGATTGTCAGTTTACATGCTGGCGGAAGAAGCGTAAATGATGCTCATTGTGGTGGATTAGTCGGCATCGGAACCCTTTTAGACCCATCATTTTCAAAGGCAGACGGCTTAACTGGAAACATTGCTGGAAAAGTGGGTATGCTACCGCCGACATTATCGGAATTAACATTAGAAACAAACATTCTTGAACGTGTTGTCGGGACAAAAGAACTTTTGAAAGTTGAAGAGATAAGCATCAACGAAACACTTCTCCTCCATGTTGGAGCCGCCATAACCACTGGAAAAATTGCCTCTACAAAAGAGAACATGATCACAGTTAAGCTTACTAGACCAGTATGTGCACAAAAAGGTTCCAGAGTCGCCCTAAGCAGAAAAATAGCGGGCAGATGGAGACTCATCGGATACGGAATGATAACCTAAATGACGCCGCCAGACAAAAAAATAGTAAAAGTAATTTTGGATTCAAATGCACTATTTGTTCCACTTCAATTTAAAATCGACATCTTTGAAGAATTACGAACCCTTTTAGACAGGAATTTTGAGCCCATCTTGCTTTTGTCCGTTAAGCGCGAACTTGAAAGGCTGGCGGATAAGAGTTCACCGAAAATGCGGAAAAATGCTTCTTTTGCTTTGAAACTTGCTGAAAAATGCAAACTTGTCAACACTAACGAAGAGAAGGGCATGGCTTCGCCGGACGACGCCATTATCAAAGCAGCTAAAAATTGGGGTTGCCCCGTGTTTACGAATGACAGACTGCTTAAAAAGAGGCTAAGAGATATAAATGTGCCAGTTATTTATGTGAGGCAAAAGTCACATCTAGAAATTGACGGGAGGATATAACCCCTTGTTTAAACTTATAACATTAGAAGATACAATTCGCATCCCGCCCGAAACCTTCGGCAACCCTCTAGAAGCTGTGGGCCACCAACAGGTTAAGGCAAAATATGAAGGAGTTGTTGATGAAGAATTAGGATACGTAATAGCCGTTACCGACGTGAAAGTGAGTCCTATTGGAAAAATAATTCCAGGAGACGGCGCAGCCTACCACAAGGTTACCTTTTCCTTACTGACATTCTATCCTAAGATTCAGGAAGTTGTGGAAGGAGAGGTTGTGGAGGTTGCTGATTTCGGCGCCTTTGTGCGTATAGGTCCCATTGATGCTTTGCTGCATGTTTCACAACTTATGGATGACTTTATTTCATACGACGAGAAACAAGGAGTCCTATTTGGAAAAGAAACAAAAAGGAAACTAACAAGCGGCGACCAAGTTCGGGTTCGAATAACGGCGGTTTCGCTAACGAGGGCTGGAAGTTCAGGCAAAATAGGCGTAACAACAAGACAACCGTTTCTCGGCAAGCTGGAATGGATTGAGGAGGACGTGGAGAAAATAAAGAAGAAAGCGGAGAAGCCCCAAGAGAAAGAAGAAAAAGGGTGATTAAATGAGCGAAAAAGCCTGCTCAACATGCCACTTCATAACAAAAGAAAACGTCTGCCCAAAATGCAAAAGCTCATCCTTAAGCGACGACTTCAGCGGCATAGTAATAGTTTTTGACCCAGAAAACTCAGCCATCGCAAAAGCCATGAACATTAAAGAGAAAGGACGTTACGCATTAAAGGTTAGATAAATGGGCATTTTATACACTTTAACACCAGAACTGCGCATAAAACTCAAGAAACCAATAGGAATGTTAATTCGAGGTTCCTATACTGAAACGATGAAGAAACTCTTAGACATGATAAAGGAAGAAAAGCCGCCGACCATAATTTCTGTTGGAGACACGGTTTCAAAAAACATTACGGAAAATCATGTGCTTCCTCAATTGGCAATAGTGGATAATAAAGTAATGAGAAGAAACATTCAACCAATCCCAACAACGACAGAGAAAACCATCCACGTCAAAAACCCGCCGGGAACAATAACTGAAGAAGCAGTAACAGCAATTCAAGACGCACTAAAAAGCAGTTGCCATGTCAAAATAATTGTAGACGGAGAAGAAGACCTACTAACACTTATCACCGTTTTATATGCGCCTCAAAACTCTTTCGTCGTATACGGACAACCCTACGAAGGCATAGTAATAGTTAAGGTTACACCAGAGAAAAAAGCAGAAGTTTCTGAAATTTTGAAAACAATGGAAACTGTTCGAAAAACTAAATAAGAAGAGACGATATCAGTCAACTCCACAATTGGGGAAAACTCATGGAAGTTAAAATAATCTCCGACAAAAAGAACCCGTTACTAAAAAGAAGAGAAGTATATTTCCAAGTAGAACACACCCAGACAGGCAGCACCCCGCCGAGACTTGAGGTTAGAAAAGCTGTAGCTAACGCATTAAAAACAAGTATAGATTTAGTTACCATTAAAAAATTTGAAACTAAAACGGGAACGCATGTCGCCAATGGAATAGCAAATGTTTACGATTCTATTGAGCAGGCAAGACTTATTGAACCAGAATATATCATTAAGAGAAATGTTCCCTCCGAAAAACCAAAGGAAGAGGAAAAGGAATAAACATGACTGAAAAAGCAGAAGAAAAACCAGAAGAGAAAAAGGAAACCGAGAAAATAGTCAAGGCTGAAAAGAGAAAGAAAAGAAAAAAGGGCGTTTTCTCATTATATAAAGTTGAAACAGACAAGATTGTAAGGTTACGCCCAACATGCGAACGCTGCGGACCAGGATATTTTATGGCTGACCACGGTGACAGATACACTTGTGGACATTGCGGTTTTACACGATACAAACCAGCTGAGAAGTAAACAACTTTAAATCATACGAAACATTGATAATTTCAGATGACCCTAAATGATTAGAGTAAACGTATCCATAACCAATGTGTCTGCTGAACGATTTTGGGATATTAGAAAACCTATTCCACCCATCCAAATAAACACAAACCTGAACCTATTAGGGATGGAAAAGAAACCAGATGCCTTAGAAGTTCCCTTCGTCTTAACAATCAGCTTTAACCCTTCCATAGCACAGATAAGCCTAAAAGGCAAAGCCTATGTCGCTGGAGACGCAAACGAGGTTGAAAGGGTCTATAAAGATTACGAAGAGAAAAAACCGCCGCCACCCGTTATAGTGCAGTCAATTTCAAACGTTGTTTTCATAGAATCCGTAATAATATCTAGGACATTAAATATTCCACCACCAATTCCGTTACCGCAAATACCAGAAGCTAAGCAGCCAAGCAAAAAGCCTACAGAAAGAGACTACAGCGCTTAAAATCTTGAAATGGCTACTTTAATGGAACATACATTGAAGAGCGGGAAGCACCTATACCTGGAGTCCCATGTTTTACTGGTTTATTTGTGATTGCAAACTCGCCCAAATAGTGTCCAATCATTTCTGGTTTTATTTCCACGGCAACAAATTCTTTGCCATTGTGAACAAATATTGTGATACCAACCATTTCAGGCAAAATAATCATGTCCCGCACATGAGTCTTAACTTTTACACTGCCCCCTTTCCTAAGGGCTTCTTTTGCTTCTCTTATTTTTTCAAGCAGTATCCTCTGCTCCGGTGTTAAGCCACGTTGGAAACTTCTTCTTTGTCTTGAAGGGAGCAGATTAATGAATTCGTCCATGGACAGGTTTTGCAGTTGGTTAAGGGTGTATCCGCGATAGGTAAATTCTTTAGGCATTTTTTCACTCCATCAGATTGCAGTTACATTAAACGCTATAAACCTTCCTTTTCTTCTTTTGCCCAGCGCCTCTGGCTGCAATCAACCCAACCTTTTGCCCAGGTGGGGCTCCATGAGAGGTTGTGGTCCCTTTTCTTGCACTTCTTTTGCTGCTACCATAGGGATGCACAGCAGCAACCATCGCCCTACCACGAGTTCTCGGATACTTACGTCCCCGAGCCCTCATTAAATGAAATTTCATGCCAGCCTTCAAGAAAGGTTTCTCTGTCCTACCAGCTCCTGAAACAACACCAACAGTTGCCCTACAACGGTCATCTATATACCGCGTCTTTCCAGAAGGAAGCTTAATTATGGTTCCCTGAGCCGTATGCGTCACAACCATTGCATAGGCTCCAGAGGATTTTGCGATTTTGCCGCCGTCGCCTGGACGAAGCTCTATATTGCATACCATTGTGCCTTCCGGAATCCGTCCTATGGGAAGAATGTTGCCCACATCAACCGCAGCTTTTCCTCCCATTTGAATTTGCTGTCCTATATAAAGTCCTTCTGGAATCACAGTGTAACACTTTTCGCCATTTTCAAATCTTATTAAGGCTAAGGGTGCCCCGCGTCCCGGGTCGTGGACAAATTCTTCAATAACTCCTTTTATTGCCTTTTCAAAGTATTCTTCTGCTGTCACGGTTGTGGGATATTGTGAAGGAGCCACTCTTTTGTGGGTTGCCGCTTTAAATGTGGGGGCACCACGTCCACGCCTTTGAACCCGAATTCTCTTTCCCATAACTTATTCCTTCCACATATGTTTATAATATTCCAAGTTTGATTGCGACATCCGTCGCCTTATAGTCGGGATGAAGCTTAACAAACGCCTTCTTTTCCCCTTGCGGTGTAATTTGAACATTCACTTTCTCAACTTCAACTTCATAAAGCTCCTCAACAGCCCTCTTCACGTCAGTTTTTGTTGCCTTAAGATTAACTATGAAGACAAGCTTGTTTTCTTTTTCAACCATTAAACTGGCAGCTTCAGTCATTAAAGGATAAAGTATAACTTCATTAGGGTCCATTAGGCTTCCCCTCCATAAAATTCAGTTAGCCTTTCAATCGTGCCACGCGTCCAAATTGTGAGCCTCCCAGGATGCGTCCCAGGAGCAAGCATTTCAGCGTTTAAATTATTAACAGTAACAACATCCAAGCCTGGAATGTTTCTTGCAGCTTCCATTATTCCCTTATTTTCATTCACAACTATAAGCGGACCCACAGCCTGTTTTATTTTTCTTCCTCTACGTTTACCTTTTCCAGCCCGAATGTTCCTGCTTTCTTTAACTCTGTAAATGTCTGAAAACACACCCAATTGCACAAGGGCTTCTTCAACATCTTTTGTTTTCTTCAGCTCCTCAAGGTTATCTGTAACGATTAGGGGGATTTGGGGAACATCCTCGATTGCATGGTTCCGAGAGGCCACCACTTCTTTACGGGCTGTTGCAGCTATCGCCGAAAGTAACGCAAGCCTCTTCTCCTTCTTTGAGATTCGTTTAACAATCTTTTTATTTGAGGTTGGTGGATGCGCTGCCCTTCCACCCACTGTTCCCGGGGCGAAGGCTCCTCTACCCGCTGGTCCCTTAGTTCGAGGTATTCTCGCTATTCCTAAATCTACGCCTCTGGATTCTGCTGATGTTCTTTTCCCAGCCATCGGATCTCTGCCTTGAGGTTGGATTCTGCTTGATTGTATTGCCAATACAGCTCGCCTTATAACGTCAGGTCTTAATGGAGTTTCAAAGACTGATGGAAGTTTTATTTTTTCAACAGGCTTCCCTTGAAGATTGAAGACGTTCACTGTCTTTTTAGCCATTTGCGCTCACCGTTTACTTTCCTTGTGGAGACTCAAGGGATATATGGGTGATTTGTGGCAACTCCTCAGCGGCTTGTCTTGGTGGACGAGCTGGATAGCGCAATTTTATTGGACGTTTTTCTGGTCCCGGCACGCTTCCATCAAGCAAAATGTAAGGTCCACGAACTATGCCGTATCTTATGAAGCCGCCCTTAGGCGTTACTTCTTTTCCGTCCTTTCCTATTTTGAGAATGCGTTTGTTGTATTCTGTTCTTTGGTGGAAACCCATTTGTCCAGCTCTTGGAACGCTGTACATTACGTGGTGGGGGTTCCATGGACCTAGGGTGGCTATGCCTCTTTTTGTTTTTCTTCCCTTATGCTGCAGAACTGTTACACCCCAACGTTTTACTGGTCCTTGAAAACCTTTTCCAGTCGAAACGGCGATGACGTCTATGTATTGACCTTCCTTAAAAATTTCAGCGGGGTTCACAGTTTTTCCCAAAAGGTTTTTTGCATATTCAAACTGTTGTTGAATGGACCCTCCGCCTATTTCAATTTCCGCCACGTCTGGTTTTTTCTTTGGCACACCAGTTTGCTTCGGTTGAGTTATGGCTATAACTCGGATTTTTGTCGCTTTTTCCAAGTTTTCTTCAATTTTTTTGAGGTTTTCCTCAGCATTAAAGTTCTCTGGAAGGGTGAAAACCCGTTCAAGTTCTTCTGGAGGGTCTTTCATCCATGCTTCTGCAATGGTTTGTAAACCATAGGCGTTTTTTGTGTAGGCTCTAACAGCGCATACAAGCATGGGCGGAGTTTCTATAATGGTTGCTGGGCGCATTATTTCTTTGCCATAATTTGGTGAACGTTTTCTATCCTCTATTGCAAACACGTAAGTCATACCAGCCTTATAACCCATAAAACCCAAAAGCCTAGGCGTTTCAGCCATTATTTTTGGCCAATAGCGAATTCTAGCCAACAATCTTTTAGCACGTTTCCTAGGCAAATAAGCAAGTGAACCGTGTTTTGGCGCATGAGTTTTTCTATGACCCATTGTTTCTCGCTTCGCGTCTTTTAGGAATGAGAATAAGGAGTTATAAACGTTACCGTTAAAGGCTAATTTTTGGAGCAAAATTTATCCAATACGGATAGGCCCCTCTAGGTTTTCCTCTAGTAAATGTTATAAAGTGAACGATAGAATCTTTTAGGGGTTCAGCATGCCAGATGTTGCGTCTAAAGTTGCTTATGCTCTTTACAATTCTGGATGTTTAAAGTTCGGCACTTTCAAGATTAAATCTGGAGCCTTAAGCCCCTACTATATAGACCTCGCATGTTTACTCTCATCACCAAAAGACCTATCCACCATTGTCAACATAGCAGCAGAAAAAATTAAGGTCATTATGGAAACTGAAAAAATAGACAAGTTAGCCTCCATAGAGTTGAAGGGCGCTTTAATACTGCCAAGCATAGCATGTAAGGTAAATTTGCCATGTACAGTAGTCAGAAAAGAAGATAAAACTTACGGGGTTACTGGAAGAATTGCGGGAGCAAATGTTGCCAAGGACGAAAACATACTGTTTTTTGATGATGTAGTCAGTGAAGGATTGTCCAAGCTTGAGGGAATAAAAGTCTTGGAAATGTTAGGGGCCCATGTTAAAAACCTGATGGTTGTTGTGGACCGAGAGGAAGGCGGCAGAGAGAACCTTGAAAAACTAGGTTATAAAGTGCACGCCCTCGCCAAGGTTTCTGAAATTGTTGACTTACTCTTCAAATCAGAACATATTTCACAAGAACAGAGAGATGCTGTTTTGAACTATGTTAAAAGGGATAAAAATGTTTTAGCGGCTGAGGTTATGGGTGGGCAGAATTAAACCTTTGCAATTATTGCGTTTAGTATTTTTTGAGCACATTCTTCTGGCTTAAATTTAGTCGTATCAATAACTATTTCTGGATTTAATGGCTCCTCGTATGGTTGTCCAAAACCGGGAACGGTTGGCGCTTTTCCTTGGAGGGCTTTGGCATAGATTTGTTTTGGTGCATGGTAAGTTTTTCCTCTTTTGGCTTCACGTTCCATACAAACCTCTAAAGGACATTCCAGATAGGCTTCGATAAAACGTGAGATTTGTTTTCTGGCATTTTCTCGGTAACGTCTCAAGTTGCCAGTGGCATCAATCACAACGTTTACGCCGTTTTGCGTTAAAAGTTTGGCAATGTAAACAAGAGTAGAATAGACTATGTCACGCTCTTCCAGCGTATAGGTTGGTTTGGGAGTTAAAACCTTACGCAAGGCATCAGAAGCCAAAAGTTGAGCATGTATGTTTTTCTCTTTAAGAAGGTTAAGCAAAGCTTCGGAAACAACTGATTTACCGCTGCCTGGAAGCCCAGTAATCCAAACACACCAGCCCTCTTTAACCATGAATCTCCCTCCTACGGAACGGATTATAATTGCAATTCATGCATAAATCCTCTCAAAAATTGATAATCTTCTACCTTAAACAAGTGGCTTATGCACCTACAATCTGAAGAACCAAAACCTCGCACGGGAACACCCCTTTCACTTATAACCTTCGCCACTCCACACTCATCAAAAGGTTCTTGAACTGTAAAAGCCTTCAAAACATTCACACGCTCATCACTAAGCAAATAGTCTATGTGCCAAAATTTTCGCTTACTCTTCCTCAAATGGCGTTCAACCCTTTTCCTTAAGCCTTTTTTGGCTGAACCTACATAAATGTAAATTCCTTTTTCAAAATTTAAATTCCCCAAAGCGCCAACATTAACGTTAATGTTTTCGCCAACTTCGATGACTAAAACATACACGTCGCCCACTATGCTCATCCATTTAAGAATTGTTAGGACCGTACCATTTCAAAATTTCAGCAATAGCCTCATCAGAATATCCCATCTCTTTAAGCTGCCTCTTCAAATCCTCGACTAGCTCATCATCCAAATTAGCCGCCACAAACAGCAAAATTCAATCCAAAACTATTTATCTTTTACCCTCAATGCCTAAACCATGCCAAACCAAAAAATACTACACCATGTAACCTACTGCGGTTTATACTGCAAACTATGCGCACAACAAAGCCGCATACCAAAACAAGCATCCCAACTGAAACAAAGCCTCCACGAAGAAGGATTTGACGACTTTTATCAATACGTGCCAGAAATGAAAGAAACCTTTCCGCAGTTCTGGCAGTTTCTACAAAAACTCGAAACATTCAACTGCAACTGCAGAGTAGGCAAAGGCGGACCCCCAGACTGCAAAATCCGCAACTGCGCCAAAGAAAAGGGAGTAGAAGTTTGTCCCCAATGCAAAGAATACCCGTGCACGCTTATACAATCATTGGCAGAACATTACCCAACCCTAATCCAAGATGGAAAACGCCTGCAAAAAATTGGCATAGAAGAATGGGTTAAAGAACAAGAGGAAAGGGCTAAACGTGGAGTGGTGTACGCAGACATACGCTACAGAACTGAAAACTAAACTTCACTAATATAGGAATTTACACGTTTTAAATCGAATTTTTCGAACTGCAAAACATTCCTCACGAAGTTTAGAAGTTTTATGCGAACATCCCTGTTTAGGTTGGGATACCATATTGGCGAGGCGACAACCAACCCGCGCCATGCATAGAAGGGTTGAACAACCTCAAGAATTTCCCAATCATTTGTCTTTTCTAAATAATTTTTCCAGAATAGATGGAACAAATGTTCGAAAACTCCACCTAACTCGCCGTATTTTTGCAGAGAGTAAAAGATGTAATTGATTGTCATGGCAGTAACATCATCTGCAGGTTCTCCCCACTCGCCTCTACTGCGGTCCAAAACCGTAAAGTCTGTGCCTTCACGAAACATGACATTCCATGGGTGAAAATCTCCATGCACTTGACTGAGTCTATGGGCTTCACGTTTAAGTCTCCAACGCCAAACGATGCAATCCCTTTCAATATCAATTAGATCCGACTCGTTAACAAAATCAAGTTCGTGCGGGTAACTATCCAACAAACCCATGATGCATTCGCCATGTCCAACAAGTTCACGGGCACGCCTAACATAAAGCCATGGAGCATCCCGCTTAACCCTATGAATTTCAACAAGATAATCTGACAAGGCTAAACAGCGCTTCTCATCCAATTCATTTAACTGTCCGCTTTCTTTGAGACGGTCCAAATCAAAATGGTACAATTTACCATCCACAAGTTCGGTTAAAATGAAAAATTCACCGCAATCACCCAAGGACTTCAAACCATCGCCCTTTACAGTAAAAGCACCAACATCTAGCGAACGCACATGACGAGGCAACTTATTAAATACTGAATGCTGCCAAAGCAAAACTTGAGCCCTATCAGAGACATAATCATGCCCAAACCCTTCAGAACGCATCGTCTCCAAAACAACCCGTTTAGTTACACCATTAACCATAAACTCAATAACATAGGGAACGCCATAACCAAAACCCTTTAAATCCTTTGAAACCTCAGGCTTTTCAGCTCCAAGCCTCCAAACTCCACAAAGTTTAACATCAGCATCATACAAAGAAGATAAATACTCTCGCAGAACATTTTCAGAAACTCTTAGTTGTTGGTCACTTCTTTTTGTCACCATCCGCCCTCACCAAATAATAGCATCTCGCCACAAACCAGGGTTAAGATGAAAGCTGTACTTAAATATATAAATAAATTACACCCTTGACTTTCATTGAAGGCTTCATGGCGATTGAAATGAACATGCTCATCCACAACGGAACAATCCTAACAATGCATAATGAAAAAGTTATTCGCCAAGGCGCCATCGCAATAGAAGAAGAAGCAATAGTTGAAGTTGGAAAAAACCAAGAATTAAAAAGAAAGTATGGAAGAGGCTACGAAAAGATAGATGCAAAAGGCAAGATCGTCCTGCCAGGTTTCGTCAACACCCATCAGCATGCCGCCATGAGTTTACTACGAGGGTACGCTGACGATTTACC
>Ga0078972_1006622_pt1 | contig 27097 bp, 20 predicted proteins | sample YelNatPaOPGAMG01_FD_67568 | JGI IMG/M metagenome (GOLD analysis project Ga0078972, IMG submission 67568) | Hot spring thermophilic microbial communities from Obsidian Pool, Yellowstone National Park, USA - OP-RAMG-01 (SPADES assembly) (version 2) | ecosystem: Environmental > Aquatic > Thermal...
TTGGCCACCAGCTGGTCGTCCCTGCACTCCATGGCTCCTTCCAAAAGGATATTCATGTGACCATCACACTTAACCATCTTCCCCTTGTATTCGCATCCGTTCTTAAGCACAACAGCAATATACGCATTCAACTGTTTAACAAGAACATTCAAAGGCTTCTTGCTAGGCTCCATCACAGCACCTTAAACCCTTAACCTTCAAGCACTATTTCACATAAACATTAACTATAAAAGTTTTATCTTCAACCGGATTGTTCGGCAAAGGTGCAACAGTTAAAGATGTAAAGCTCACGCGCCAAGTGGTTGGAAAGGACATGGGTGTTAAAGATAAAAGTTTTATTTTTATTAAACCCCGAATTTAAAAAACAAACACGTTTACAGAATAGCTAAAATTTCACGCTTAAAAACGGAACAAATACACGCGCGCATTTGGGAATTTAGCACATACCATCATAATCTTCATGCTTCGTTTCGTTTTATTTATCAAAACAATTGCGCGCGCCTGTACAATCAAAACTTCAGCAATTTTATCTTTAAACCTCTCAACGATTGCTCTAGCAAATAATGCCATCCGCAATCACTCCAGATAAAGTGGAAACCTCGATAGCCTCAATGCAATTCACTCATTTGGTTTTAAATCTATATGACCTTTTTATCTTCTTTCTACGCATAAACATGATGATGTAAATGCGCCACCATGTTAATTTTTCAAAAATATTTGGTCTTTTGAGTGCAAGGTGTTGAGGTAATATTGCATGTATTGTTGATAAGCGTGTCAGCCAGTTTATTTAGCTTCAATTAAGATTCTTTCTTCAAATACTTTTTTACTGTGAAGCATGAAACAGTAGGATAAATGACGAAAGAGCGGGATTCGGAGTTTATAATATGGATGAGGAACGTGTAGCCAGCGAGTTAAAGGGAAATACTTTACGGGTTTATTGGTATTTGCTGCAGTGTCCAAAGAGTTCCGTAGGTCCTAGGGACGTCCAGAGAAAGCTTAATTTTTCAAGTCCCGCTTTAGCTGCTTATCACCTGGAAAAGTTGGTGGAATTGGGTTTGGCGGAAAAAGTTCATGGCGAATATCATTTAACAAAAATTGTTAACGTAGGGGTTCTTAAACAGTTTTTAAGGGTTGGAGGTTTTATAGTTCCCAGATATGTGCTTTATACAGCGATGTTCACAACTCTTTTCGCATTTTTCCTTGCACATTTTAGGGAAATTAACTTTTACAGCGTCTTTGCTTTAATCTTTGGTTTGCTTGGCACTGGAATATTGCTGTATGAAACAATTATAGTGTGGCGAAGCAAGCCTTAACGGACAAGAATCTTAAGAGCAAAATTTCCCATAAGCGCAGAATAGCTCATATTCTTTGCTTTACCTTTTTAAAGAGAAATCAATCCACAAACCACTTTTCAAACTCCGAAAACCTTCTCTGGAAATCCTCATTTCCTCAATTCGCTAGTGATTCCACCCAAACATTTAATTTTTCAGCTCTTTTTATTAGCCATCTACTCAAACATTCTTTCAGTTAAGAAGCGTGCCTACTAAGCAAGATGTAAATAATAAAATTCTAATTTTTATAGCTGTAAAGAAAAATGGAAAAAGGTTAGATGATTGGACGTTTTTGCACGTGCTTGTATCCGCATTCACACTCAAAGCCGATTATCACGTCTCCACGCTTCAGCTCTCGCCATTTTTTAGCACCGCATTTAGTATTCTGCTTATGAATTTTCCATAATAACTGCGCTTCGTTGGGAGTTAGTGGGACAGGGCGTTTTGCAAATGCGAAGTACCATATTGCGTAGGCTGCAAAACCAGTCAGCAAAGAAGGCGTCAGTAAAGGTGAAATTGGCATTAGCATGTTGAGTAGGGATGCCAACATTTCATTCATTTTCACCAAAGCCTCCGAAGTCTAACTTTTTAGGATGGCCTTAACTGTAGGTTTCAAGTTGAGGCTATGGCTTATTGCTATATTAGACACGTCTGGCTCCAAGTCAATCAGCACTGAGACTTTATCTCCACCATTCATCTCTAGATGAGGTTTCAACAGCACTTTAATATATTCGCTGGGAACTCTTAAATTTGTTATAACAGTGTCGTCACTGCAGGTGGCATTTGCAGTCAGCACATGCATTTTTAGCATTGTATAAGTTCCTTGCTGAATCGATGTGTCTGACAGTTTCATAAATTCGTCTTGGAGCGAAAGCAAATCAAAATAGAATCGGTTCGGATCTGGGTCCTTATCCTCATTGGTCAAATCTAAATTAATCCATTTTCCTTCCGAATCTTGAATCGAGAGGCTGTCGATAGTTAAGTTCAGATACTTAAGATCCACTGGGGCATCTGTTACCAGAACAGTCAATGTTCCAGCTTTTACGCTACTGGGGAATTGCACGCCTGAGAAGAATACTCCAGCAATTATTACAATGGCAATCAATACGCCTGCAACTGCGTAGAGGCTTGTTTTTCTTCCATTTTCAATTCCCATTCGATCACCTAAAATCTTAGAGGGTGTCGTGTGATTTAAGACAATGTTTTTGAACAGCCTGTTCAAACATTTGAACAGTTCTTTTAGGCTTAAAGTTAATCTTTATCAGCGCGGAAACTTAGCGGCCAATGTTTAGAAAGAAATAAAAACGTCAATATTATAAGTTCTATTTGCGCAAACTGGATACAACAAAGAGAACTGCCTTGGTAGCTTTGCGGATTAATCCTTATTCTGCTTTCATAACTCTAAATTACTTTCTCCTCTCTCATTAGCAACGTTTCAAACTAAAACTGACAGGTGTTAGCCATGCAAGGCTCCTCTAAAAAATCAAGGACAAAAAAGGTGTTAGGGGCGGTTGCCATAACGGCTGTATTATTTTCATCAGCATATTTGGCAGTTACTTATCCAAGGGTTTTAATCGACTTCCATGTTTCCTTTACCGTTGGCGCAGATGTTAAAAGCCTAAAGTTAGAAGTGCCGTTTCTTCATGATCATGTCACTGTAGAGGTTTTCGTCAACAGTGGCGCAGCATTATGGACGGCGAAAATCTCAAGCGGCAATGCCACTTTATGGAGTCATACCGCCTCGCAAAGTGGACAAACAGTCTACAAGAGCGAATGGATAAAAATGCCGAGTGGACATTACAATTTCACATTTGCCACTGCTGGAATAGGCTCCTTGGAAGCAGAAATTAAACTGACATCCAAAGGTGAATTCTGGTAAAAACCATATAGCCAAAACGTGCATGTTGCGGGCTTTATTAACTTCCATAGGCTTTTAAAGGTTTAAACCCTTGATCAGTTCTTGAAAAGGGAACTTAGCCTTTTTAAGCATTCTTGAAATTTCATTAGTTTTCATTTGTAATGGCACTAATACACCCAAAACTTTGACCTAGTTAATCTTAAAAAGGTGCGGATTAAACTATTTTGAAGGGTTGTGGCGGATGAGGGATAGGGAAGGGGTCCTTAATATTTTTGAAAAAGTTAGTTTTTGCTATCTTAAACCTTTTTTAAATTTTCAGGATGGTTGGCTGTCGCAGTATTCAGCTTTATTCACAGTGTTTCGAAGGGAAAAGTTGACCCTTTTATTATTGGAGGAGTGTTTGAGTGTTCGGGGCGAAGAGCTACGTAGCTTGTGAGTGGATTAGGCCTAACAGTGTTGAGGATAGGGTTTACCAGACAAGGATTATGGAGACGGCGAGGCAGAAGAGCACCCTTGTTGTTTTGCCAACAGCCCTTGGAAAAACAGTTATAGCCCTTCTTTTGGCGGTTGAAAAAGTAATGCAAGGCAAGGTTTTCTTTCTTGCGCCTACGAGACCCCTTGTCCAGCAGCATCGTCAAACATTTTTGGAGAAGACTCTTTTTGAAGAATGCGAACTTGTCCTTGTAACGGGCGGCAGCCCTCCTGAAAAGAGGAAACGGCTTTACAATGTTGGCAGAATAGTTTTCGCCACGCCCCAGTGTGTGTTTAACGATTTAAAAAGCGGGTTGTTGAAACTTGAGGATGTATCCCTAATAGTTTTTGATGAGGCTCATAGGGCTAGGGGAAACTACGCCTATGTTGGAGTAGCCAGCTACTATTACCGGCAGTGCCGCAGCCCGCTGGTTTTGGGTTTGACAGCTTCTCCCGGCGGAAGCGAAGAGAAGATAGCTGAGGTCTGCAGGAACCTGGGCATAGAAGCCATAGAGCACAGAACAGACGATGATAAGGATGTTAAACCCTACATTCAGCAAATCGATGTGGAGTGGAAACGGGTGAAGCTGCCTGAAGCCTACATGTGCGTCAGAGACAAGCTTAGGGAGATGATGGTTGAAAGGGTTAAGAATTTACAGTCTCTAGGCGTTTTATCAGGCAAGGAAGCTGCTTTCGTTACAAGGCGGGATCTTGTAGAGTTAAACCAGGAGCTGCAGAGGAGGCTTGGAAGCGGTGAGGGCGGCTACCTCTACCAGCTAAAAGTTCAGGCTACAGCAGCGTTAAGCATAGCCCACATGATGGAGCTTATTGAAACTCAGGGGCCGGAAACCCTTGAAGCATTCATTGAAAACTCTTTGAAGCGTACAGCCATGGATGGAAGCAGAGGCCACAAATCCATACTTAACGATCCGCTTTTCATACAGGCAAAAAACGCCTTGAAACAATGCAGTAATGTTGAAAATCCTAAGATGAGTGAGCTTATAAAAGTGGTGGAGACACAGCTTCAAGTCAAACCGGATTCAAGGTTGATAGTTTTCACACAGTACCGCGACACTATACGTTCAATAGTGAAGGCGTTGATGAAAAAGCCTAACATTAGGGTTGAACGTTTTGTCGGCCAAGGAGAGAGGGAAGCAGACCGTGGAATGAGCCAGGAACAGCAGCGGCAAGCCATTGAAAGACTTAGAAACGGCCAGGTAAACGTGCTTGTAGCCACAAGCATAGCTGAAGAAGGCTTAGACATTCCAGAAGTAGACCATGTAATCTTTTACGAACCTGTTCCAAGCGAAATCAGGTATATACAAAGAAAGGGCAGAACAGGCAGAAGGGTAGCTGGAAAAGTGTCAATACTAATAGCTGAAGACACTCTTGACGAAACCTTCTACTGGTCAAGCCTGTCAAGGGCTAGGAAAATGAGGAAAATAATAAGCCAGCTGAACAAGAAGCTCCCCCAACTGATAAAAGAAAAACCGCCGACAGCAACAATCCTGAAACTCACAGACTTTCACCCCGGAGAAGCCGCAAAGACTGCCCAACCAATAGAGAAATTTAAACCAGAAACCAAGGTTCAAAAAAATCGACAAACAATGCTTTGGACACCTCAAACAATAGAAACAAAAGGCTTAAGCCAAGCATTAAAATGGCTGATCCAAAACCTTCCAGAAACCCCAACTCCGATAAAGGAACTCGTGGAACAAGCCTCAATGGAAACAGGCCTAGAAAAAGCAACCATAGAAACAGCCCTATGGAAACTCACACAGCAGGGCATTACCTACCAGCCAGAACCTGGAAAAATAAGGAAAATTTAAACCGCGTTCAGATTCACTCAAATTCTGATAAATGCACATTCTATCCTAGGCTTCGCGGTCTCCCTCTAAAAGCGGGCAAGGATACTCGTTTGCTTTTAAAAATCTCCAGTAAAAACCATCATGCATTTTAAAAAGAGCGTTAACACATAATAAGAAATATGCCAAAAATATGGGGGTAAAGGGTTTTTGGGAAGAGTTTTACCTCTCTTTAACGCGTGCGAGTTGCAAAAAGAATGCAGTGGTGGAAAGCCTTTGCAGAGTTGTTGCCTTTAAAATAGTGTAGGGGTGGTTTTGCTTCTTTCCCTTATTATGAAGATGACGGCTACTACGCCGATAACGACGGCAATTATGATTCCAATAATCCACAGTGACGAGGCAAAGTCTGTTGCAGGACCACCTGCGACTTTTGAAATTTCCGTGGTGTATGTTGTGGTTTGGTTTGCTGTGATGGTGATGCTTTCTGTTTTCGTTTCATATCCATCTTTACTTATTTGAAGAATGTAGTCGCCTTCTGGAATGTTTTTGAAGACTACGTATCCTTGAGCGTTTGTAGTGCCGGTTAACGGGTTTATTCCGCTTGGCTGAGATGTTGAAATGACGTTTACTCCTTCCACTGGATTGCCTTCAGAATCTTTAACGTATACTTCAAGGTCTCCTGTGCGGATACTCGGGGATATTGTGACTTGGAGGCTTCCATTTCCGCTTGTGTATCCGGTTTTGGAGGCGTTAATGGAAATTGTGCAGAGGGTTTGCTTAGTCACTTTTGGAGCTGTGAATATGCACATGTAATATCCGTTTCTTTCATCGGTTACAGAGGAGAAGTTTCCACCCTTGTCCGAGGCGAGTTTAACAGTGGCGCCTGGAGCCGGGCTTAAACCGTCATATGTCACGTAGATTCTTATGGTTGTCTGTTCGCCGGAGTTAACAGGGTCCGGGTTGGCTGTGGCTGAAACCCTAAGCGTATATTGGTCTATGAGGCTTGTTGTCATCGTCGCCTGCGCCGCTGTGTATCCTGGAGCCTGAGCGGTTATCGTTGTTGAACCCGCTGTAAAGGTTGAGTGGAACTTTGCAGCCGAATGCGTTTCGCCGTAGAGTATGCGTATCTCTGAATCCACATCGCCTATTTCTGGTTTAGAAGAGAACAGGTTGATGGTGACGTCGCCGACAGGATCCTTTGCAGGCGTTCCAGACGAATCCTGCAGCTGCACCACAACGGCCTCGTAGGATTTTCCATCTGAAGGCAGGTTTGAAGGGACGCAGAAAACTGCAAGTTTTGTCGGAACAGGCCCCACGGTGGTTATTGAAGCTTGACTGCTTTCATAATCTGGAGCTGCAGCTGTCACCACAGTGGTGCCTGACCTGTATGTCGAATGAAGCTTTGCAGTTGAGTATGTTTCACCTTGGCTTATGGCGATGGTTGGGTTAACGGTTCCTATGGCTGTGTCAGATGAAGATAAATCAACCACCAAATTTTCTGGAGCAACCGCTATTCTGCCTTTAAGGTCTTGCAGTTGAACAGCTATCACATCGTAGGTTATGCCTTCAGCTGGAACCTTTAAAGGGCCAACATAAACCTTCAGCTTCACCGGCTCCGTGGTGGCTTGTTCTGTTTTGATTGTTGCCTGTCCTGAAGCATAGCCTGATGCCATAGCCGTAATTGTCGCAGACCCCGTGTTGTTTGTGATGAATAATGCTGCTGCAAAGGTGCTTCCAGCCTTTATTGTAATGTAGGGTGTAACTGTGCCCACTGTGACGTTTGAAGATGATAGGGTTACGTTTACATCTCCGATAGGTGCCTTCGCCGGTGTCCCAGCTGAATCTTGCAGTTGAACTATAACCGCTTCGTAGGCGCGTCCATCAGCTGGAAGAACCGGCGGCAGACAGTAGACTGCAAGTTTAGAGGGAACTGGACCAACCGTGGTTATGGACGCTTGAACAGTTGCAAACCCAGGCGCCGTAGCGGTTATCGTGGTGGTTCCAGGCGTATAGGTTGAGTAAAAAGTTGCTGCAGCATAAGTGGCTCCTTTAGGTACAATGATCGTTGGGTCAACAGAGCCTATGTGGGTTTGAGACGAAGACAAGTATATGGTGATGCTTTCCGAAGCCCTTGCAGGCTTATCCTTAGAGTCCACTAGCTGCACAAAAATTATTTCATAAGCCTTATTATCAGCAAGCACCTTCGTTGGACCTACATAGATTTTCAGCTTCGCCGGCTCAGATGTTTGTGCGTATGCATTAAATTGAACTGCAGTCTCAAGAATTATTGATATCAGGAGGAATATTAGAATTACATGAAATACGCTTTTATTCATTACTGGTTCCCTTAAATTCTTCGATCGCCAACTTATTTTAATGTTATGAACAAGGGATATGAATTAACTCTAACTTATGCGTCTTCTCTGCGAAGCGAAAATGAAGATTGTTTGCAACATGCCATTTTATACTTTTCAGAATAAATCCACGCAGCTTTGGTACCTATTCCACCCATAAACTATATGGAGGGTTCCTGAGTTGGGCGGCACAACAACTGTTAGGGTAACTGTGCTATTTGCAGGAATAATAGGTTGGAATGGAACAGGCCAGTCTGCCTTATCTAATTCGTCGATGTCGATTGAATACTCGTACCATGCTTCTCCTACTAAATTGTAGAAGGTTGTAATGTTGAGAAGGTATGTAACGCCTTTATAGGTGAATTTCAGCTCTAATTTGATGTAGTCAGCCTTGCCTGAAGCCAGCTGAATGTAAATGCTAACATTGACGTATCTGGCCAACGTAATGTCGTAGGGGGTTGGTGGTGAAGTGACATTAATGCGCTGTTCGTAGGGTCTGGGAGGTATGGGCAAGGTTGAACTTCTCGGGTTGAAATAATGTTGCGGTAACATCGAATAGGGCAGGAGCAAACTGCCCTCAGACACTTTCACCAGATATAGTTTATCCCATTCCACCGGAGTTGACGGCGGAGGTTCATAAGGTAAGCTGTATATGGCCGTCACATTTCCGTCTCCGTAAACTGTAAGCGTTGTGCTGGCGCTAGAAGGATCTTCTGGAATAATATCGCCTGTCCAATCCCACCAGAGAAACTGGTAGCTTGAGTTTTGAGGCGTATATTGGAGCTGATATTTGCCTCCGGCTAAACCTGTGAGAGTCTTGGGCAAAGCGTATGTGTTTGCTCCCAGCGTGATAGTGCCTAGATTAAATGAAGAGTTGTCCCATTGGCGGCTTTCTAAGATTATCTTGCAACCGGAGTAAAAGGCTGTTATTGAGCCGTTGCCGTTAATCATGACGGTGGTTAGAGGGCTGTATGGATCATTTACGCTTACGGCTCCGGCTGTCGTCCAGTTCAAAAATTGATATCCTTCTTTTGGGAAATATTCTAAAGAGTAAAATCCAATGTTAATTTCTAAAGAATTCACTGGTAACGTGTAGTTTTTGCCTGCTAATTGCATCAACCCAAGATTTGTTGGAGTTGGAGAGTTTTCCTCTTGGCTATGCATGTCCACATAGGCTAGCTGCGGAGTCGGTGGAGGCGTCGAGCTGTATACTGCTACTATGGTTCCGTTTCCTAAGAGTTTTACATTTGTAGATTGGGCAGCGCTGTTGTCAAAAATGAAATTTCCTGGAGGATTGCCCTCCCATCCCCAGAAGTAGTAGGATGAGTTTTCAGGTTCATATTCGATGTAATATCGCTTTTCACTGGTTAAAGTGACATTTGGTGCGGGCAGGTCCATGTATGTGGTTGCATCCAAGACTATGTTTCCCAGATGTCTTGTAGAATTATCCCATTCTCTGCTGTCCAAGGTCACCTCCAATATTACGGGCTGTGGGGGACTCTTGTAAAATGCTGTTATGGTTCCGTTGTTGTTTATGTTGATCCATGTCCAGCCTTCAGGGTTTGTCGGGTTTGTTGCGACAATGCCTTCTGTGGTTGTCCAGTTTAGGAAAGTGTCTTCTCCGCTGGGATAATACTTAACAAGGTGCTCTCCAGGAAGTGTTCTTAAAGATTCAACTGGTAACGTATAGTTTATTCCATCAAACTGGATCATTCCCTCATTGGTGGGAAAAAGTGAGTTTTCCCTTTGACTTTGCAGGTTAATAAAGAACTCTGCTTCTCTGAAATATAGAGCAGAAACAATAATGTTATCTTCTGGAGTGGTGACCGTTAGAATTATCCCATGGGTGTATTTGTTGACTTGATGGTTAAAGCTTACGCTGTAAACTCCATCACCTAAATATGTTAGGTCGGTGACCTCTAGTTCAGGGGAAGAAACCCAGAAATCTTCTCTTATGTGAATTTTGGTTTTGTTCAGTGACTCCCGTGCTAGGTTCGGTACCGGTGAAGAATCAGAAAGTGTGCCCTGACGGATTCTAAACTGAAGCGTAGTGTCATGGTCGTGGGTTATGATAGACTCTGGAAAAATTTCAAGGCTGACAGACTTTGATGAACGCCCAACCCAGCCTTTAAAGCCGTATGCGTCAATGCTTAAATAGAATTTGGTCCACACTTCACTTATACCGCGAGGATGACTCCAATCCATTTCCCAATTAACATCAAAAGGTCCTTTGGCACCTGGGTCTAAATTAGCAGACATAGCCATACTGATTCCCAAGTGAGCGTAAGAGGCAATCACGGAGCGAACCCATTTAGATATGAACTTATTGCCTTCGCTGACTGCATTATCCTCTGATTTAGTTTCATAATATTGTTGAGTGGCTTTGCTTAAGGCGTAAGTTAGGCAACGGTCAAGGTCGCTTGTTATCGCCAAAACAATTTCTTCTACGGGCTTGTATCTTAACTGTTGCCTGTGCAGGTTTATTTGCTGAACTGAAAATGCTACTGATAATGTGAGAATGGCGATTAGAAGGGCTGCAATGATTACGAATTGTCCACGCTTGTTTCTCATGAATCTTTTCATTATTCATTTCCTCCTGCCCTAGCCAAAACGAGTACAAGCAGGTATATTTTACCCGTTTTTGAAGTGTAGATTATGCTTGTTGAAGAAATCTCCATGGTTTTGTCGAAGGCGTCTTCCGGAATATTACCTATTGGATAGTTGGAATAAGGCTCAAGCTTTACCCAAGAATCCTCGTCAGAACCGGAACAGTGGAAAATGGTTAGGTTAAAATATGTTGCAGGCGGCAGGGACTTCTGTATGATGGTTTTGAACAGGGCTGCATGGTCTGCATCGATTCTATCCATATGTAAAGCTTCAATTGTTCCAGATTCAACTAGCCTGTGCAAGGTATTGTAGCCTACCCTGTCAAGGTCCGCTCTTTCTTGGAGAGCCCTTAAATTGGAAATGTTTATGAAGTACATCGAAACTGAGAAGACGATAAAGATGATTGCAGCCGCTATGACTGCCTCCAGAATTCTTGACTGCCCCCTCCGCGACCTTAACAATTTTCTCAAATGCATTAAAACGACATCCTCCAAAGATAAAGTCTGATATTGTATGCTGAGCCGCATATGATGACTGATCTTTCAACCGAGTAGGCAAAGGGGAGGGAAGAAAAGCCTTCTATGGAGCTATATACCAGCCTATCTTCTTTTGAGGATTCTGAAATGGGCAATCTGGAGGCATACACCAAGTCGGAACCTTCAACGCCCAAAACTGCCACTGTTGAGGGCTCTATATCCTTGGCTGGGGTGTATGCAATACTTTCAATGGCGTAGCTTCCTGCCCTTTTGTTAACCATTATCTGCATCGGGTTTTCGAAAACGTCGCCGACTCCGTATAAGCGGTTTCCAATTATGTATGCTTTCTTCACGTTTGATCCTGAAAGGTTAACAACTTTCATGATTCGGATGCCAAAGTAGTCCACAACAAGAGTTAGAATCTTCTTTTCAGCAGAAACGCCGAAGTTAACGGCGCATTTTCCATCAACGCCCGTAGTTGTATCAAGTTGAGAGGTGCTTTCAATTTTTTGGCTAGCATCATTGTAAAAGTATAATCTAGCATGTACTTTTGCGTAGTATATGGGCAGCCCGTCTTGCCTAGAAGTGACATAAACTTCATTAGAAGTTTCGTCCACAGTTACGCTTATAGCTGGATATAACTCCATTGCAAAACCATAGTCGTATCCTAAGTTCAGCAGTTCTAAAACGCGGGATGAAGGAATATAAAGCGGATCTGTAACGGACAGGTTTAACCTGAGAACCTTATCCGGATCCAGCACATACGCCTCACATGTGGACTCCCCGTATTTAGCAAGCCCAAAGGCTTTTAGGCTTTCTGCTTTAACGTCAAAATTGCTGCCCCAGTCTGCTGGATCTCCTGGGTTAAGTAAGATCTGGGTGAGGATTTTTTGTGCGGCAACTTTCAGCTGTTCTTTTTCCGATATGCCTATTAGGGGTTCTGAAACTGTTCCTATCATTGTTGAAGACGCAACCAGCATAAGAACAATTATTATGGATGTAAAAAGGTATTCATAGATGTGCATGTTTTAGCCTCCTGGGGATTCCCATAACCCTATCCCAGCCCATGTTTCATGGAAGCTTTCCTTCGACGCCCAAACAACAATGTCGTGGTCTCCACCGTAAACGGTGCCAGAATAATAAATCAGTTTCACCTCACCCCTCACTTCAAGGGTTCCAGGGTTTTCCCCGTCTGTAACGAGTTTCAATTGGGTTTCATAGGAGTTTATAGGTATTATTGAACTTGCAACCACGTCATTTCTAGTCACCAGTTCTGCTTGAACAAAGCATCCCTTTCCAGTTTCGTTGATTAACCTGACGAGGTAGGCTTTTCCACCCAAATCAGAAGGCAGGCTTATAATTTTCATCTGAACATTGCCTGTCTCATTTGCAAAGTTGACTAGGCTTACTATTTCTACAAGGTTTAGTGAGACATGTTCTGCGATTTGCTCCAGCTGCGTCCTCGCCACTTCTGCTTCGATATAGGAAGCCAGTACGGTGTATGACAAGCCTACAGCTATCACCAAGCCTATGAGTGCGATGGTTCCTATCACGTGTTTCAATGGGACATCCATTTTTCCCACTCCTAACTTATAGAGATTCGAATCACAACTTCAGTGATCATTATCACTGTGACTGCATCTGGGTTTTCGGAAAAGAGTGATACGAATTCAGGTTGATTGTTGCCTATTTGAATTCGAAGGGTGACGTGGTTGGTGTTATACTCTACAGTGGTTGTGTTGATGTTAATGTTTTGGGCCTTCACGTTAACTGTTCCTGAACCCGTCGTGTTTCCCTGCAGCAGCCGTATGAAAGTTATTTCTGTGAAGTTTGCTCTTTTGCTGCCTACGAAAATAAGCCCACTATTTATAATTCTAACTCGGTTATAGTCAAGTTTTATTTGCACGCCGCTGCCTGTTTCTACCCTTAAATAGCTTAAAGAGTCAGTCATGTTAGTCTGGGAATCTGTCACATTAATCTTTGTCAAATTAAATGGAACATAGGGAACATTGTACCCTCTTAGGCGCATATCTGTGCCTGAAACTTTGCTTCCCCCACGATAGACAAGGTTTATTGAAGAGGGCAATTCATAGATGTCGCTTTCCGGGACGTAATACTCTACTCTTACAGGAATCCAGTCTAGGTAAACGTTATCCATCCTGTTGCCAATCTTAATGCCTTTAACCATAACTCTGAAATTGGCGTTGGACAGTTTGCTATAGTCCCAGCTTGTGGCAGAGGTAAAGTTTATCCACGTGACGTTCGCGAAAGCCACCGAGTTGTTTAGTTTACCGGAATTTTGCCATGCAGCCCAGTTGGTTCCCCCATTCCAAGAGCACGTTAAACTAATTTGATCATCACCCTGAGTATCGGTCCAAGCTTTGTAACCAACTTCCACCCTAGTTACAATGGCGTTTGATGGAATGTTGAATCCATAATTTCCATATTGCTGCGTAGAGCCATCACTAGAAGTATATGCTGGACTATTGTCTAGACTGTAAGCGTCATATGGATTTTTCCAATTGCCTGACGGGGTGGTTGACGGGGAATTTATGACAGTTGGGACCGCGGTTATTTTGATTGTCTGTTGCGTGTTGTTGGCTATTCCTATTCCACCGCTTCTTTGGTTAAACTGGACGTAGCCTCCTGCACCCGGTCTCAAAGCGACATCTTGAATTACTTCGTCTAGGAGCATCATGTTTGTTTTTGCTTGTTCAAATTCCGTGTTTGCCATTTGGAGTTCCAGCAGATTTGTTGAGACAAAAGAGGCTATAACAAGTATTATGAGAAGGGTTCCTGAAATTATTAGGGTGGTTATTACTGGTGAGATTCCGCGAATGTTTTTGCCTTTGTTTTTCGCGGTTTTCATTTTGTCACCATGTGAAGGGCATTGTGAAGTAGTTCATTAGAAGCATTATGGCTACTGCGGCTATGGTTAGGACTACTGCGTGTTTGAAGCCTGTTGATAACATGCCTGATCCTATTTTTCCAGTCACAAGCCCTGTTAGGTAGGCTTGAAGTATTAGGGGTGGAAGAAGCAGGGTTACGAAGTCTGAGTAGGGCATGGCTTGGCGGGCGAAGGAGTAGAGGACGAACCGCATGAAGCCTAGGAAGATTATGGTTGAGAATAGGAGGATTCCTGCGCCTATGTAGGGCATTATTACCAGCGGGCGAAGCATTGCCTTTTTCTCTTTTTCCAGGGATGAGAGCATTTCGCTGAATCTTGTTAGGGTTTCAAGGGTTTCTGGGCTTCCGCCTCCCACTTCTATGGCGTCTACTAGGATGTAGATGTTGACTAGGGATAGCCATGACTTGATTTTTTCCCTGAAGGTTTCATAGATTACTCTGAATGGGAGTCCCCAGCGGATTTGGCGGGCAGCAATTCTTAGGTGTTTTCCGAATCTTCCATAACTTTTTTTGGACAGGCTTTCAATGCAGCTTTCAGGTGAGGCTCCGGTTTTGCGGGCTTCGGTTAAATCCCTTAAAAAGCTGGTTACATCGTGCACTATGTCTTTGCCCCGTCTGGCATAGTAGCTGTTCGCTATCACTGCTGGCATTGTGCCTATTATTAATGCTAGGGACAACCCTAAAGCTGCTTCAAAGCCTCTTTCAAGGCCTGCTGTCTGCCTTAGAAATGTGATGAAGTCCATGAAGGGTTTTGTGAAGGGTATAGCGAGTTCTGGAAGGAGGAATGGGAAGAAAAGTGTCAGGAGCAGGAAAACCAGAAGTGGAGATGTTGCCAAAAAAACCTTGTAGGGTCCCATTTCATATAGGGGTTCATGGAAGCTTGAAAGGTCTGTCAGGTATATGAAAAGTATTGAGATGGCTGGAACAAGGAGATAAGCGTATAGAAGGTAGCTTTCAGCTGTGAACGCGCCTTGCCAGAAGCTTTCAAAGGCTATGGATGTCATGTAGATTACGCTTAAGCTTAATGTTGAAAGGATAACTATTGCAACGTAGGATTCCATAAGCATGGCTGCGCGTTCTCCGAAGGCTTTAACCTTTGTGGCTAAGTCTCTGAACATTGTCTCAGTCCTTATTAGAAGGTAGTGGATGACGTCTCCACCTGTTCTTAAAGTGTGAGCGTATCCGAGCATGAGATCCTTGTACTCCTTTGAAGGGAGGTTTTCAGCAGAGTTTTCCATGGCTGCCACAGGATCCAAGCCTTTAACTTGCACATCTACTTCCACGTGTTTCACGGTTTTGGAGATGTTTGGAAGCAGCTGGCAGTTTTTCAGTTTTTTAAGGCTTTCATAGGGTGAAAGCCCCCCTGTAGCCATGACGCTTATGTAGGCTCCTGCGAAGGGAACTTCCATGTCAAGTTTCGAAGCCCTATCATGGGCCTTTACCTTCGGCACCAAATATCCTAAAAGTATGACGAGTAACGGGATGAACATGAAGGGAATGAATCCTGTGATTATAGTTGTTGGAACAGCAATTATAAGCGAGAGAATAAAGAAGAAGCCAACTGTTGACGCGTAGGCTTCAGGGTAGACTTTCATCCCTGCATTTTCCAAGGTTTCCTTCAGTTTCACGTATTCGCTGGAGTAGAAGATTCTTGACAGAAATTTGCCTGACCAATGGAAATATCTGTAGGTGAAGCCTGTGAAGGAAAGCTCATGCTTGTCCATCTAGTTTTCCCCCGGCTGCAGCTTCAAAGTTGCCTTTTTATTGTTGTTTTCCAAATAGTAGCTTGTTATCTGCTTTGCAACTTCCTCGTTCCTTTTCACTCCTTTTGCAAGCAAACCCCTTACCAGGAGGGCTCTCCTTTCAATTTCCTCCAAAACTTCCTTCATGGATAACCCGTGTTTTACAGCTATTTTAGGCAGAATCTCGCTTTCTTTAAAGTTCACTTTGAAGGTGTCGTCCACAGGGTTCCATTTTGCAATTGTCCTGTACTCCTCGTAATCAACTATTTCCACAACTTCTTTCAGCCTTCTGCCGAAGGTCATCCCGTTTTGAGAGTTTGGCAGCTGAACCCTTTCCTGGATTGCAGCCACGTTTATAAGGGGCACATAGGTTTTAGAAACGTTCATAGGCGGGCTTGTCAACCTTTTTATGGCGTAGTCTAGGCTGTCAGCGTGAAGGGTTGTTAATCCTCCGTGGCCTGTTGCCAAAGCCTGAAACAGCACGAAGGCTTCTTCCCCTCGGATTTCGCCTACAACAATATAGTCTGGCCTATACCTCAACGAGGTTTTCACAAGGTCGAAGAGGGTTACTTCACCTGTCTTCATCATGCCTAAACCGTAGCTTTCACGGCTTACAAGTTGAACCCAGTTTTCATGGGGAAGGTTAAGCTCAGGAATCTCCTCCACCGTCACAATCTTCATCGACGGCCTGACAAGGGTTGCAAGCGCGTTAAGCGTGCTTGTTTTCCCAGCTCCTGTGCCGCCTATAACTGCAACCGTCATCCTGTTCTCAATGAGAAGCCAAAAGTAAGCCGCAAGCTTCTCATCAAGCGTGCCTAACTCTACAAGGTCTATTATGGAGAAGGGTTCCTCCCTGAACCTTCTAATGGTGAAGGAGCCTCCCTTAGGCGAAACCTCACGTCTGAAGGTGGCTGCTATCCTGTCCTTCCCAGGAAGCATAGCGTCAAGAATTGGAAAAGCAGTTGAAATATGCTTTTGAGCAAGATGCGTCAATTTAACAATAAGATTGTCCAAAGTTTCTTCATCCACAATTACGAGGTTCGTAGGCATACTTTCATATTTACGGTGCCAAACATAAACAGGAACGTCAACACCGTTCACAGACAAGTCCTCTATCATCCTGTCATTCATTATAACGTGGATGGGGCCGAAGCCAATGAGGTCCCTGTAAAGATAATAAAGAATTTTAGGCCAAGACTCCTGAGCGATTTTCTTAGAAAAACCATACTTCTTAGCAAGCCTATAGGCTTCCCGTTGAAGGTGGATGCGAGGATCCAATTCGCCTTCCGGAGGCTCAATCTCCCTGCTTATTATGTCCGTGAGCTTCTGAAGCATTCCACGCTCAAAATCGGTAAGCTCCACCTCCTCAATATAATAGGCTTTGCCGCCTCCAAGCTCAGGAAGCGAAACTATCACAACCTTAGAGAAAGGCGGCTGAATAACATAACTCTCAACCAACTCAGCATTCTCAGGAACTTTCTTAAAAACAACTTTAGGCGGCTGCGGCTCCACCCTCCTAACGAAAAGCCTAGACAAAAAAGCTAACACAGGCTTTTTAGGCTCAGGCTTACCTGCCGCCTTTTCGCCACTACCCCTAAAACCGTGAAAAACATCCTTCGCATCACTGGATTTTTCAGACTTATTCACCGAAACGGTATCAGACTGAACATCTTTCCCATCTTCAACCTTTCCATCCAAATTTACATCCCAACTTCAACGCAAATCAACTATAAAATATGGGAAAAAGGAGGGGTTAAACCGAGGAACACTATGGCAACACCACAACTTTCGGATATTGCTTGCCAGCAACTGTCTGAATCATCAGCTCAAGACTCATACCAGACTTGAATGGGCTATCATTACTGAAATCTAACGTTATCTCACCTGATAACTCCTCTCCAGGATCAAGTGTTTCGCCTTTAAACTCGGTAACGTCAACTAAATTCTTTATGGAGTCATCGTCATCTGGAACAGCGTTAAAGAAGATTATATCTATTGTCGCAGCAGCTGAACCGGTGTTCTTCAACTTCATGTGAATAACAAATTCATTACTCGTTGCGTCCTTTGTCGCATAACAGCTTGCGAATTCCAGTTTCTCGTAGCGTGTGAATGCTCCGCCCATGCCGAGCATCCAGTAGGCTACTGCGATGGCCATGACGATGGCGATTGCCACTATTATAATTGTTGCGATAACTGGACTGACAGCTTTCAAGTTCCTTCTAAAACTTTTCCCCAATTCGTTTTCACCCCCTATACATTTATCTCCTCTTTTTCAACACTTCTGGTAAACCGGGTTGCTGCCTAATAAACAGAACCCCTTTCTCCAAAATATGTCAAAATCAGAAATATATCAAGCTTTCTGAACTTCACGTTTAGAAGCGTTCAAGGAACATGGAGGAAAAAAGCTGCTTTGCATTATATTGAAAGTTAATTTAAGTTTGTACGCGCGAGCTTGCGGGTAACCCCGGGGTTTGCCGATGTCCCTTTTTGGATAATGCCTAAACGCTTTTCTCCAGAAAGCCTTTCAGCCTTTTAATGCAGGTTATATGAAACTGACTTATTTCCATCCCCGAAACATGAAGGCTTTGGAAATATGGCTTTTTAGCAATTCTGAGTCACAGAACAGGTGAAAGAGGAAACGTGAAATGCTAAAGGGTAAAAAGTCAGCAGGATTGCTACTATCATGGTTGCTAACGTTTACAGTAGCGTTCGCAATCGCCTTCGGCAAGTCTGGTATTCTAAACGCTAATTCTGCAGGTTCATCGCCTAATTTTCAGATAACAGTTGACGCGATTAATGGCTATTCCCAGCCGTTTCCGCCCGTTGTAAACCCTGTCCACTTGGAAGGCAGTGTGTCTGCCTTCAACTTTGTGGGAAACCTTGAGCAATATCAGGTTCAAGTGGACTGGGGCGACGGGACAGTGGATGCGGATTCCATCTGCAACTTTGCCTTGACAGATCTTGACGGCGACGGAAGAAACGATGATTTCTATGGAACTTGGAGTTCAAGCCCCGACCACAATTACGTTGGCTATGGCGATTGGGTTGTAACTGTGAAACTTTACCATCAGATGCCTCCGGGAGCTGAATCTGCAGATGCTGAGGTGATTTTAACCATAACAGTGATGGCGCGGATAACGTTGTTGACGGATCCGGAAGGTCTCAATGTAACGGTTGACGGCGAGGAATATACGACGCCTATGGGGTTTGATTGGTATGCAGGTGAAACCCACAGCATAGGGGTAGCGACTACGCAGTATGGTTCTTCAGGTGTGAGGTATGTTTGGTTGAGCTGGAGCGACGGGGGCGAAGCAACCCATGACATTATTGTATCGCCAACTCCAGCAACATACATAGCCAACTTTAAAACTCAATATTATTTAACTGTAAATTCGCCCTATGGAGCCCCAGGCGGGGAAGGCTGGTATGACTGTGGATCAACAGCTTACGCATGCTTAGACATAGGCGTTTTGGACCATGGAAACGGAACCCGCAGGGTTTTCACAGGCTGGGATGGGGACGCTTCTGGAACAGACTATGCCAAAAGCAGCCCCATAACGATGGACAGCCCGAAAACAGCTGTTGCCAACTGGAAAACTCAATATTACCTTGAAGTTTCATCCCTCCACGATGATCCAAGCCCAGATACAGGATGGTATGATGCTGGAACAAGCTTTACAGCTTCAGTTTCCTCTCCAGTCCCTGGAGCCGAGGATACCCGTTACGTTTGCATAGGCTGGACTGGAACAGGAAGTGTTCCACCATGCGGAAGCGGAGCAACTTTCACCTTCACTTTGACTCAGCCTTCAAGCATAACTTGGAACTGGAAAACCCAACACCTATTAACAGTCGAAACAAACCCCTCAGGGTTAACTCCACAGCCTACAATAACTCCCTATGGCGAAGAGGGTTCAGCCTACAGCTGGTGGTATGATGCTTCAACAATTGTAACGCTTACAGCCCAAACAGTAGCCGACTACACTTTTAACTACTGGTCTGTTGACGGTGTTCCTCAAGGAAGCGAAGTAAACCCGATTTTTTTGGTTATGGATGCGCCGCACACGGCAACAGCCCACTATACAGGAATTGTAACAACAGCCCAAGTAACCTTCAACGTTGAAGGCGTAAGCAGCGACTTCACTGGCACAGTTCTAACTGTTGACGATACCGAATACACTCTTGAAAGCCTACCCTTAACTTTCACTTGGGAAATAGGTTCCACGCATACGTTTGCATATAGCTCACCCATGGTTGTCAGCATAGACGCTAAACAATACGTTTGGACAAGCACATCTGGATTGTCAACAGCCCAGATTGGGACAGTAGGCGTTACAGGCGAAGGTGGAACAGTTACGGCATACTATAAAACCCAATATTATTTGAAAGTGCAGTCGGCTTACGGCACCGCCACTGGGGAAGGCTGGTACGATGAAGACGCAACGGCTTATGCAGGGTTAAACACAGGTTTAATCGAGTCGGATGGAACAAGACATTTGTTTGTTGAATGGACCGGAGACGCAGCTGGAACAAACCATGCGCAAAGCAGCCCAATCATAATGAACGCTCCGAAAACAGCCTTAGCCGCATGGAAAACCCAATACTATTTAGATGTTGTTTCGCCCTACGGTGATCCTGAGGGGATGGGATGGTATGATGAAGGCGCCATTGCCTATGCAATTTTAGACCGCGGTCTAGAAGAGGTTCCCTATAAGGTGAGGGCTGTTTTCAAAGGATGGGGCGGCGACGCTTCAGGCGAGGCTCTTGTAAGCAACCCGATAACAATGGATGCTCCTAAGACGGCTGTGGCAGACTGGAATACGCAGTTCTATTTGGTTTTGAAGTCGAACCCTGAAGGAGTTGCAGTGCCTTCAGGCGGAGGCTGGTATGATGCAGGCACATACGCTTACATTTCCACAGTCCAGTATGTTGAGGTAGCTGCTGGCTCCACCCGTTACCTGTTTGAAAGCTGGACAGCAGAAGACACGGATGGAATCCTTAATCCAAATGCCCACGCAACAAGCGTTTTAATGGATAAGGCTAAAACCGTGACAGCCAACTATGCTAAACAACACTATTTAGCCATAGCAGTTGAGCCTGCTGAAGCCGCAACAATTCCCGGTGAAGGATGGTACAAAGAAGGTTCAACTGTTAGGTTAACAGCGCCGAAGTATTCCCATGTGACGGATGAGCAACGCTTCCACTTTGCGTATTGGGTTGTCGATGGAACAGCCTCCTTCGAAAGCACGCTTGATGTTCACATGGATAAGCCGCACTTAGCCACAGCCCACTATAAAATGCAATATAGGTTAACTTTCAGCCAAACGGGTTTAGACATATTCGCTTATGGAAAGGCCTTGACAGTTAACGGTTCCACCATAAACGTTTCAGGTCTCCCGTTCACCATATGGGTTGACAACTTAGCCGCGGTCAACTACAGCTTTGAAAATGTGGTTTCAAGCAGCTTAAACGGGGAACGGTACAAACTTGAAAGCGTAACTGGGCCCGGCTCTCCCATAACCGTTACAGGAGCCGCCGTGGTTACTGGAAACTATGTGGCTCAATGTCAAATAATCTTCAGCCAGTCAGGCGTGGGTTTAGACTTCTCAGGCGTGGTTGTCAACGTGGATGGGACAGGTTTAGGCGTTAACGATCTTCCAAAAGTGTTCTGGTGGGATAGGGGTTCCGTTCACAGCTATGAATATTATTCACCGCTAGGGGCAGGTGTTGGAAAACGTTACGTTTGGGCTTCAATAACAGGATTTTCAGCCCTTCAGAGTGGAGAAATAGCCATTTATGGTTCCGGAATGCTTACTGGAAACTATGAGGCAATGTATTATTTGAACGTGGTCAGCGAGTATGGATACACGTATGGAAGCGGCTGGTATCAGCACGGTGCAACAGTAGTCTTCGGTGTCACCACCCCAATTGATCATGGAAACGGAACAATGAGAGTTTTCCTCAAATGGTATGGAGACGCCAGCGTTTTTGAGCCTGAAGGCACCATAACCATGACGAAACCTTCAACTGTTACAGCTTCATGGGAAACAAGATATCTAGTGACGTTCAACACTGCTTTACCCAACAAGGTTGTTCTGAACATTCCAAACGTGCCTAAAACTCTGCCTCCAGGCATGGGAGTCTTCGGCACTTATTACTCGGCCGGCGAGCTTGTGGTTGTTGGACCTGCGCCGACAACTGTCATGGGATCCGAGGATACTCGGTACGTGTTTAAGGGCTGGACTTTGGACAATGAGTTGTATACAGGTGAACCTAACCTATCCTTCGTGGTTAAGAAGCCTTCTGCTGTCGCAGTAGCCTATGAAACTGAATTTCTCTTAGTGGTGAACGTATTAGGTGTAAAGGAACCTTTCAAAGCAGTTGTTGCAATTGTAACAAGCCCTCCGGCATATCGTGAGCTTTCTCCAGCAAATCCAGTTCAAGAATGGATAGAGCAAGACGCAAGGGTAACGTTAACCATTTCAACGCCTAATAAAATAGGCCATGGAGAGTGGGCCATATTCAAAGAGTGGACTGGACATATCGTTGAAAACGATAGAACCGCCTCGTTCACGATGCTCGGTTCAACGGTTGTTAACGCTGTTTTCTTCAAGGTTAATCCAGTGGCGCAGTCGCTGCCGTACTCGATACTAGCCGGACTCTTAATGATGCTTTTATGCGCCTTCATGGCTAATAGAAGAAAGTCTGAGGGAAGGAGAAAACTCCGCTCTGCAGTTTCAGGGGTAACAGTTGCAGCGGCGGCAATCATTGTAGCGGCAATAATAAGCTCTGCGATAGCCCTAGGCTACGGCATAAACCCCATGGAACTCCCAGACTTAACAAACTGGGCAGTTGTCTTCCTAGCCATAGAAGCCACACTATTCCTAGTTGTATCCGCCATTGTAGTGGGGAAGGTTCAGCGAAAGGAGAAAACCGAAGAAAACAAAGGCTAAACAGCTAACCACCCAATTTCTTTTTATTTTCGAAGATGAAGTCTTAACGCGGAACCCTTTTTTGGTTTGCTTTTTTAACTTTCACCTTACATGTTACGGCTGTCAACGTGTATATGGTAAAGGCAAAGGTAAATATGTGGAAAACCGAAAACTCTTTGCACTCAACCTCTGGAGTTTCATCACTTAAGGATTCAGAGGAAGCATCCATAAAACTTGCAGGCGGCGGGTAAGCCAAAATGTTTTTTTCAGGGTTTTCAACTTTCCATGATATGTCTCCATAAACCACTCGGCAAAGGTAAAGGTTGTATTTCTGGAATGCAGGATGTTGGAGACTGAAAAATTCAGTGTCTGACAGGTAACTTTGTATTGACTGAACAATGGAGCCGGCTACGTCTCCAGTTTTGAAGAAGTTTTCCCAAAAGGTTGATGGGAGGGGAGTGTCAAGGATTTCCGTTCGCGAGTTAGCTATGACGAGAACGGGGCCTTTCCTTGAAGTTATCAACGCCTCGGCTAGACTTTCGTTTTCCAAGTCTAATGCTCCAGCGAAACATGCAACCAAGTAGTGGATGCCGTAAGCCTTCTTTATCTGTTCAATGTCCCTCGAAGTAATTAAAGGTGTGTAGCTGCCGTTTGCCGTTTTCGTCCATAGAGCGGATGGGCTTCCATGGGTGTAGGTAGCTGCATAGGCAACATTGCCTGAAAGCATCTGGCTTAAAGTTTCATCTGAAAGGTTTGTTTTAGAAGCGTAATAAACGTCTGAAACGTTAAGCAATGGCTGAAAAGCCAAATTATCGTCTTTGAAAACTAAGAAAAACCCTTTCAGAGGCTGGGATTCCACCTCAACAATTTTTGATATGGTTCGCTCCAGTTCTTCGCTGTTTTTTACAGGCAGCCGGCTCACAGCAATTTCAGGAACATTGCCTTTGAGTAGCCCTATCTGGGAGTCTTGCCAGTCTGGGACAGCGTAAAACCAGTCTGTGGGTTTATAGTTGAAGTCTGCCAAACCAGCCTCATCGCTAGGCGAGTAAACATATTTCGGCGGCACTTGATCATATGTCCCCACAAGCAAGAGATATTTTATGCCTGAATTTCTATACTCGTTTGCCACAAACTCGTGGATCCGCCATGTAAGATCGCCTGTTTGAAGACTTTCCCTTATATATTCAACTGAAATGTAACGGGTGGCTATGCACTGGCTCTTTTTTAAGGCTATAAACCTTTCAAGATGAGGTCTATAGGCTTCTGGACCTATTACAAGAAGGTCATAGCTTCCCGGTGCTGCTGAAGAGTTTGCTAGGCCAGCGGTAAGCGTCGATATAACTGTTGAAAAGGCTAAAACACACAGGAAGGTTGTGATGCCTTTATGTATTAACATAGTGTTTGGGTAAGCCGAGAAAATTAGAAATAACTTATGAATAAAGTTTTCATGTTTAAAATCTTGATTTGGAATATGCATATTAAGTAATAGTAACAGTGAAAATAAAAGGTTTTTAAGGCGGTATGCCGCAAGCTCTGAAAATTAAGCCTAAGTTACGATGCTTACCTTCCTTTTACATAAATGTGGAGGTAGAGTGGTGGATAACAATAAGGGGCATGGCGCCCCATAACTTGTAAAGCGTTAATGCAGTTGCTAGAGATTGGGCGCTGTGTTTCTTGAAATCCCCAGTCGAGCAGTTAACAGAATTTCTGAAACGTTAGTGTTACCTATCTTTTTGCAAATCAAACCAAGCGAGTCTTCAGCGGAGTCGAGGAGGACTTTTCCTTCATTTGTTAACATGTAAACCTTTTTGGGTCGTTCTCCACTCATATCCCAGGAGCTTTTTACATATTTTTGCTTTTCTAGACTGGCTAAAAGGGGGTAAATGGTGCTTGGTCCGAAATAAACCCCGAAACTCCTGCGAATCTTGGTTATTATCTGATAACCGTGCATGGGCTGCGAGTTCAACATCTGTAAGACTATAATTTCTAAAAGACCCTTAACCAATTTCTCCTGAATTTCTTTTGTGTTATTTGTGAACATGTACCTCATCCCTTGTGTCTTGAGCGTTGATAAACACTAAACAGGCACTTAAAGGTTCATGCATATCACAAGCATAAAAATGCATACAAAAAATGTTGCGGCATACATGGTTAGAAGGGTTAAACCTTTTAAAAAAGCCCAATGAAATCCTTGCCAAAGGAACTGTTCAACAAATAACCAAAAAATGATTAAGTCAACATCCTTTTAACATAGTGCTCCCGCAGCGCAGCAACATATTCAGAGAACACAATATCTCCATTTTCTGGAAAGTACTTGAAATCTCCAACTTTTCTGTAAAGCTTTTCCATTATTCGAATTTCAACAAGTTTGGCGCCGAAACCGAAAAGCTTTTCCAACGCGTCTGCAAAATCCTCAACCTTGCCCGGAATATCTTTCCTGCTAATCTTAAATTCCCTTTCCAAATAGGCGTATATTGTCTGCTTAACTGAAACTCCAAGCAAAGATAGCTCCTCATCAATCGCCTCAAGCAAAAGCCTATTAAAGCTCCTATTCAGCAGATTGGACTCCGGCGAAATGCTTTCTTGACTAATTTCGAACCTTGACTGAAACAATGTTGTCTCCTCCTCACTTATAGTGGAAGAACCTGATGAATTGAAATTAGGAGCTGACCTCTTTGATTTTAACACTTAATTGCACTCTCATCTTCTGTATTTGTGTTGAACTGCTCTCGTGTTGCACGTTCATACATAAAATATCGCAAGACTTAATATATTTGTTATTTTCAAATCCGACATATATCGATTTTCGATATATCCCTCAGTCATCAATCCAGAAGTTACTTAAATCGCCAAATATAAAAACGCCTAAAACTCTATAAAACGAAAACACGTTTTAGCATCTGCAGTTAAAACTAAACCAAAAATTTCGCGGATTTACAAACATAATCCTCAATCAACATTTCCAAAACACAACCATTTTATCACCCCAAAATATGCCTACATATTAACAAAAATTATCTCTAAACATACTAAAACCCCCATTCCCATAAAGGAGAAAACAAAATGCCAAAACTCCTTGTATTAGTTGAAAAAGATAAAACTGGCAAACTGTGGAACTACATCTTCAACAGAAAAAATGAAGCCACAGTCGTAACATATTTAGCCGCTCCCCACTGGCTAATCCACAAATCCGAATCATTCGGCACCGTCCCTCAACAAATCCAAATATCACCTCACAAAACAGAATGCATTAAAATAGGCGTAATACACCCTGGCAAAAAATACCGCCTCCTAACAGCCTATCCCGAAAAACAACAAGGTAAATAGATAACCCCGACTTCTGGATAATACCCACCCAACAATGCTTAAACATGTTTAAAACAAAACTCAGTGCGCATACAACATTGATCGTAAAATAGGCAAACTTCAACGCAGGTAAGATGGTGAGCAATAAGAATCAAAACATTGTGAAGGTAAAAGACTTGGAGCCTTATTATGCCAGCGATAACATTGATTGCTATGCTACTAATTTCAAGACTTTGGCATTGGTTAATCTGCGTCGGCGAATTTCGCAAATACAGAAAATATCAGACTTTTAAAATTACGTATATTAGCAATTTTTAGTAGAAATAGGTGAAAAACTTGCCACTTTTCTGCAAAACGTTAAAGCTTTTATTGCAATAATTTATTGCCTCAATCGTAAATAGTGGATTCTAGATTAATTTCTCAGATTCATAAACGAATTATACGTTAAACATTCACAGGTTAGGGTTTAAGGGTGCTTACAGCCATGATTGATAAGAAAAACATAATGCGTCTCATAAAAATTTCATGCATAGTCCAAGCGGTAAATGCATTGATGGATGTTTTCATGTGGGTGACAAAAGACTTTCATGTACCCTCTTGGACAATATCAGCACTTATCCTTGGATACTCTATAATCCTTCTAGCCTACGATAAACTATAACAGTTTCTCTGTCGCAACAAGGTTTAGGCTTTTAAAATGCTGTTATTAACCTATAGGTTTGTGCGTCTACGGTTTTGTATTTTGCATTGTACCATTTTAGGATTTCTACGATGGCTTTTTCTTAGTAGCCAATTTCAGTTAATTCCTTTTTTGATGCGCTCTTTATCGATACTCATAAGCATTCCTATATAATAATTGTAGGCAAGGAGTCTGCAAATGAAAAATGTAATTGAACAACTGCTCCATAAGCATAACGTCCGTAACATCTCCAGCCTACTGGACACTCCACGTGGCCAACAAGTCAAACGCAGCTACAAGTTCACCCTCAAGCCCGCCAGAAAACAGGTAATTATACTTCTCAAATAAAAATGCGCGCGCCTTTCAAAGATTATGAATATGCTTCCGAAGTCGCGACAAACGCCCAAGAAGCTTGCAAACTCATAGAAGCAGGCTTTGAATATGTCTGCACAACACCGGAAAACATCATGATCTTCCGAAAAAGAAAATAACGTCACCAGTGTACCGGGAAAATCCGAAAATGGGCCGGGAGAGATTTGAACTCTCGACCTTTCGGTTATCAGCCGAACGCTCCAACCAAGCTGAGCTACCGGCCCACGCACCAACTAGTAAATAACATCAAATAAATATTT
>Ga0078972_1006623_pt1 | contig 27097 bp, 16 predicted proteins | sample YelNatPaOPGAMG01_FD_67568 | JGI IMG/M metagenome (GOLD analysis project Ga0078972, IMG submission 67568) | Hot spring thermophilic microbial communities from Obsidian Pool, Yellowstone National Park, USA - OP-RAMG-01 (SPADES assembly) (version 2) | ecosystem: Environmental > Aquatic > Thermal...
AGGGGAATATGGTTATAAATATTATGAAGGAATTACTTATAACAGAGAAAAGGATTTAGAAATAATAAAAAAATTATTTGATATATTAAAGAATTATAACCCAGACACACAGGAGATAATTAATGAACGACGTTTTATAGAAAGTGCTTTTTTTACATTAATGCCATTAACTGAATATAAGAATTATACTGAAGCGTTTTCGGATGATTTTAAATTATGTGATGAAAAAAAACGAGGATATTATTTAATATTGAAAGAATGGTCTCGAGAAAATTTAATTCACTATATAATTACCGAATATAACTGCACGAAAGAAATAGCTGAAGAAACAATAAAAGCAATATGGACAATGACGGAGAAAGAAAATTATGAAAAGGGGAAACTATTAATAAAAGAATCATTGAATAGAGGCATTTATAATTTTGTATTGATAAGAGGATATTTTAGTGGCTTAAAAGAGGCGGAAAAAGACAAAGAGATAATTGAATTTTTTGAAACACATTTTGATAAAATCAAACCCGAAGTATTTGATAGTATATATTTGGGAAATTTATTAATGGAATTAAAAAGATTTGGAGAAAGGGCAAAAGAACATAAAAAATATATATACAAATTTTTTGATAAAATTAATAGTGGTAAAAGTTTTAATAAATTAATAAATATGAAAGATTTAAGATCTAAGGATATTTTTTTAAATGTATTATGCATAGATTATTTTATAACAGATAATATACTAAAAGAAAAAGTAATAGAGTTTTTAAGAAAGAACAAAGAAATAATAGATAATAGAGAAGAAAAAGAATTAATGGGATACGAAGAATTACCAGAGAGGAAACAAATAAGAGTACTAGAGAACACAAAAAAATTTTTGATAGAAAATAAGGAAAAAATAGGATATAAGACAGATATAGAAGATATAATTTCAATAGAAAAATAATAACGGTGCACAAACGAACAAGAAAATAATAAAAATAAATATTTTAGGTAAATTAATATTTTATTAATTTAGATTTAATTTTAACAAAATAATTTTTTTCTACTTCCGGGTGTATCCTGAAAATCGCGATAGCGATTTTCAGGTAAAAAAATACAAAAATATATTTGGAAAGTATATAAAAAATGTTTTTTAATTATTCGCCCCAGTGGCGAATTAATGATTTTATTTTTCTTTTTATTTTATTATGTTTTCTCCCCAAAATCGCTGTTATCGCGATTTTGGGATGCATGGATATGGGGGGGACATTGCAAAAAACCAAATCCCATTGTTTACCCGCAATCCAACCGGCAATAAAGAAGTAAAGTAATATGCTAAAATATGAATAATTAAAAAATAAACAAAATTACCAAAATAAATAACAAATTTTTAGTGTTTTATTCTTTTTTTATATATTTTATACTTGAAAAAAATAAAAAATTAAAAATTTTTAAAAAAATAGAAATTTTATATATTGACTAAAAGTCAAAAAAAATATAAAATTTAAAAAAATTTAAATTAATAGAATATTAACTATGGAGAATAAAACAATAAAACCAAAATTAAAAGAAATGCTTGATGCCGGATATGAATTTACAGGCAAAAAGTATAAAATTTTACGGGGACCTAACAAAGGCAAAGAATTTCCTGTATATGCAATGCCAGATGACATTGCTGCACTTGTCTATAATGAAGAAGAAGATAAAATAGAACTTGTCTATAATTTATTACGCCCGTATAAAAAATAAATGTATTTTCAGGAGAAAATTTTTTTGAAAAGATTTTTGTATTTAATAATTTTATTAAATATATTTTTATATCCTTTATTTGCAGCAATTACAGGTATAACAAAAGAAGATGTTCCTGCTGCAACTTTTTATCCTGATGATGTTAATAAACTTGTTTTTAAAATTAATTTAACAGGAACCGGAACTGATACTTTAAAATCCATAGAAATAGGAAATCAGGGAACAGCAGACCAATCAGCTGATATTGCTCAGGTAAAATTATGGTATCAGGCAACAGGTGGCACATTTGACCCGGGAACTGCGACTTTTATCGGTGTCCTGCCGCGCACAGCAAATAAAACATGGGCGCTTTCCAGTATAAATTTTACAGTGGCAGCAGGAAGCTCGCTTTATGTTTCTGTTGATATATCATCAAATCCAGGCAATGGAAAAACTATAAAAATATCACTTGCGAAAAATAAACTTTCTATTGGTTCAAATACATATCCTTCTTCAGCACTCACAAATGCAAATACGCAGACGATTTCAAATCCGCCAAAAATTAAAATCTCATATTTAAGTTTGATGCCGGAAAAAGTAAATGCAGGTCAGTCAAATGTTCTTGCCGGAACATATTATTTTTTAAATACCGGTTCAGTTGCTGTTTCAATTACCAATATTATTTTACGCACAATAAATTATTCAGGAGAAATCCCCGCAAATAGCGCCATATCACGTATAGTATTAAAAAGCGGGATTTCAACTTATGCTGATGTAAACACAATTCCTTCTTCTTCGCAGATTTCTATAGCGTTATCGCCAGGACTTTCAATTCCAGGCGGGACTGAAAAGTCATTTGATGTTTATATTTATCTTTTACCGGGAATAAATACGAGGGACATTGGGATTCGTCTTTTACAGGGTTCGGATGTGACAACAAACAGCGAACCAATGACAAAAGAAGCAAAAACCGGTTATTCCTTTCCTATGGATACAGCACTTGCTCTAATAACTTTGCCTGTTTCATCCGTAAATATGTCTTTTTCTGATATAATTCCTTTATTTGTGACTGACTCGCAAGCAGAAATAAAAACAATGGTTCTTACATTTTCCCATCCGCAATCATTAACAACCTATGCTGATTGCAGTATAAGGGGAATAACGCTGGTTGCTCAGTCCCAGACAAATCCTTCATTAAAATGTAATGATTTGTTTTCAAAAATAAGTATAAAAGATGGTGTTACAAACTATGCTGATGTTATTCCATCATCAGCCACAAATCAGATTTTTATTCCTTTTTCCAGTTATTTGAATATTGCAGCAAATACGACAAGGTCAGTTACAATAACTGCTGATTTAAAATCAGGACTTTTTGATAACAATTTTTATGTTTATGTATCACAGGCAGCAGATATTGGGGCTTTTGATGGGTCTTCTGGCACAACAATAAATGCAGCAGGCGCATTTCCAATGTCAAGCGGACTTTCAATGATACAGAGACAGCCATCCTATCTTGGAATCCATCATACAAATAAAATGCCATCAGTTGTGGTGGCAGGACAACAATATATTTATGCAGAAGATTTTGTTTTAACTCATCCCAACACAGGTAATTATGCTTCAATTGAATTAAAAGGCGTAACTATAAATGTGGAAGATAATCTCGGTAATACCATAACACCTTCAAATGTTATTTCACGGGTAATAATATTTGATGCAAACAATAACACAGTTGCAAATTATTCCTTAATACCTTTAAGCGGTTATAAAATGTTTATTGATTTTTCATCGTCTGTTGTTATAACCCCTGGGGCAAGTAATACATTAAAAGTTTTCATTGATATTCCATTAAATCCTTCTGGCAGTTATGTGAAATTAAATCTTAACTCTTCTTTAAATATTAATGCAGTTGATGGCAACAGCCATATTATGCCGGTATCTGTTCAGGCAGATGCAGGTGATAATTTTCCAATGAAGACATCAGCTGCACAGATTTTAAATGTTGCAACTGATGTAAAAGTAAAGCATATAAATACAATGCCTTATTCTGTAAATACAGGGCAGGAAAATGTTGTTCCTTTTCTTCTAAATTTTTTAAATGATAGCGGTGGCATAGTATCAATTGAAAGTATAAAATTAGGTTTTTTTGATAATGCAGGGAATTCAGTGCCGACAAATAGCGTAATAAATAATATTAAAATAGACAATGCAAACAACACTGCAACAGTTTATGTTGATTCAGCAGTTACGACAAACAGTGCTTTTCTTAATGTTCCTTTAACTTCGCCGATTTTAATAAATTATGGCATCCAGAACTCTGTAACTGTCAATGTAAAGGTAAATATTGCAAATCCAGCAGCAAATAATAATTTTAAAATGTCCATAATTACAGAAACATTTATTACTGCAAAGGACTTAGGCAGTGGCAATACCATAACAGTTATTGCAAATAATGATACTTTCCCGATGTCAAGCAGTGTGGTAAACATAGAACAGAGGGCAAATACTTTAAATGTTTTTTATGATGGGACAAATTCAGGAAGTGCTCAAAAAGGTGATGCAAATGTGCCGGTTATGGATGTGATTTTTGAAAATCCGGCGCCTTTGGGTTCTTCTGATATTTTAATAACAGGTATTACTTTAACTGTGGAAGATTCTTTTAATAATACAATTGATGCATCAACTGCAATTTCAAAAATTGTTATGCAAAATAAAAGCACAGCACAGGTTTATGGTCAGATACTTTCAATCCCTTCAGGTTCTAAACTTTTTCTTGAGTTCGCAAACCCGATTACTGTAACTGCTGCTGCAAACTTAACCTGCACGGTTAAGGTAAATATCGCATCTTTTGCAACAGCATCCAATTTTAGAATAAATTTGGCTTCTTCGGAAAATATTGGAGCAGTTGATGAAAATCAGTTGCTTTATGTGACTGTGACAGCAAAAACACCTTATTCATTTCCAATGCGGTCTGATGTAATAAACATCACATCTGCAAATAAATTAACAGTTTTACACATAAATACTATGCCAGAAACAGTAAGTAACGGACAAAAAGGAATAAAACCGTTTATTTTACGTTTTGCAAATGCTTCTGATGCGCCGGTCTCAATTCATGGAGTAACTCTTACTGTGGAGGATATTTCAAATTCTGGAATTGTCCCTGATACACTTATAGAAAAAGTTTACTTAATTGATTCAACTGGCAATACAAACATATCACTTTTAACAATTCCATCCACGGGTGATAAACTATATCTTACATTTACCCAGGATGTGACATTGACTGCATCAACTTATAAAGATGTCCATCTGTTTATTGATTTAAAAGAAAACACTTTTGTTGCAAATTTTCAAATAAATTTAGCAGCTGCAAATTATGTTGAGGCATTGCCTGTGACCATAACAGTTGAAGCAGACAGTCAGGATGCTTTTCCAATGCGTTCATCAAATGCATTGATTCAGATAAAACCGGTATCAGGTGGAATCTCGCACAGCGATGTAATACCAACGACTGTATCAACAGGGCAGACAAACATATTTGCGGAAATTCTGCACATTGCAAATTATAATGTTTCAGGCAGCGCTGATATTCAATTAACCGGGATAACAATAACAGTGGAGGATGATACAAATACGGTTATTGACCCCACAACCGCATTAAAACGAATAATGATAAGGGATGACAATACCATTTATGCATTTTTTTCAACAATACCATCTAACGCCAGTCCATTTTATGTTCCGTTCATTCAGCCGGCAACTTTATCTGTGTCACGGACAGCAGATTTAAAACTCTATGTTGACATTGTTGATACAATTTCAACAGGAAATTTCCAGATAAATATAAAAATTGATTCTGATGTAAGATTTATGGATAAAAACACATCACTCACAATAACAGCACAGGCAATAAACGGAGATTCATTTCCTATGAGGACATCGGTTGTTATTATTCAGGAAAAGGCAACTTTATGCAGGGTTAAAACAGAGAATTTAATGCCGTCCGCAGTAAATAAGGGGCAGCAGAATATACAGTGTATGAAATTGAGTTTTTCAAATGAAGGAAGTGCAAATGGTGCAAACATTTTAATTACAAGAATAAATTTAAATACTGAAAATAGTTTAAATTCAGGCATAATACCAAAAACAGCAATTTCACACCTTTATATAAAGGATGCATCAGGCACAATTTACGGAGATGTTTTAACCATACCTGATTATGGGGACTCTGTTTCAATTGCCTTAACAACGCCAATAACTGTTCAGGTTGGTGAAAGAAAGAATGTTTTTGTTTTTGTTGATATAAACCCTGATGCAACTGCAAATGATTTTAAATTAAGTTTAAGGAGTGAATCAGGGATTATTGCAAGGGATGCAAACAGTTATGATATTATAAATGTTTCAGCAGATGTGGGTTATTCTTTCCCGATGAAGACATCAGCAGCACTTATACAGAATATTTCCCAGACGCTTACCATTTATCATTATGGCATAATCACACCAACTGTGAACAAAGGCGAAAATAACATTGCAGCAATTTATTTTGAATTTATGAATCCGAATCCTTCCGGGTATTCTGATATTATAATTAAAGGAATTACAATAACAGTAGAAGATGAAGCAGGAAATGGCATTGTTCCTTCTTCTGCTATTACTAAACTAAAACTTGAAGGGAGTTCAATTTACGGTGAACAAAATAATATACCTGCATCGGGTTCAGCAGTTTATTTACCACTTACAATAACAACCCTTTCAATTCCTCCTTCATCATACATTGGTGCAACTTTATATGCTGATATTTCTTTAACAACAGAGCAGTTATATCTTCAATTTGATTTAAAACAGGGGATTGATTGTTGGGCGCAGGATAAGAATTCAGAAACAGTTATTCCGGTGATTAACGCAGCAACAGGGGATTCATTCCCGATGCGTTCCGGCTATACGACAATCATCAATCCACCGGGCATCAGTGTTTTGCATCAGGATTTAGCACCTTATTCTGCCACTTCAGAACAAAATGATATTGAAGTTTTAAAATTAAAATTTACAAATACCGGTTCATTTGCTGAAAATATTACAGGTATAACATTAACTGTAAAAGATTCCCTTGGAAATAATGCAAATGCGGATTTAATTATTAATAATGCAAAATTTGTAGATAACTACGGAAATACACACAATACATCAATTACGGTTAACAATGGTTTTGTTTATCTTGATTTATCTTCATTGCCATTTTCAATAGAACCAAAAAATTATAACGAAGGGCATATATATATAGATTTAAAAAACACCACATTTACAGCACAATTTTATATTAGTTTGAATTCTTCATCTGACATAAGAACTTTATCACCGGTAACAGCAGAGAGTCCTGATACATTTCCAATGAATACAAAAGTAATTTTACTTCAGGAAAAATCCGTGTTAGTAAATTTATCAACTGTTGACTGGATGCCGCCGACAGTGAGCACAGAACAAAAGGACGTGTTTGTAATGGTTTTAAATTTTGAAAATAATAATCCAGCCGGATATTCACCGGTAGTTATAAGGGGCATAACAGTAACTGTAAAAGATGCACTTTCAAATACAATAGCGGCAAATAAAGCAATATCACGGCTTGTTTTTAGCGATTTAACAACAGAATACTTAAATACAACAGATGTCCCAGATGGAAATACAATAGGATATGATTTCACAGTTCCTTTAACATTAACAGCTGGTGCTTCAAAATCAATTTATTGCATTGTTGATATAATGGGAAATACAACAGCAATGGCAAATGACTTTAAAATTTCAATTGAAAATAGTTTAAGTATAAGAGCGGATGATTATAATTCCGGGGCTTTTATAACTGTTACTGCAAAAACCGGATTTTCATATCCTTTTGAATCTTCAGCAGCACTTATACAGAAGAAAGCATCAAAACTTGAAATAAGTCATTTAGATAAAATGCCATCTTTTGTAAGCACGGGGCAGGAAAATGTTAATGCAATGGATTTAATACTTACAAATGCAGGAGATGCAAAAACATCAAGCATAATGGTAACAAGAGTAAATTTTTATATACAGGATCCGTCAGATGCAAATATAAATCCTTTAAATGTTATAAGGGCATTAACTGTTACAAGCGAGGATGGTTTAACTGTATTTGGTTCAAACACAACACTTTCATCAAACAAGATAACGGTTAATTTAACAGCACCGATTATTGTATCAACTGCTGCACCAGTTACAGTAAAAGTAAAGGTTAAAATCGCAGATACTTATATAAATAACAGTTTTAAGGTAAACCTTGAAACAAATACGGACATTTATGCTCTGGATGCCAATAGTTTTGAACTTGTAACTGTTGCAAATAAAATACCTGATACATTTCCTATGAAATCTGGTTTAACACAGATAGAAGAAAAGGTATCAAACATAGGAATTAATAATTTTGTAAATTTGCTTTCACCGGCAGTTACAAAAGGAGAAAAACGTGTTCCGCTTTTTACATTCAGAATAGAGGATGCCTTAAATTCACTTACTGCAAAGGCAGAATTCCAGGGAATTACAATAACAGTTAAAAACGGAGCAGGAAGTGATTTATCAGCAAATTCAGTAATTGAAAAACTTTATGTGATAGATGGCAATGGCTTAACAATTGGTTCAAATACAACAGGGGTTAGCAATAAAATTGCGCTTCAATTTGCGCCGGTATATGGCATTTTCCCACAATCAGCACATTATATAACTGTGTATGCAGATGTCCTTGCAACTGCAAGCGCTGCTGATTTTAAAGTTCTTCTTGAATCATCAGCGGATATTTCAATAAAAGATGAAAACTCGCAGAATGAAGTTCCTAAAACAATAGTGCCTTCATTACCCTGGCAGACAGGCGTCTGTGGGGTCTACAATGCACCGGCAACCGACCTTTTTGCCTGGCACAGCAATTATGCGCCAACCCAGGTCGGGGCAGGACAAACAGATGTGAGATTTATATCATTATCACTTTTTAATGCAGGTGGTCCAGGCACATCAGATATAATTATGGAAGGAGTAACAATAACTGTTTCTGATGCTTTAGGGAATACGCTTTCACCTTCTGATTTCATAAATTACATAAGGATTTCTGATTTTGCTGAACAGAGCGGCTATGGATGGATAACAACAACGTCTTTAACAAATGCAGAACCATTTTACATTGATTTTTTAAATCCATTACAGATTGAAGCATCAAATACAAAAACAGTTTATTTTGTTGCTGATATATCATCTTCCACCATTCTTGCAAATTTTAAATTGGGTATAACTTTACCTGAAAACATAATTACGCATAATTATCCTTCTGGTTATGTGACAATAACTGCAAAAAATAATGATGCATTTCCATTTAATTCAATACTGGTTTCAAAAATTGCAACTACGTATATTTTAAGGGTCGGGCATGAGAATATAATGCCTGTTTCAGTTGCAAAAGGTGATAAAAATGTAAAAGCCATGGAACTTAATTTTGAAAATAAAGACGCGGGGCAGTATATAGATATTAAAGGTATAACTTTAACCGTAAAAGATAAACAGGGGAATGAATTGCAGGCAGCAAAAGTCCTTGATGGAATAAGAATGGTTGATGAAACAGGGAATACGGTTTATGCGCAAGGGACAATAACAAATGATGGGAAAATATATTTATTAATTTCTTCTTTCAGAGTTGAAAAACTTTCTGAAAAGCAAATGTATGTTGTGCTGGATATAAGAAATGATGCTTCTGATAGTTTTTATATTGAATTAGAAAAGGAAAGCGATATAGCAACAAATCCAAAATGCACGGTCCAGCCGGCAGCCGGGGATTATTTTGGGAATATGAAAACAGAGCCGGTTTCAATTCAGGAAGCAAATCTGGAAAGTTCGTATCATAATTTCCCGAATCCATTTAACCCTGAAAAACAGGTGACAACAATTGAATATTACCTTGAAGAAAATGCAACTGTTTCAATAAAAATTTTAACCCTTGATGGCAGGCCTGTAAAAACCATAATTCAGGATGCGGCAAAATTAAAAGGGCTGCATAACGAAGATGAATGGGATGGATTAAACGAAGTAAAGGTAAAAGTAAAATCAGGGATTTACTTGTGTGTTTTAAAAGTAAAATATGAATCAGGCGCTGAAAAAAAATTGATCAAAAAGATAGCGGTTTTAAGGTGATGTTATGAAAATTTTTATAAAAAAATTTTTGTTTTTTGTTTTTATAATAATTTTTTGCAGTAATTTAAGCGCAGAAAAAGCGGACTATGGCACAACTTCAATTTTTATTGAAGGTGCCGGGGCAAGGGCATATGCAATGGGAAATGCTTTTACCGCACTTTCTGATAATTCAGAAGGGGTATTTTATAATCCAGCAGGGCTTACAAACCTTGAAAGACAGCATATCACCTTATTTCATTATCCTTTGTATGAAGGCACTCTTTATAATTCTATAACCTATGCTATGCCCATACTTGATTTTGGTTCAATTGGTATCGGGGTTATCAGAATATGGACATCGGGTATAGAGGCGTATGATGAAAATGATTTTAAAACAGGTGAAATTACTTTTCAGGAATACAAAGCAGCAATATCCTATGCAAAAAAGATAAATGATGATCTATCCTTTGGCGGCAGTTTGGATATTTTTAACTTTTCTCTGGATAAAGTTAATGCTTTTAGTTTTGGTGGTGACTTTGGGGTTTTATATGAGCCATTTTCATTTTTGGGTTTTGGTTTAAAAGTGGAAAATTTAATTAAGCCATCCATAACAATGCAGAATCAAAAAGAAGAATTGCCTTTAATTTTAATTGGCGGTTGTATTTTAAAAATAAAGGCAGGTGCTTTTGATTTAAAAATTCCATTTGATGTGGCAAAGAGTGAAGATATGGATGTAAAACTTATGGCGGGTGGTGAAATAACATTATTTGATATTTTAAGTTTGCGTGCAGGTTACAATGACAGCAGAATAAGTTTTGGCGGCGGGTTATGCCTTGCCGGCGTTTCTCTTGATTATGCATATATTATAAATGAATATATGGGTGGGCTTTCAAGGTTTTCATTGTCATATAAATTCGGACTTACCCTTTCTGAGCAGGAAATAGAAAGGAAAAAAGCATTAAAGGAGCAGGTGAAAAAATTAATAGAAGAAGAATTCAGGAAAAAAGAACTTGAAAAGGCAAAGGCATATTACAACGAAGCATATAATTTATTCAAATCAGAAAAATACGAAGAAGCATTGGAAAAACTGGATAATGCATTTGAATGGTATGAAAGTTATAAAGAAGCAAAAGAATTAAAAAATACCATACAGAAAAAATTACTTACTGTTTATTATAACAGGGGGGTTAAGGAATACAAAAAGCAAAATTATATATCAGCCCTTGAGGACTTTAAAAAAGTTGCTAAGATAAATGAGGATTATGAAAGTGTAAAAGTGTATATGGAAAGAATAAATGAAAAAATGAAAATGAAAGGGAGCGCGAGAGAATATTTTTCAAAAGGAGTTGAATTGTTTGTGAATAATCAATATGATGAGGCGCTTTCCCAGTTTAATAAGGCATTGCAAATTGAGCCGGATAATAGTATGATAAAAACATATATAAGCAAAACAAAAACAAAATTAAGAGCAATTGCAGGCGGAAGGGCGCTGACAGATGCGCAGATTTCTGAAATAAAAACATTTTATTATGCGGGACTTAAAAAATACACAGCAGGTGATTTAAAAGGTGCAATTGCTGAATGGAAAAAGGTGCTGCAGATAAATCCTTCTGATATTAAAACATTAAAGAGTATTGAAAAAGCACAGGCAGAACTTGCAGAACTGGAAAAGAGAGGAATAAAATAATTTATTTTTTTATGAGGTTGTGAAAAATAAAAGTTATTTGAAAGGAAAAGAGATTTTAAAAACAAATCCCCCTTTAATCCCCCTTTAGGAAAGGGGGAGAAAAAAAATTAAAAAATTTTTTATTCCCCTCTTTATTAAAGAGGGGTCAGGGGAGATTTAATGCAAAGAAAATCCCCCTTTAGTCCCCCTTTAGGAAAGGGGGAGAAAAAAATTAAAAAATTTTTAATACCCCTCTTTATTAAAGAGGGGTCAGGGGAGATTTTAAAAAAAAACAAATCCCCCTTTAATCCTCCTTTAGAAAAGGGGGAGAAAAAAATTAAAAATTTTTTTATGCCCATCTTGAGGGGTCAAGGGAGATTTAATGCAAGGAAGCAAAGAGAGAAATCCCCCTTTGTTCCCCTTTAAAAAAGTGGGAAGAGAAAAAAATTTTAAAAACTCCCCTCTTTGGAAAAGAGGGGTCAGGGGAGATTTAATGCAAGGAAGCAAAGAGAAAAATCCCCCTTAATCCCCCCTTTAGGAAAGTGGGAGAAAAAAATTAAAAAAATTTTTAATACCCCTCTTTATTAAAGAGGGGTTAGGGGAGATTTTAAAAAAAACAAATCCCCCTTTAATCCCCCTTTAGAAAAGGGGGAGATAATAGGAAAGATAGGAAAAATAAAATAGGAGGTTTTATGAAAGAGGAAAAAATAAAAAAGACCAAAAATGCTGTGGAATATTCAATAGAAATACCACAGAATACAAAGTATTTTTTTCTTGTCAGGAAATTTTTAGAAAATATTTTATCAACAGAGAAATTTTCTGAAAAAGAAAAAGAAGAAATGATAATTGCTGTAAATGAAGCATGCGACAGGTTAATACGTCTGGAAAGTAATGATTTTAAAAAAGTTAAAATAAACATAAAAGTTAGAATTACACCAAAAAAAATAGTAATTTTGTTGCGTTACAAGGGCGAGACCGAACTTGCAAAGTATTTTAAATCATATTCAGAAGAGCAAATTATTTTAGAATCGGTAAAAGATAAAATTGGTAATTATTTAATGGAAAAAAGCGCTGATGAAATAAGTTTTACACGGTCAACAAAAAAAGGGAATAGTATAAAAATTATAAAATACAGAAAGGATTAATTATGGCAAAAAAGTATGGAAGCATAAAGACCGAACTTACTTTTTTCATTGTTGTTTTATTGGTCAGTGTGATATTGATTTTAAGTTTTTTTATTTTAAAAGAGCAGAAGGAAAATTTAACAAATGAAGTAAAAGAAAGAGGATTAACAATTACAAAAAATCTTGCCAGTAACATAGCGGATTTTCTTTTAACCGAAGATGAACTCGCGATTGCAAAAATTCTTTCGGATACAATGAATAATAAGGGGGTAAAGTATGCATTTGTGGTGGATGAAAATAATAAAATAAAAGCACATAATAACCTTGAACTTTTGGGAACGCAGTATAATAAGCCACCTGTTGAAATGGAACTGGAAAGTTCGCCGTATAAAATTTATATTTTTAAATCAAAAAACGAAAAAATAATAAATTTTGAAGTCCCGGCAATAGCAAAGGGGAAAGCAAAACTCGGAACAGTGAATGTTGGGTTATCATATAAATTGATAGAAGATGCTTTATTAAATGCCTATGTAAAAATTATAATAATTGCTTTGTTGGCAATTGTTGCGGGTATTTTAGGTGCAATTTTTCTTGGTGTGACGATTACAAAACCAATCGGTGTTTTAACAGAAGGGGCCAAAATTATAGGAAAAGGCAATCTGGATTATGTGATAAAAGTTAAAAGTAAAAATGAAATAGGACAGCTGGCTTCTGTTTTTAATATGATGACACAGGATTTGAAAAAAGCACAGGATATTATGATAAAACAGCAAAAGATGGAAAAGGAATTAGAAGTTGCGCGGGAAATTCAACTCTCTTTAATTCCAAAAGATATTGTTAAAATTAAAGGATATGAAATAAATGCATTTTATCAGGCAGCAAAAGAAGTTGGCGGCGACTATTATGATGTTTTGCAATTAAGTGATGAAAAATACAGTTTCATAGTTGGCGATGTTTCTGGGAAAGGAGTTCCTGCGGCATTGATTATGACAATGGCAAGAAGTATTTTGCGTTCTGAGGCGTCCCCTGATTTGGAATCAAAAGAAATTGTTAAAAAATTAAATTCCATAATTTATAAGGACTTAAAGGAAGGTATGTTTATTACCATATTCCTTGGCATCCTTGACATAAATAGAAATGTTATTGATATTGCGTCAGCAGGTCATAATGATACGCTTATCTGTAAGACAAAATCCGGTATAATACTTCCTGTAAATCCAAAGGGCTTTCCAATCGGGGCAGACCCGGGACCGAGATTTGATAAAGTTATTGCAAATGAAAAATTAATTTTAGATACAGGCGATAAAGTTATTGCTTTCACTGATGGTATAACAGAAGCAATGAATTCAAAAAACGAAGAATACGGACAGCCACGGCTTATCAATGTTGTAAAGAGCAACATAACAAAAAGTTCAAAAGAAATTCTGGATGCCATTATAAATGATGTGAATGCATTTGTTAATGGCTATGAACAGAGCGATGATATTTCATTATTAGTTTTTGAAAAAACAATATAAGGAGGCGGGTTTTATGTCACTGGAGATATCAGAATCAACATCAGGAAAAGTTACAATTCTTAAAACAAAGGGCTTTATTGATACATCAACGGCAACGGTTTTGGAAGAAAGCATAAAAAAAGTAATAGGTGCAGGTAAAATAAATCTTGTTATTGACCTTTCGGGTTCTGATTTTATAAGTTCTGCGGGATGGGGTGTGTTTGTTGCATATTTAAGAAAAATAAGAGAAGCAGGTGGTGATATAAAACTTGCAGCAATGATAGAAAAGGTTTATAAAGTTTTTAAACTTTTAGAATTTGATGCATTAATTGATGCGTTTCCAACGGTTGATGAGGCAGTGAAAAGTTATGGTTCCTGATTTAAAAAAAGTATTGAAAGTTGATTTAAACGAAAATGAGATTTACTTATTATTTTTTTCACCACTTATAATAATTTTATTTACCTCGTTTATCACATTTTTTATTATACCATTGAATTTATTTCAGATAATTGCTGTTATTTTAATTGATTTAATCACTGGTTTTTTATTTGGAATTATGCTTACAATTTTTTATGATAGAATTGTAAAAAAAGAATTTGCTGGTTTAAAAGCATTTTTATTTAATAAAAAAGAATTTATCCCATTTTTTTCAGTGAATAAAAAATTTATGGAGCATTTTATTGAATTTGAAAAAATAAAGCAAAAAGAAATAGATGATTTAAAAAAAATTGTGGAAAAAACAAAAGTTGTAAGTAAAAAAGCCAATTTGCTTGAAGAAAACAAAGATGAAATATATTCAGAACTGAATTTGCTCAAGGAAGATATTAAACTAAATTTTGAGAATTTAAAAAAAATGATGTCTGTTACCGCTCATGTTAATGGGATTTTGGAAATGATGGTAAAGGATATAAAACAAATATCGGATAAAATAGAAAATCTGGTTGGAGTTGCAAAAACAGGAAGTAAAACAACCGGTTCTGAAATTCAGGCAGTAAGTAATATAAAAGTTGCTGTTTTAGAATCGTCCGATGTTATTAAAAAATTGGAAGAGGCATCCAAAGAAACAAAAAAATTAGTTACAATAATTGCAGAAATTGCAAAAAAAACAAATCTGCTTTCATTAAATGCAGGTATTGAAGCAGCAAGAGCAGGTGAAGCGGGAAAGAGTTTTGCAGTAGTTGCACAGGAAATAAGGGTTTTATCTGAATCGGCAACAAAAGCAACTTCTGAAATGACAGATTTTTTAGCAAAAACAGAACAACTGGCAAAACAGGCAATAAGTGTTATAAGCGGTCAAAGTAAAATAGAAGAAGCAATTAAAGTTGTTTATTCTGCAAGTGATACATTCTTACATATTGTTGCAACACTTGCTGAGGTCTCTTCTTTACTTTCTGAATTATTTGTTAAAATAAATGAAAATAAAATAGATGGGGAACTCCTGCAAATTCTATCAAAAAAAATAAAAAATAAACTTGAAAATTCCCTTATAAATATGGATAATGTATTTGATAAAATAAGAGATAGCCATAATATGATAAGTAATTTTGTTCTCGAAACAAAGGAAATTGAGAATAATCCTGAAATAAAAATTTTACATTAAAAAGGAGATAAAAAAAATGGAAAAAGGGGAACTATATGTTGAAAGAAGGAAACATAAAAGGGTTGAAAAAAAATTTAATGTTGTTTATAAACTCATAAGTGCAGAAGAGGAACAGGAGATAAAACAGGGCATTATGAAAAGAACCGGGGAAAGTGCGGATATAAGCCTTGGGGGTGTAAGGGTTTATGGTGAACTAACTGGAAAAGTGGGAGATATCATCAGGATACAGATTTTTGTGAATGATAATTCTGAACCAATTACAACTTTTGCTGAAATAAAATGGATAGATAGTTCTTCCGCGGATAAAAAAGTTTTTGGCCTTGAATTTTTGATTCTTAAGGACTCGGATAAGGAAGTGCTGAGCAATATCATTGGAGAGTAGATGCGTAAAGTTTTTAAAATTGAAGTTGATTCCAAACTGGATTCCCTTGCAATTATAAGAAGTTTTATAAAAGATTCATTAAATTATGAAAATTTTAATCAGGACATTATTTATGACCTTGAATTATGTATTGATGAAATATGTTCAAATATAATGAAATATGGCTATAAAGAAAAAAATGGAAAAATTTTGCTTAAAATTATTGTTGATAATGATAAAGTAAAAGCAGTAATTATTGATAAGGCAGGTCCTTTTAATATTTTAAAATATACCCCCCCTGACAGAGAAGAACTTTTAAAGTCAGAGATAAAGGGCAAAATCGGAATACGAACAATAAAGGCAATATGTGATAAATTAGATTATAAAAGGTTAAAAAATAAGAATAAAATAGAAATCATAAAATATAAAAATTAATTCAAAAAATAATTTCTGAAATTATTATGAAATTTCTTATAAATTTGGAAGGAAAAAATGGATGATTACGCTGTATTAACAGATTCGTTATTAAATATTAAGAAATTAAATAATTATAATTTATGGATTTATGAAAATATAAAAAATGCATTGGGAAAAAACATTATTGAGATTGGTTGTGGAATAGGAACCATAATTAAGTTAATGTTAAAAAAAGATAATAAAATAACAGGAGTTGATATTAATGATAAATATATAAAATTTTTAACTAAATATTATAAAAATGAAAAGAATTTAAAATTTATAAAAAGCGATATTATAAATTTGCCTAAAAAAGTGAAAGGCAAGATTTTTGATACGGTTGTTATGGTAAATGTTTTGGAACATATAAAAGATGATGATAAGGCATTAAAGATTGTAAATAAATTATTAAAAAAGAATGGGAAAATTGCATTAATGGTTCCTGCTTTTAATATGCTTTTTGGTCCCCTTGATAGATCAGTGGGTCATTTCAGAAGATATAATAAAAATCAATTAAAAAAATTATTAATAAGGAATGGTTTTATTATACAGGATATTTATTATATGAATTTTATTGGTTTTTTTGGATGGTTTTTAAATGTTAGATTGTTACGAAAGGATTATACTCCACAAACACAATCTTATTTTTTTGATAAATTTTTTGTTCCCATAATAAAAAGAATAGAAAAATTGTTAAAACCACCATTTGGGCAATCCATAATTGCTATTGCAATTAAAAAGTAATTTTATTATAATTATTTTGTTTAAATTAATCTTAAATTTTTAAATAATTGCACAATTATAGTATATATTAGGAGGTTTTTCAATGATTTGTCAAAACTGCGGGAAAAAAATCAGTAAAAATTCAAAATTTTGTAAATATTGTGGGAGCGTTGTCCCAAATATTGGTTCAGAACCAAAAAAGAAAGGGTCATATAACTTACTTTTATTATCTATACAAATTATATTGTTTTTAATTTTTTTCCTTGCATTAAAAGACGTAAAGGCATTTAGTATGCCGTTATTTAATTTTTATAAATTTTTACATTTGCCATTTCAAACACTATTTATTGATAAATTACAAATAATATTGCCACCTTATTTTATTTATAATTTTATTATTGTGCTAATTTTTGCAATAATATTAATAAAAAAAGTATCTCCTGATATTTTTCAGAATGAATATGAACAATTTACAAAAATTATTAATAAAGTCAAAAAAGTTAAAATAAATGCATCTAAAGGGAAAAAAGAAGAAACCATTAAGAAACCAATTTTTTTAATAGTTTTTCTTACTCTTATGTTTTTAATACTTTATTGTTTAGTTTATTTAAAACAATTATTTATTGTACAGGATATTTTATTTATCCTATGTTTTTTTATAATAGGTAAGTATTTTTATAATATAGAAAAAAGGGATATAATAAATAACATAAAGGTTGTTGAAAAAAAGGAATTTATATCTCTATTTTTATTTACTTTAGTTGCATTAATATTATATGTTTTTGATTGGCGCTCATGGAAATATATTTATGTCGGGGATGAATATGCATTTTATTATTTTGCCAAATTTATTGCAGAAGGGAAAGTTCCTTTGAAAATGCTTTATGAAGATGGAGTGTATAATCATCATCCTTTTATGGCGTCTTTATATCAAGCCATACTTATGTTTTTAACTGGTAAAAGTTATATTGGTTGGCGTTTAAGTTCTACAATTATACCTGTTCTTGGAATTATTCCTTTTTATCTTTGGGTAAGATTACTTTTTAATAAAGACCTTGCAGTATTGGCTACTGCTTCTTACACTTTTGCATTGCCTTTAATGTCATTTGCGAGAATACCGCATGATATAATACATGCTGTATTTCCTTTTATTTTAACGATGTTTTTAATTGAAATTGCCATAAGAAAGAATTCATATTTTTATACTTTTTTAGGGGCGATTTTTGCTGGATTTTGTTTTTACACTTTTCAAACAGCACGTCTTATTTTGCCGGTTGGATTTTTTTATTGGTTATTCCATCCTTTAAGAAAACAGTTTTCATTAAAAAAAGTTTTTGTAGGGGCTTTAATATTTGTTTTATTTATTTTGCCTATAGTTGTTGGCGGAATGAATTCTGAGGATGGGAATTTTTTTGATAAGATGTTAATTCATACATTTGTAAAAGCAAAGGAAGTAAGACCAATTAATAATAATTTTGCATATATGGTTGCAAATTTTATCCACGCCTTTTTTTCTTTTATGATTAATAACAATATATCTCATTATGTGCCTTTTCCTTTATTGGATATCTTGTCTTCTATTGGGGTTATTTTAGGTTTTGCTTATTTAATTGTTTATTTTGGGGCTGATTGGCGCTCAAAGTTTTTGTCCTTTTCATTTTTAACAAGCATTTTTGTCATAGGTTCAATTCATCAATATGTTTATCCGCCTAACACGCGTTTAAATTTTCTTGTAATAATATTCTCAATTTTAGCAGCAATAGGACTCATTGCAATAATTTCACTTTTAAGAAATTACAAAATTTTTAAATTAAATAAAAAAATTATGGTATATTCTTTTTCGTTGATTATTATATTTTTAAATTTATATTTATTTTTTATACAAATGCCTTTAAAAGCAAATTTTTCTGCTGAAGCAATAGGTATGAAATTTGTTGAAGAAAATAAAAATAAAAAAACAATAATAGTAAGCGAAATTTTGCATGATTTGCCTTCAATAATGAAAAATCATTTTTATGATGAAAATGTTTTTGAAAAAATAGATTTAAATGAATTTAAAATTAGATTGGCAGAGGATAAATTAAAGGGGATTAATATATTATTTTGTTATGATATAGGTAAAAAATATCCAGAATTAAATGATTTAATAACAAAAGGCAAAATAATTTATCCAAAAGATAATATGCGTTATTATTATTTATTTGATTTATCTAATGAACAAAATTATACAAATTTTAAACAAATGTTTGTTGAAAAGATAGGGCAGGAAGAAATTGAAAAGGTTATTTTAAGCAAAAATACAAATCAAGCAAATAATGGGGAGAGCACCGAGGGAAAAATTATGAGTCAGGTCACTCAAAAAACAGAAAGACAAAAAATTAAATTTCAATTCCCCAAATTAGATTTAAAATTTGACTTATCCGGAATTTTTTGTAAGACAACACCGCGTTATATTATTTTAAAACAAAATATTTATGCTCAGATTTTAAAATTAAATAGTGAATTAAAGTCACCTATAGACATTGCTGTTTCGCAAGAAGGGGATATTTTATATATTTCAGATGCTCAAAAAAATGCAATAGAGATATTTGAGCGTAAAAACGATATTGAATATTCATTAATAAAAACAATTCAACTTAATAAAAGAAAACAAGATAAAATTCAGGAAGGTTTAATTTATTTTGATATTGACAAAAATGGGAAAAAGTTATTTGTCGTTGACTGTATATACGGAACATTGTCAGAATATTCTACGCAGGGACAATATTTAAGAACATTAACTAAAAACGGTTATTTAATGGGGACAAGAAGCATAGAATATAAATCTATAAATAATCAAGAATATCTTATAACTTCTGTCCCGCCTAATGCCGGGTTTGTAATATATGATAGCGAAGGTAAAATTATAAAAAGTTTACTCGATAGACCTGGGAAAAAATGCAATGAATTTGACCAGCCATGCTTTGCATTGTTGGATTCGGCTTTAAATATTTATTTATATGATACAGGTAATTTGGCTATTAAAAAGTTAAATTTTGATTTGCAATTAAAAAAAGCCATAATAATGGATGGTTCATCAACAATTTTTGGACCACAATTTGTAATAAATGAAAATTCGGAAAAACCCTATCTTGTTGCTACGATTCAAAACTCAAATTTACTTAAAATTTATTCGCTGGATTGGAAAAAATGTTTGATAATTAGGTTTGGAGAAGAAGGTTTACCGAGATTTTTAATGCCAACTGCTATAACCCAGGATAAAAATGGAGTTTTATATATAATTTCCCCACAGGAAAAAATGGTTATAAAAGTAAAATTACCAGAAAAGATTTTTTAAAGTTTATTTTGAATAGATTTGATTAAAAATAAATAAAGATATTTTTTGAGTATCCCCTCAGTTATAGGAGGTGATAATAAAAATTGAAAATCCCTCTTAATCTCCCTTTAGAAAAGGGAGAGATAAAAATGAAAATTTTTTTTAATCCCCCTCTTTTTTAAAGAGGGGCAGGGGGAGATTTTATTAATGTAAAAAAGTAAAGCAAAAAAATTTACTTTATATTTTATAAAAACCTATCGTGACAGAAGTGTTACTTATTGGTAAAAAAATTAAATTGACTTTAAAATATAGATAAAATAAAATAAAAAGTTGTTAATATAAATAATATTAGATATTTGAGGTGAAAGATGTATTGTATTAATTGTGGAAAAAAATTAGATAAGGATGCGAAATTTTGTAAATATTGCGGTACAAAAGTTCCTGATAAAGAAATCATAAAAAAAGAAGAACCTTTGGAAGAACAAAAACCAAAAATAAAACAAAAATCTTTTAAAACTTTATTTAAGGATAAATCAGAAAAAACAAAATTTTTTGATGAGAAAGTAATTCCACTTTCTGATAAAGAAGAAACAATAAGTAAACCAAAATATCTATTTGGGAAAATTTCGCCAACAACCCTTTCAATAATTGCGTTTATTTTAATTTTTTTAGGCCAAGGATTAATATTTAACAGGTCGGTTAATTATAGTGATATTATAAATCCAATGTTTAAATACATAGAATTTTTAACATTTTATGCAAAACCGGTGGCTCAATTTTTAGTTAATACTAAGTCACCAATAAATAATATCGGTTTTGCATTAATTTTATTTATTATTGGCACAATATTTTTTATTTTAGCAAATATATCTGCAAATGGTTTTTATAAAAAAGAAAGGGTTCCATTAAAAATTGAGATTTTAATTGTAGTATTTTTAATTGTTTTAGGGACATTTTTTAGATTATATAAAATAGATGAAATTCCAGCCGGCTGTTTTTCTGATGAAGCTCAGAATGGAAATGAGGCAATAAACATAATAAAAGGAAATGTTATAGAAGGAACATCTTTACCGGTTTATCTTGAAAGAGATTCATCCCATAATCCAGCTTATTATATTTATATATTGGCATTTTTTATTAAATTTTTTGGAATTGGGCCTACACAAATTAGAATTGCAACAGCAATTTTTGGAATTTTATCAATTCCTGCGATTTATTTTTTAATAAGAAGTATTTTTGGTGTAAGAACTGCAATTTTTGCCGCACTTTTATTTTCGGTATTTAGATGGAATATTAATTTTTCAAGAATTGCGTTTCATGCTGCCTTTGCAGTTTTTATTTTAATTTTAGCTAGTTATTTTTTATGGCGTATATATAAATATAGAAAATGGTCTGATTTTGCTTTATTTGGGATAACCACAGCTTTAACTCAATATACCTATTTACCAGTACGTATGTATGTTTTGGTTTTAATAATATCTTTTATTTATATTTTAATAACTGATTTTAATTTTTTTAAACAAAATTTCAGAAAATTATCTTTTGCAATAATTGCAGGATTTATAGTGTTTTTACCATTATTTTTATTTATTATACAATATCCTAATAAATTCTGGACAAGTAGGCAGGAAACCTTAATTTTAAATCCTCAGAAAGTTCAGGAATTTTATCATGGTCAATTTAAAAGTGTAAAAGATGCATTTTTTAATAATGTAAAAGTTACATTGTTAATGTTTAATAATTTAGGGGACCCTAATCCACGTCATAATTACCCACAATATCCAGTTCTTGATTTTATGACTGGTATTTTAGCAGTTATGGGTTTTGGATTGGCGATTTTTAGTTTGAATAAATTTTATTCTTTACTTGCTGTATCAGGTTTTATTGTATTTCTCTTTGGTGGGTTTTTAACCATTGAAGCACCTCAGGCTTTAAGAACAATACTTACAATGCCATATATTTTTATATTTATATCATTAGCGATATTTAAAATTTTTCAATTCTTTGAACAAAAAGGAAGCGAAAGAAAAGCGCTTATTTTTATGATTTTAATAGCATTATTTGCGACTTTTGAAAATTATGATATTTATTTCGATAAACAAGCAAAAAATCCAAAATGCTATTATGAATTTAGAACGGATGAGGCATTAGCAGCAAAATTTTTAAAAAATTTAGGTGAAAATTGGCATGCGATAATGATGCCACATTATCATTATAGTTATGTTTGTAAATTTATTTTGGCGGATTTAAATAAAATTAGCAGGGATTCAACAGGTAGAGATACGTCGCGTATTTTGGTAACTGAACCTTTTGAACCGGCTTTGTCAATACCTATTGATTTATCAAAATATGATGAAAAGGAAAAAACAAAAAATTTTGTTTATGTTTTACAGAGAGAATACGAACCGATTGTGGCACTTCTTCGAGATATTTATCCAAATGGAGAGTATATGCCTTTTTATAATAAATATGATAAAAATCAGATGCTTTTCTTTGCGTATAAAGTTAAAAATGAAGAAGCCGTTGCTGTTTCAAATAAAAAAATTAAAAATGGATTAAAAGGACAATATTATTATGGTTTAAATTGGGAAGGTAAGCCATCCATTGAAAGGATAGATCCTTTTATTTTATTTAATTGGACAGTGGATCCATTACCGCAAAAATTTTCAGTTAAATGGACTGGTAAAATAAAAATAGAAAAAGAGGGCAATTATATATTTAAAACATTTTCAAATGATTATTCAGATTTGTATATAGATGGAAAACAAATTTTAAAGAATATTGGTTTAAAAGGGGCTGGTGGATGGGCATCTGGAAGCATACATCTTTCCCCTGGTTTTCATAATATACAGGTGCGTTATTATGAATCAATAAATTTTTCAAGGGTTGAATTGTGGTGGCAAAAACCAGGTGATAAAGAATCAAGTGTTGTTCCTTATAATCTATTATTTCCTGAATAAATATATTAAATGAAAAAAGAAAAATATATAAAAATAAAAGAACCCACAGCCAATTTAAAATTCTTTATAATAAATTTTATTTTTTTATTATTTTTTTTTATTTTAGCCCAATTTATAATTTATAATAAAGAAGGAAATTTAATTTTAAGTGGTATTTTTTATATTATTGCTATTTTTAATTTTTTTATAATTGAAAGATTTTATAAAATAGAGACTGTAAAAATAGAAGTATCTAAAAAAACAGAAATTATACTTTTCGTTTTAATAGTATTAATTGCATCATTTTTTAGGGCATATAAAATAAATGAAATCCCCCCGGATTTATTTGCTGATGAAGGCACTAGGGGGTATGAAGCATGTAAAATGATAAATGGAGAAAAGATAGATGGACAGGAAGATTTCTTTTTGCCGGTTCATTCCGGGGATCTATTAATACAAACGGCAACAACTTATATTTATCTTGCAGCCCCTTTTATTAAATTTTTTGGCAATGGAAAAATTGAAGTGAAAATACCATCAGTAATTCTTGGTTTTTTAGCGGTAATTTCATTTTATTTTTTAGTGAGAAAAATGTATGGTGTTTTTCCGGCAATTTTAGGTGGATTTATAATTGCAACCTTAAGATGGCATATAACTTATTCAAGAATTGCCTGGGAAAATATGATTTCAATTTTTTCTATAATTTTAGTACTTTATTTTGGATGGCGTTTATATTTTGAAAAAAAATTGATAGATTTTGTTGGCTTTGGTTTTGCTTTTGCCTTAACTCAATACGGCTATCAATCTTCAAGAATAGTTGCTTTATGGGCAATTGTTATGTTTATTTATATTTTATTTGCAGATATATATTCTACTGAAAAAGAAAAAAATAAAATCTTTTTAAAAGCTATATTTTTGATTTTAATTTTATTTTTAACTTATTTAATAATTTTTATATTAAAAAAATTTGGGTTTTGGCAAATTTTTATGATAAAAAGTTTATACACTGCAATTAATTTAAAAAAATATGAATTAAATAAAATTATTTTTTTAACTTTACCAATTTTTATAATAATTATATCATTAATTTTATATTTAATTAAATATACTATTTTTTTAAAAGAAAATTTTGGGAAGATTATTTTATCAATATTGGTATTTTTAATTTTCTTTTCTCCAATGCTTATATATATATATAAATATCAATTTGCCTGGCTTGGACGAGGAAGAGTAACTTTGATATGGAATAATTTGCCGGAAAATTGTTGTAACAATAATATAAAAAAATTCATAAAAATATTTGAAATATATGGCGATAATATAAAAAAATCCTTTTTAGGTCTTATAAATAAAGGGGATGAAAATCCGAGATGGAATTTTCCAGATTATCCACATCTTGAATTTTTTACTGCCATTTTTTTTATAATCGGCTTTTTAGTTTATATTAAAAAATTTTTTGTTTTTAAAGAGTTTTTTATTTTATCAAATATTATCGTTTTAAGCCAGGCGACCTTGCTAAATACTGAAAATCCAAATGCTTCAAGAAGTGCAATTATAATACCAACAATTGTTATTTTAATTGTTGTTGGTATTTTAAAATTAGTAGATTATATAAACCACATAACAAATAATAAAAAAATTATATTTTTTGTTTTAACAATTTTATTTGTGATTATTGGTTTTAATAATTATAAACAATATTTCATTGATCAGTTAAAAAATCCTGATTTCCAGTATGGTTTTTCGCCAGAAGAGTATAATATGGCAATGGATTTGAAAAAATTAGGTCCTGATTGGCGTGGAATTATTCTTTTGCGATATGAATTTAGAAGAACTTTTAAATATTTAATGTATAAAGACGATTCATGGATGACATTTGTGCCCTATGCCAATATTCCAGTAAGAAAAGATGATGGTAAAAATTATATTTATATGTCTACTTTTGAAAATTTACCAATTGTGCCGATTATAAAAGATATTTATCCGAATGGCGAATACAGTGAATTTCGAACAAAATATTGGCCCCATGATGTGCCTGTATATTTCAGATACAAAGTGCCAAATAGTGATATAAAAAATGCACTTTTAGATTTTGAAGAAAATAAAAGAGGATTGGCCGGTTATTACTACAGCAATGTGAATTGGCAGGGTAACCCTGTAACGATTACGGTAGAGCCGTTCTTGTTTTTTAGGCATTATTATTGTCCTGTGTCTCCACCTTATTCTATGGATTTTAAAGGTAAAATAAAAATAGATATTCCAGGAAAATATTTTTTTAAAATTGCTTCAACCAGCGATACCGAACTTTATATTGATGATAAAAAAATATTACAGGTTGATTTTAATGATAAAAGTGTAGAATTTACCGGAATAAGCGAAATTTATCTTACCAAAGGACTGCATAAAATTAGGGTTATATATAATTATAAAAGATGGCATATGGAACTTGAATTAAGATGGAAAAAACCAGGGGATGAAGAATTTGAAGTAGTTCCTTACAAAGTATTATTTAGGGATTAATTTTTTTAAAACGATATTTAATTAATGTCCAGATAGCTGAAAAAGCATGATACCATCTAATTTTTTTACCTTCTCTAATTGTTCTTGCTTTATAATTTATAGGAACTTCAACAATTTTTAGTTTCATTTTAGCTGCTTTTGCAATAACTTCGGGACAAAAATTGAAACCAGATGATTCTGGCTTCATTCTTTTTAAATATTTTGTCTTAAATAATTTATATCCAGATGCTTCATCAGTAATATCTATTCCATAAATTAAATTTGCCAAAAAAGAAAGAAATTTATTTGCAATATAATTTGTAAAAAATATTTTTTTTATATTACCTTTAAATCTTGAGCCGATTACCATATCAGCTTTATTTTGAAGTAATGGCTCTAATAATTTAGGATAATCATTTATGTCATATTCTAAATCAGCGTCCTGGATAATTACAAAATCCCCGGTTGCAAATTTTAAAGCATCTTTTATTGCTTTAGTTTTTCCTTCATTTTTATTTTTAAAAATTGTTTTAATTTTATAAGGGTTGTTGTAATTTTTTATAAATAATTGTATTATTTTGCGGGAATTATCTTTTGAACCATCATCTACTACAATAATTTCTTTCTGAACAGGCAATTTTGTTTTTATAATTTTAAATAATACCTGTTTTATTGTTTTTTCTTCATTATATACAGGTATAATAATTGTTAATTTTTTTATTTTTTTATTTAACATATAAATATTATAAACATTTTTTTATAAAAGGCAACATTTTTTTAACACGAGTTTCTACACCTAAAAATGTAAAAAAGCCAATAAAAATTGAGTTAAGTATAAATATATAATAAATTAAATTAACTATAAAAAAATAAAAATTTACTATTGACATTTTGTAATTTTTTTGTTAAAATAACACTTAAAAACGTGTTAATTATTTTGTCAAGAAAGGAGGTGATATATATGTTAAAAGAAAAATTGCCAGATATTTCTAAAGTAATAAGAGGAACGCTATTAAAAAGGTATTTTAAATGCAAGGATAAAAGTT
>Ga0078972_1006624_pt1 | contig 27093 bp, 23 predicted proteins | sample YelNatPaOPGAMG01_FD_67568 | JGI IMG/M metagenome (GOLD analysis project Ga0078972, IMG submission 67568) | Hot spring thermophilic microbial communities from Obsidian Pool, Yellowstone National Park, USA - OP-RAMG-01 (SPADES assembly) (version 2) | ecosystem: Environmental > Aquatic > Thermal...
GCTGGCGGTTTGGGCGGCAAAGACGCCGGCAGCGGTGGTGCCGGCGGCAACGGCGGCAGCGGCGGCAAAGGTGGTGCCGGCGGGGATGGGGTTAGCGGGGCTAACGCGATGAGCCCCGGGGCCTCCGGCGGCAACGCCGGCAACGGCGGGTCCGGCGGTGACGGTGGGACCGGCGGTGACGGCGGGGCCGGTGGAACCGCTCAGGCCGACGGGTACAGTGACGGCACCCAGGGTGTGGGCGGGGCCGGCGGTAACGGCGGTAACGGCGCGGCGGCCGGTGCTCAGGGTGGCAACGGGGCTAACGGAAGTTATGCGGACGACGGCACCGGCAACGGCGGGGCCGGCGGCAACGGCGGCATCGACGGGTCCGGCGGATCCGGCGGGTCCGGCGGGACCGGTTCGGTTCCCGGCGGGCACGGCAACCCGGGAAGCGACTCGACTGCTGCCAGCAACGGTGGTAACGGCGGGAGCGGCGCCGACACCAGTGGCTTGAACAACGGCGGAGCCGGTGGTAACGGCGGCGCTGGCGGTTCCTCCGGTAACGGTGGAGCCGGTGGGGCTGGTGGCGACGCCACATCTGAAACGAGCAACGGCGGTGACGGCGGTAATGGTGGTGCCGGTGGGACCGGTTTGGCTGGCGCCACCGGCGGCGCCGGCGGGGCCGGCGGCGCCGGTGGTTACAGTGCCGGCAACTATGGCGGTGGCGGCGGTACTGGTGGGACCGGTGGAGCCGGCGGCGTCGGTGCCGCGCACGGCGCCGGTGGTGGCCCCGGCGGAACCGGCGGGGCCGGCGGCGACGGTGGTGTTCAGGGCGGTAACGGCGGCCCCGGCGGAACCGGCGGGGCCGGCGGCGACGCCATCGAGGCAGGTGGGACCGGCGGGACCGGCGGAACCGGCGGGACCGGTGGTGACGGGGGGAACGTCTACAGCGGTCCGAGCGGCGAGGCTGGTAAGGCCGGTGAGCTCGGCGCAACAGCCATCGGTAAGACTGGTGGCGCCGGCGGCGCCGGTGGCGCCGGTGGCGCCGGTGGCGCCGGCGAGTGAGCTTAGGACACGCGCATTAATTAACGATAGTGCGGCGGACTAGGTTGCGCATGTGTCCGCGGCGATGGAGCGGCAGTTGGCCGAGAAGCACGAGTCGGTCGCTGTGCTGCTTGATGAGCGGTAGCCGCGGTGGTCGAACTGCCCGGCGGGGGTCGCGGATTCTGCGTTGGGGCGGGTGCGTCGAGCGGGTTGCCCGGCGGTGCGCGAGCGTGATCCCGCGGTGGTGGCGGCATTGGAGCGTCTGGTAGTCTCGGCCACCCGCGGCGGTCCCGCCTCGCCGTTTCGGTAGACGTCGAAATTGACCCGGATGTTGGCCGATGAGCTTGGCATCCAAGGGCGTTCGGTCGCGCCGCGGGCGGTGGCCAAACTGCTGCACGACTCCGGCTATAGCCTGCAGTACACCGACAAGAGCCATGACGGCCGAGACCACCGGGACCGGGCAGAGTGCTGCGTATTTGGGTGGTGGGGACCCCGGTGGTATAGGTGGACGCCTGCACTCGACCGTGACGTCGGTGGTGTGAGATAACCGATCGGTAATCGGCAAGCAGCTAAAACGATGCTTTGGCCGACAGACCACTGGGCCGCTGGCGAATTGGACAAAGCCTTAGGCTAGGAACTGCAGCCGGATATTCGCTCCCGGCCGGAACGCAACGACGCAAGGAGAATCAGTGCCCATAATCGAGCAGGTCGGGGCCCGTGAGATCCTCGATTCCCGCGGCAACCCGACTGTCGAGGTCGAGGTCGCGCTCAGCGACGGGACATTCGCGCGGGCGGCGGTGCCCTCCGGTGCGTCGACCGGCGAACACGAGGCCGTCGAGCTGCGCGACGGCGGCGATCGGTACGGCGGCAAAGGCGTGAAGAAGGCGGTGGCGGCCGTGCTCGAAGACATCGCGCCCGCCGTCATCGGGCTGAGCGCCGACGACCAGCGGCTGGTCGACCAGGCACTGGTCGACCTCGACGGCACCCCGGACAAATCCCGGCTGGGCGCCAACGGGATTCTCGGCGTGTCGCTGGCCGTGGCTAAGGCGGCCGCTGATTCCGCCGGGTTGCCGCTGTTCCGCTATGTCGGTGGACCCAACGCGCACATCTTGCCGGTGCCGATGATGAACATCCTCAACGGCGGCGTGCATGCCGACACCGGCGTCGACATCCAGGAATTCCTGGTGGCCCCGATCGGGGCACCGAACTTCTCGGAGGCCCTGCGGTGGGGCGCCGAGGTTTACCACGCGCTCAAGGCGCAGTTGAAAAAGCACGGCCTAAGTACCGGACTGGGCGACGAGGGCGGCTTTGCCCCCGACGTGCCGGGCACCAAGGCGGCGCTGGACGTGATCAGCCTGGCCGTCGAATCGGCCGGTTTCGCACTCGGTGCCGACGTGGCGCTTGCCCTCGATGCGGCGGCCACCGAGTTTTACACCGACAGCAGTGGTTATGCTTTCGAGAACAAGACGCTCACCGCCGATCAGATGACGCAGTTCTACGCTGGGCTGCTGGATTCCTATCCGCTGGTCTCTATCGAAGACCCACTGTCTGAAGATGATTGGGACGGCTGGGTGGCGCTGACGACGGCACTCGGGGACCGGGTGCAGATCGTCGGCGACGACCTGTTCGTCACCAATCCGGAACGGCTCGAAGAGGGCATCGACAAGGGTGCGGCTAATGCGTTGCTGGTCAAGGTCAATCAGATCGGGACGTTGACCGAAACGCTCGACGCGGTGGCGCTGGCCCAGCACAGCGGATACCGCACGATGGTGAGCCACCGTAGCGGCGAGACCGAGGACACCACCATCGCCGATCTGGCTGTGGCCATCGGCTGTGGGCAGATCAAAACTGGTGCACCCGCGCGTAGTGAGCGGGTCGCCAAATACAACCAACTGCTGCGGATCGAGGAAGCGCTCGGCGACGCCGCACGTTACGCCGGTGACCTGGCTTTCCCCCGCTACGCCCCGGATGCCAAGTAACCGGCCGTATTCCCGATGCCCGATGCGAAACGGCCCGACCCGAAGCGGCGTATACCGGCGCCGCGGCCCGGAAAGCCGGGCAAGGGCGGTGATTTTGGGTCCGAGCGTCCGCGCAGGTCGCCGGCCGCGCGCCGGGGGCCGCAGGGATCACGGGCGATGCCGGCGCGCGTCGGGCCGGTCAAACGTGCGATCGCCACGTCGGCCGAGCTGCGATCCGAGCAGCGGCTGGGCCTGACCGCGCGGAGGGCGGCGATCCTGGCCGCGGTAATTTGCGTGCTGACGCTGACCGTCGCCGGTCCGGTCCGCACCTATTTCGCGCAGCGCACCGAGATGACACAGTTGGCCGTTTCCGAGGCCACGCTCAGACGCCAGATCGCCGAGCTCGAACAGCAGAAGGCCAAGCTGGCCGATCCGGCGTATATCGCCGCGCAGGCCCGCGAGCGCCTCGGCTTCGTGCGGCCCGGCGAGATCCCCTACCAAGTGCAGCTGCCGGCGACGGCCGTGGTTCCGACGCAGCCCGGATCCCCGGCCTCGACCGCGGCGGGCAACCAGCCGTGGTACACCGCGCTGTGGCACACCATCGCCGATGCTCCGCACGGCGCGGCCCCACCGGTGCCACCGGATAGCCACGGTGGTTGACCAGGGCGACCTCGACGCGCTCACCCGACAGCTGGGCCGCCGGCCGCGCGGGGTGATCGAGATCGCCTACCGTTGTCCCAACGGTGAACCTGCCGTGGTGAAGACCGCCCCGAAACTGTCCGACGGGACACCGTTTCCGACGTTGTACTACCTGACGCATCCGGTGCTGACCGCGGCGGCGAGCCGGCTGGAGTCATCAGGCATGATGGCGCAGATGACGCAGCGGCTGCACCGCGACCCTGCACTGGCCGCCGCCTACCGGCGGGCCCACGAGTCGTATCTGGCTGAGCGCGACGCGATCGAGCCGCTGCGCTCCACGGTCTCCGCGGGTGGTATGCCCGATCGGGTCAAGTGCCTGCACGCGCTCATCGCCCACTCGTTGGCCAAGGGGCCCGGGGTCAACCCGCTCGGCGACGAAGCACTTGCGGTACTGGCCGGGCAGCCGTCGATGGCCGGCATTGTGGTGCGGGAGCAGTGGGCATGACGCGCGTGGCAGCAATTGACTGCGGCACCAACTCGATTCGGTTGCTCATTGCCGACCTGGTCGACGGACGGCTGCGGGACGTGCACCGCGAGATGCGGATCGTGCGGCTGGGTCAGGGCGTCGACGCGACCGGCCGGTTCGTGCCCGCGGCGCTGGACCGGACCCGGGCTGCGCTGGCCGACTATGCTGCGCTGTGCACCGCGCACGGCGTCGAGCAGGTCCGGATGGTCGCCACCTCAGCCGCCCGCGACGCTGCTAATCGTGCGGACTTTTTCGCGATGACGCTCGACGTGCTCGGTGTGCGGGCCGAAGTGGTCACCGGTACCGAGGAAGCCGAATTGTCTTTTCGCGGAGCCGTGGGCGAATTAGACCAGGCTGCAGCACCTTTCCTGGTTGTTGACGTAGGCGGCGGATCGACCGAGATCGTGCTCGGCACATCGTCTGTGGATGCGAGCTTTTCGGCCGATATCGGCTGTGTGCGGGTAACCGAGCGCTGTCTGCACTCGGATCCACCGACGCCGGCCGAGGTGGCCACGGGCCGGGACCTGGTGCGCGAGCAGCTCGGCGAGGCCCTGCGTGCGGTGCCGGTGGAACGGGCCTGCACCTGGGTGGGTGTGGCCGGGACGATGACGACGCTCGCGGCGCTGGCACAGGACATGACGACCTACGACTCTGCGGCCGTTCATCTTTCCCGTGTCGGCATCCAGCGGCTGCTGCAGGTGTGCGACGGGTTGATCGGCATGACACGCGCCCAGCGCGCGGCGTTGGGACCGATGCACCCCGGCCGTGCCGACGTGATCGGTGGTGGGGCGATCGTGGTGGAAGAGCTGGCACTGGCGTTACGTGAGCGGGCCCATATCGACGAGCTCACCGTCAGCGAGCACGATATTCTGGACGGCATCGCGCTGTCGATCGCCACACCTGATCACACTTCGAACCGATAACCCATCCCGGCCTCGGTCAGCAGGTGCCGGGGGTGCGACGGGTCGTCTTCGAGTTTGCGCCGCAACTGCGCCAAATACACGCGCAGATAGTGCGTTTCTTTGGCGTACGCCGGCCCCCACACCTCCTTGAGCAGCTCCTCGCGGCCGACCAGTTTGCCGCGGTTTTTGGCCAGCATCTCCAGCATTCCCCATTCGGTCGGCGTGAGGTGCACCTCGATGCCGTTTTTGACGACCTTCTTGGCGGCCAGATCGACGGTGAACGAGGCGGTTTCGATCGCGGGCTGGTCGGTTTCCGACGCAGCGGTTGCGCGCCGCACCGCGGCGCGCAACCGGGCGAGAAATTCGTCCATCCCGAAGGGTTTCGTCACGTAGTCGTCGGCTCCGGAATCAAGTGCCTCGACCTTGTCCGACGAGTCGGTGCGGGCCGAGAGCACGATCACCGGCGCATTGAGCCAGCCGCGCAGCCCGGCCAGCACCTCGATGCCCGAGACGTCCGGCAAGCCGAGGTCGAGGACTACCACGTCGGGACGGTGCTCAGCGGCCGCGCGCAACGCACCAGCGCCGGTGGCGGCGGTGATCACCTGGTAGCCACGCACCGAGAGGTTGATTTTCAGTGCACGCAGGATGTGCGGCTCGTCGTCGACGACCAGCACCCTAGTCACGTGCGCCGCTTTCCCCGCCGGCCAGCTCCACGATGACGGTGAGTCCACCGCCCGGGGTGTCGGTCGCGGAGATCGTGCCGCCCATCGCCTCGACGAATCCCCGCGCCACCGACAAGCCAAGCCCGACGCCGGTGGTGTTGTCGGAGTCCCCTAGTCGTTGGAAGGGTTCGAAGAGCAGTTCCCGGCCCCCGGACGGAATTCCGGCACCTTCGTCGATGACGTTGATCAGCACGCGGTCACCCACCTGTCCGGCGTTGACGCGCACGATGCAGTTCGGCGCGTACCGCAGCGCATTGTCGATCAGGTTGGCCAGCACCCGCTCCAGCAGCCCAGCGTCGGCCATCGCCACCGTGCCGCCGACGTCGACCTTGACCCGGTCGACGCCGGAACGGAAGTATCCGGTTGCACCCTTGCCGATGCTGACCAGCGCGCGTTGCACCGTCTCCTCCAGGTACACCCGGCGCAACTCCGGGCGGATCACTCCGGCCGCCAGCCGCGACGAATCGAGCAGGTTCCCGACCAGTGCGGTGAGCTGGTCGACCGATTCCTCGATGGTGGCGAGCAGTTCGGCGGTGTCCTCGCGAGAAAAGTCGACGTCGGCCGAGCGCAGGCTCGACACCGCCACTTTGGCGGCCGCGAGCGGGGTCCGCAGGTCGTGGCTGACCGCCGACAGCAACGAGCGGCGCAGTGTGTCGGCCTGCCCGATCGCCTCGGCCCGGCCGGCCTCTTCGGCCAGTTCACGCTGCTTGATCAGACCCGCGGCCTGCTTGGCGACGGCTGTCAGCACTCGGCGGTCCCGGGCTGTCAGCTTCTTGCCGGCCATCAGCATCCAGAATTCGTCGTCGCCAACTTCGACCGCGGTGTCGGCGGAATCGACTGTTTCACAGGGGTTGTTTCCCACTGCGGCGACCACTTTCCCTTTGCCGCGGTCGACATCGTTGCGCTCGCGCAGGATGCTGACACTGCGTTGCGAGTAGGTTTCCCGGACTCGTTCGAGAAGCGTCTCGAGATCGGCGCCGCGCAACACCGACCCGGCGAACAGCGTCAGCAGCTCAGCTTCTTGAGAGGCGAGCCTGGCTTCGCGGGTGCGTTTGGCGGCGCCGTCGACGAGCGCCGCGACCGCGACCGCCACCACCAGCAACACCAGCTCGGTGGTGGCGGCGTTGGGTTCGGCGATGGTCAGGCTGTGCCGCGGGGCCGTCAGGAAGTAGTTCAGCAGCAAACCCGACCACACCGCCGAAAGTCCGGCGGGGGCGATGCCGCCGAACAGGCTGACCACCAGCACACCCACGACGAACAACGCACTGGCCCCGCTGGTGCCCAGGTACGGGTCCAGCCAGTTCACCGTGACCGCGCAGATGACGGCCGGAATCAGCAGGGCCGCCAGCCATGACGCGGCCCGCCGGGCGGACGGCGACGCTCTGCGGGAGCTGCGCTTGGATTCGGCGTGGGTGACGATGTGAACGTCGATCTTGCCGGACCGTTGCACCACCGTCGCGCCGATACCCTCGTCGAAGATGCGCGCCCATCGCGACCGGCGGGAGGTGCCGATCACCAGCTGAGTGGCGTTCATTTCGCGGGCGAATTCCAGCAGGGCCGTGGGTACGTCGTCGCCGACCACGGTGTGCAGCGACGCGTCCAGGCTGGCCGCCAGCTCGCGGAGCTTGCTCATCCTCGAGGCCGACACGCCGGCCAGACCGTCGCCGCGCAAGACGTGCACGACCATCAGCTCGGCGCTGGCTTTCGACGCGATCCGCGACGCCCGCCGCACCAGGGTTTCCGATTCCGGTCCGCCGGTGACCGCCACGACGACGCGCTCGCGCGCTTCCCAGGTGTCGGTGATTTTTTTGTCCGCCCGGTACTTGGCCAATGCGGCATCCACCTGGTCGGCCAGCCACAGCAGAGCCAATTCCCTTAGTGCAGTGAGGTTTCCGCTGCGGAAGTAGTTCGACAGCGCTGCGTCGATCTTGTCGGGGGCGTAGACGTTGCCGTGGGACAGCCTGCGACGCAACGCTTCCGGTGTGATATCGATGAGCTCGATCTGCGACGCCTGGCGCACGACGGAATCCGGCAGGGTCTCTTGCTGCTCGATCCCGGTGATCTGGGTGATCACGTCGTTGAGGCTTTCCAGATGCTGGACGTTGAGCGTGGAGATCACCGTGATGCCGGCGTCGAGCAGTTCTTCGACATCCTGCCAGCGCTTGTGGTTCCTGCTGCCGGGTGCGTTGGTGTGGGCCAGCTCGTCGACCAGCACCACGTGCGCGCGGCGCGCCAGCACCGCGTCGACGTCGAGTTCGGCGAAGCGGGCGCCGCGGTACTCGATGTAGCGGGGCGGCACGACCTCGATTCCGGCCAGCAACTCCGCGGTTTTCCGCCGGCCATGGGTTTCCACCACAGCGGCCACCAGGTCGGTGCCCCGCTCGAGCCGCCGGTGCGCCTCACAGAGCATCGCGTACGTCTTGCCGACGCCAGGAGCCGCGCCCAGGTAGATGCGCAGTTCGCCGCGTTTGGGGCAGTGGTCGACGACACTCACGTGACCATCATCCACCGTTACGTCAGCCGGTGCCGGGGTACTTGCGGTCCAGTTCGGCGTTGAGTTGCAGCACATTCACCCGGTGCTGGCCGAAGAACCACAATTCGGCTCGGGTGGTGTTTGCCCGGACGACCTCACGGATCTGGTCTGCGCCGACATGGCGGGCTCTGGCCACCCTGGCGACCTGAAGGTCGGCATAGGCCGTGGAGATATGCGGGTCCAAACCGCTGCCGCTGGCGGTGACGGCGTCGGCCGGCACCACGGGCTGCGCGGGGGCGTCGCCGCGGATGGGCACGATCTGGCCGATAGCGTAGTCCTCACCCGACCGGGCACACTCGACGCGAACGCCGGCGAAGCTGACCAGGAACGGCTGCCGCGTCGTTGCGCACGGCTCGTTGACGCTGACCACCCGGGTCGGGTGGGCGACGTTGCCGCGTGCGTCGCGCGGGCCGATCAGCGACAGCACGGCGCCGACGCCGCCGCCGGTGCAAAACGGCCGGGCCCCGCCTTGGTCGCCGAGCCCCTCCAGCACGGCGACGGCCTTGCTGCGGGCGCACACCGTGGTGAGCAGGCTCGGATGGGCCGGGGTGTCTACGATGCTCTCCGGCCCGAGGTTGCTGCCGCCGCTGGCCAGCGGGTCATATCCGGCACCGGCCACCGACGGGCGGGACTGGAAGTACTGCGGCAGCGGGTGACCGGCGGCGTCGGTGAACAACTGGCCGATCAGCCTGCTGCCGACCGGTTTACCGTCGACGCGGATGATCGAGCCTTGCGCGCGCGGATGCAGACCGGGTAGCAGCGCCACCACCCAGATGAGCAGCGGGTAGGCGATACCGAGGATCGCAGTGAGCACCAGCAGTGCGCGCAGCGCCGCCCAATGCTGGCGAGCGAGGTTGGTGAAGGTCATCTCAGGCCATCCCGGGAAGCAGTGCAACGACGAGGTCGATGAGCTTGATCCCGACGAACGGTGCCACGATCCCGCCGATTCCGTAGATCCCGAGGTTTCGGCTCAGCAGTTTCGACGCGTGGCTCGGTGTGTACCGAACACCGCGCAGTGCCAGCGGAATCAGGGCGACGATGACGACCGCGTTGAAAATCACCGCCGAGCCGATGGCCGATTCCGGGCTGTGCAGATGCATGACGTTGAGCAGCTCCAGCCCCGGGAACAGCGAAACGAACAGCGCCGGGATGATCGCGAAATACTTGGCGATGTCGTTGGCGATGGAGAACGTGGTCAGCGCCCCGCGGGTGATCAACAGCTGCTTGCCGATCTCGACGATCTCGATGAGCTTGGTGGGGTCGGAGTCCAGGTCCACCATGTTGCCGGCTTCCTTGGCCGCGCTGGTCCCGGTGTTCATCGCCACCCCGACGTCGGCCTGGGCCAGCGCGGGCGCGTCGTTGGTGCCGTCACCGGTCATCGCGACCAGCCGCCCGTCTTGCTGCTCGCGCTTGATCAACGCCAGCTTGTCTTCGGGCGTGGCCTCGGCGAGAAAGTCGTCGACACCGGCCTCGTCGGCGATCGCCTTGGCGGTCAACGGGTTGTCGCCGGTGATCATCACGGTCCGAATGCCCATCCGGCGCATCGCGTCGAACCGGGCGCGCATCCCCTGCTTGACCACGTCCTTGAGGTAGATGACACCAAGTACCCGTGCTTTTTTGGTCCCGGCGTCGTCGACCACTTCGCCCACCACCAGCGGGGTCCCGCCCGCGGCTGAGATGCCGTCGACAACGGAGCCGAGTTGGCGAGAAATGGTGCCGCCGTGGCCGCGGACCCACTCCGTTACCGAGTGGGCGGCGCCCTTGCGTAGCTGCCGACCGTCGATGTCCACGCCGGACATCCTTGTCAGCGCGGTGAACTCGACCCAGTGCGCGTTGGCCAGCTCGCCCGGGGTGCGGGCGCGCAGCCCGTAGGCCGCTTTGGCGTAGACGACGACGGAGCGACCTTCCGGAGTCTCGTCGGCGAGGCTGGCCAGCTGAGCGGCATCGGCGAGCTCGGCTGGTGTGACTCCGTTGACCGGAATGAATTGCGCCGCTTCCCGATTGCCGAGGGTGATCGTTCCGGTCTTGTCCAGCAGCAGGGTGTTGACGTCGCCGGCCGCCTCGACTGCGCGTCCCGACATCGCCAGCACGTTGCGCTGGACTAATCGGTCCATGCCGGCGATGCCGATGGCTGACAGCAGCGCCCCGATCGTGGTCGGGATCAGACAGACCAGCAGCGCCACCAACACGATGCCGGTGACCCCGTTTCCGTCCAGCGCCTGGGTGTTCGGCACACCGGGGTTGTTGGCCTTGGAATAGATCGCCAGCGGCTGCAGCGTCGCCACGGCGAACACGAAAATGATCGTCAAAGCTGCCAGCAGAATGTTGAGCGCGATCTCGTTGGGGGTCTTCTGGCGGTTGGCTCCCTCGACCAGGGCGATCATCTTGTCCACGAAACTCTGGCCGGGCTTCTGGGTGATTTTGACGACGATGCGGTCCGACAGCACGGTCGTCCCGCCGGTCACCGCGCAGCGGTCGCCGCCGGATTCCCGGATCACCGGCGCCGATTCACCGGTGATGGCCGACTCATCCACGGATGCAATGCCTTCCACGACATCACCGTCGCCGGGTATGACTTGACCGGCTTCCACGACGACGATGTCGCCCTGGTGCAGCATCGGCGCGGGGACTTGCTCCTCGGTGCTGGGAAACCCGGGTCGCCAGTCGTGAAGGCGGCGAGCAACGTTGTCGGCCTTGGACTTACGCAGCGCATCGGCCTGGGCTTTGCCGCGCCCTTCGGCGACGGCCTCGGCCAGGTTGGCGAACACCACCGTCAACCACAGCCAGAACACCACGAGCCAGCCGAACCAGCTCGGTGTGGTCAGCGCCAGCACGGTAGACCAGCCGGCGCCGATTTCGACGATGAACATCACCGGATTGCGCCACAGGGTGCGAGGATCGAGTTTGCGCACCGTGGCGGGCAGCGACGTGAGCAGCATCCGAGGATCGAGTAGGCCGCCGCGAACCGGTCTGTCCGTGGAAGCCGTTGTCGCTAAAGCCATGTCAGTGAATGCCTTCTGCGAGTGGGCCGAGTGCCAGCGCAGGCAGGAACGTGAGAGCGACCAGAACTATCGTCACACCCACGACCAGGCCGACGAACTGCGGCCGGTGGGTGGGCAGGGTCCCGACGGATTCCGGCGTGGTCCCCTGGCGGGCCAGGGAGCCGGCCAGCGCGAGCACCAGGATTATCGGCAGAAATCTGCCGAAGAGCATCGCCAGCCCGACTGCGGTGTTGTACCACACCGTGTTGGCGTTCAGGCCCATGAAAGTCGAGCCGTTGTTGTTCGCGCCGGAGGTGAACGCATAGAGCACCTCGGAAAGGCCGTGCGGCCCGGTGTTGAGCATGTCGGCACGTTCGCCGGGCAGCCCCATCGCGATCGCGGTGCCCAGCAGCACGATCAGTGGGGTGACCAGAAAATAGCCGGCCGCGAACTTGATCTCGCGCGGGGTGATCTTCTTGCCGACGTACTCCGGTGTGCGGCCGACCATCAACCCCGCGACGAACACGGTGATGATCGCGAGGACGAGCATGCCGTACAGGCCCGAACCGACACCGCCCGGCGCGACTTCGCCGAGCTGCATGTCGAACATCTCGATCATGCCGCCCAGGCTGGTGTAGGAGTCGTGCATCGAGTCGACGGCGCCGGTCGACGACAGCGTGGTCGCGTCGGCGAACACCGCGGAGTCAGCGACACCGAACCTTTGTTCGACCCCTTCCATGGCGGCGCCGACCGCGGTGGGCACGGTGCCGTGGTGCTGCCCCTGGAACAGCATCAGCAGGGTGACGCTGAAGGCGGCGATGACACCCATCACCGCGGCGATCGCGTAGCCCTGCTTGGGGTTGCCGACCGTGCGGCCGAAGGTGCGGGGCAGCGAGAAACCGATGAGCAGGATCAGCACGATCTGCAGCCAGTTGCTCCAGGTGGCCGGGTTCTCGAACGGGTGCGCGGAGTTGGCGTTGTAGAAGCCGCCGCCGTTGGTGCCGAGCTCCTTGATCACCTCCTGGCTGGCGACCGGACCGCCGGTAATGGTCTGGCGTGCGCCGGCCAGCGTGGTGACCACCTGGTCGTTGAGGTGGAAGTTTTGGATGGCGCCGCCGCCGATCAGCGCAATCGCGCCGAGGATCGAGATCGGCAGCAGGATGCGCAGCGTGCCGCGGACCAGGTCGACCCAGAAGTTGCCGAGTTCACCGGTGCGGGTGCGGGCGAATCCGCGCACCAGGGCGATGGCCACCGCCATACCCACCGCGGCGGAGACGAAGTTCTGCACCGCCAAGCCGGCCATCTGCACCAGATAACCTTGGGTGGATTCACCGGAATAGGCTTGCCAGTTGGTGTTGGTGACGAAGCTGACCGCGGTGTTGAAGGCCAGCGCGGCTGTCATCGGCGTGGCCGGATCGTGCAGGTGCAGCGGCAGCCATTGCTGCTCCAGCTGCAGGGCGAACAGAAACAGCAGGCTGACCGCGGAGAACGCCAGCACGCTACGGGCGTAGGTCGCCCAGGTCTGCTCGGATTCAGGATCGGCGCCGATCAGGCGGTAGATGAAACACTCTGCGCGCCAGTGCTTTTTGGTGGCATACACCCGGTACATGTAGTCGCCGAACGGTACGTGGACCAGCGCCAGCGCCGCTGCCAGGACGGCCAGAAACCACAGACCGGCCGCGGTGCTACTCACCACTCACGAGAACCTTTCCGGGAAGAGCAGAGCCGCTGCGAGAAGCAGCGCGACCAGCACGGACAGCACCAAACCGACGGCGTTCGCGACGCTCATCGGCCCGCCACCAGCTTCAGTACCAGGTTGAGCAGGGCGAACACCGCCACCGTCAGTGCGACGTAGGCCAGCACAGACATCGCGTCTCCGTTCGCTCCCGAGAGCCTCGACGCAAACGACGCTAGGCCACCGCGGCGTCCGGCGCGAACGGTGTTGACGGTTTCTTTACGGTCTTGCGCGGCAGTGTCAGTGGGGCGACTCGATCGTCGGGAGTCGCACTCGAAAGACGGTCCGGCCGTCGGCGGACTCGACGGCAACCGAACCGCCATGCGCGGTGACGATCGAGGCGACAATCGAGAGACCCAACCCGTTGCCGGTGCCGTTGGAGCGGGATTGATCTCCGCGCACGAAGCGCTCGAACAGGTGCGGCAGCAGCCGAGGGTCGATGACGGGCCCGTCGTTGGTGACCGTCAACTCCGCATAAGGTGCGCCGCCGTCGAGCTGGTGGCGCGCGATCGCCGTCGTCACCGTGACGCCCGCAGGCGTGTGCACATGCGCGTTGCGCAGCAGGTTGCTGACCAGTTGGTGCAGCCGGTCGCGGTCACCGCGCACCCACACCGGCTCGTCGGGCAGCTGTCTGAGCCAGCGGTGCGTTGGTGCCGCTACCGCCGCGTCGTTCACCGCGTCGATGATGACGTCACCCACATCGACGTCTTCGGACTGCAGGTCCTCGCCTTCGCCCAACCGCGACAGCAACAACAGTTCGTCGACGAGCGAGGTCATTCGCTGCGCTTCGGACTCGATGCGGGCCAGCGCGTACTCGGTGGTCGGCGGCAGCGCCGAGCTGTCCTGGCGGGTGAGTTCGGCATAGCCTCGGATCGCGGCCAGCGGGGTGCGCAGCTCGTGGCTGGCGTCGGTGATGAACTGGCGCATCCTGCGGTCGGATTCGGCGCGATGCGCCAGCGCGCTGTCGACGTTGTCCAGCAAGCGATTCAGTGTGTGCCCGACTATTCCGACCTCGTTGTCGGGGTCGGTGTCGTCGGGCTGCACCCGGATGGTGATCCGGTGCTCGTCGCCGGTCAGCGGCATGCCGGCCACCTCCGCGGCGGTCGCGGCCACGCGGCGCAGCGGACGCAGCGCGTAACTGACGACCGAGACGGTCAGTCCGGCCGTGATCACCAGCGCGGCAGCCAAAAGCACGACGGAGATCAATGTCCGGCGGGCGATTGTCCGGTTGGCAAGATCGAGCGAGACTCCCACGACGAGGCGGTCGGTGCCGCCGAAACTTTGGCTGTCCACCCGGAATGAGCCAAGGCTGCCCAGTGTCACGGTGCGTGGGGGGCTGTCGCGCCAGGACTGTGCGTCGATAGCGGCAATGACATCCGGCGGGGCCGGTCGCGGGTCATCTTCGGAAAAGACCGCCGAGCCAACCACTTTCCCGTCATGCAGGATTGCGATGACGTTTCCGGCGTTCTGCCCGGTGAATTCCAACATGGCCTGCTCGATCGGCGAGCCGGAATGCGCGCCTTCGCCGCTCCGATACCGGGCGTAGGAGTGGGCCAGTGCGTCAAGTGATTCCGCTACTTCGGCGTCATTCATCGTCGTGACATACCCACGCAGGCTCAGCACCGAGACCAGGCCCACCGCCACCAGCACCACGCAGACGACGGCCGACACGCCCAACACCAGCTGTCGCCGCAATGATCGGGGACGCCACCACCGGGCCGGGCGGGCCGACGTCATTCCGGCGGTCGTAGCAGGTATCCGACACCGCGCACGGTGTGGATCATCGGGCTCTGGCCGACGTCGATCTTCTTGCGCAGATACGAGATGTACAGATCGACGATGCTGGTCCGTCCGGCGAAGTCATAGTTCCAGACCTGGTCGAGGATTTCTGTGCGGGCCAGCGCCCTTCGCGGATTGCGCATCAGGAAGCGCAGCAGCTCAAACTCCGTGGACGTCAGCGAAATTGGTCTACCGGCGCGAGTGACTTCGCGGGCGGCGCCGTCGAGGGTCAGGTCACCGACTGTGAGCGGTTCCTCGGTCGGCGGTGCCGGCTGGCCGGTGCGGCGAAGCAGTCCCCGCAACCTGGCGACGAGTTCTTCGAGACTAAACGGCTTGGTCATGTAGTCGTCGGCGCCCGAGGTCAGGCCCGTCACGCGGTCCATCACCGAGTCCCGCGCGGTGAGAAACAGTGTCGGGATAGCGGCGTGCGATTCGCGGAACCGCGCCAAGATCTGCAACCCGTCCATATCGGGCAGCATGATGTCGAGCACCAGCACGTCGGGCGCGGACTGGTCGAACTTGGCGACGGCCGCCCGGCCGTTGTGTGCGACGTCGACCTGCCAGCCCTCGTACCGCAGCGCCATCGTGACCAGGTTGGTCAGCGCCGGCTCGTCGTCGACCAGCAATACCCGGATCGGCGATCCGTCGGCCCGCCTGATGCGGGGAAGCCGCCCGAGGATGGCCTGGCGCGGCCGCTGGTCGCGCTCGTGACCCGTGATCGCCGTCATGTCCCTACATTGTCCCGGACGCCCATGACGTTGTCACCCGGGCTCATAGCGTTTTCATATGTTAGGGCAGCCGGCCGTCCCGGTTGCGCCATGCCGGATATGCGTTCTGTATGCATCCGGTCAACCTGCTTGGTGTGGCGTCTACCTCCGAAAATACTGAACCGCATAGCCCTGAGATGTCGGAGGTGCGACAGAAGTGCGGCCGGTAACCGCATGCTTTTCAACGATTTTGGCTCTACTGCCGTAGTCAGCAACGAACTCAGAGCCGCCATGCCCAATGCCGTAAACACAATGATCCAGGAGAACAATGGATTTCGGGGCGTTACCGCCGGAAGTCAACTCGGGGCGCATGTATGCGGGTCCGGGCGCGGGACCGATGCTGGCTGCCGCGTCGGCCTGGGACATGCTGGCGCTTGATCTGCAGTCTTCGGCGACCGGCTATTGCGCGGTGATCTGCGGGCTGATCGACGGCCCCTGGCGGGGTCCGGCGTCGGCGGCGATGGCCGCCGCTGCCGCGCCGTACGCGCAGTGGTTGAGCGCGACCGCCGCCCAGCTCGAGCGGGTGGCCGACCAGGCCCGAGCGGCGGCCAGCGCTTACGAAGCGGCGTTGGCGATGACGGTGCCACCGCCGATGATCGCCGTCAACCGTGCGCAGCTGGCCGCTCTGGTGGCGACCAATGTCCTGGGCCAGAACACGCCAGCGATCATGGCCACCGAGGCGCAGTACGGCGAAATGTGGGCCCAGGACGCCGCCGCCATGTACGGCTACGCCGGCAGGTCGGCGGCCGCCGCGAAACTGCCTCCGTTCACAGCCGCGCCGCACCTCACCAACCCGGGGGGTCTCAGCACGACGGTGCCGCAGATGTTGCAGGGACTCACTCAGCCGGCGCAGGCGACGTCGGTCACGGGGATGGCGGTCGGCGGCGGCGCGTCCGCGGCGTCGATGTCCTCTGCCCCGGTGAGTGCGCTCGCGGCGCTGGGTGGCGCGCCGGGCAAGACCGTCGTCAAAAGTGCCACGGCGAGCACGGGTGCGGCCACCGCCGGTGTGGGTGGCTTAGCGTCCTTCCTGGAGTCGCCGACCGGCGTGGCGTTCGGCGTGGGAACCGGCGTCGGCGCCGATGCCGGCGGGGTCGCCGCAGATGTCGGCGGCCTTGGCATGGATTTCTTCGGGGTAGGCCTGGATTACACGGGCATGTCGACGCTGTCGGAGGGGGCGAGCGCTTTGCCGGCCTTGGCCGGTTTCGGCGCCGAGGGCGAAGCCTTAGCCTCGTTGACCGGTCTGAACGGCGTCGGCGCGTCGGCGAGCTTAGGCCAGGCGGCTTCGCTCGGCGGCGCGTTGTCGGTGCCGCCTGCCTGGGCCGCTGCGGTCGAGGCGGCACCGATCAGTCCGGCCAGCGCCGTGGCGTTGCCGGCCGCACACCTCGGCAGCGCCGCCCCGGCCATCTCGACCGCGGCGCCCGGCACACCCAAGCTGCCCTTGGTGAGCATGGCCGGGCGCCACGAAGATGGTCTCGCGACGTTAATCGGCTCACGCCCGAGGGTGATTCCGCACTCGCCGATGGCAGGGTAGGCCGGTCACGCGCTACCCGGCCACGACGGGACGGGCCATTACCGTGGGCTTGACACCGTAGCGCGGCGCACCGAACCCGAAGCCTGCCCGCCCGGCCGAGGCTGCTGCCGGCATGCCGGCGGCCACGGTGCTCACCGGCGTGCTGTCGTCGGCGGCCGCGGTCCAGCCGGTGCCGGCCAGCGTCGCCGCACCGTTACCTGCTCCAGTGGACGCACTCCAGCCCGCCGGCACCGACAACCCGCCCACCGCGGATGCCTGGCTCGCCGCCGCGACCACCGGTGTCGCACCGGCGCCGATCGAACCCACCGGGGCCGCCGGCACCGTGGCGCTCACCACTCCGGTGGTCCCCAAACCCGCCGCCAAACCGTCGATACCGCCGATGCCCGCACCGTGGGCATTGGCCAGCCCGACCGCGGTCGAAATACCGGCGAACATGTTCCACGCCCCGATGTTGCCGATCATGGCGGTGTAGGTCTCGGCTCCGTTCCAAATGCCGATGTTTTCGGTCGAGTTGATGAACTCCGATAGCAGGTTGCCGGATGTCGTCGCCGCGGACACCCCGCTAGATCCCGCCAGCGGCGACGCCAGTGTCTGCATCGTGGTAGGCAGGTTGGCGACCAGCTGGGACAGTCCGGTCTGCGTGCTGGCGGTCGACACCGCGGCGGCTTGGCCGGCCAGCCCGGCCGGGTTGGTGGTGGGGGTCGGGGAGGTCAACGGCTGCAACACCCCGGCGCTGGCCGAGGAGCCAGCGTAGCCGTACATGGCGGCGGCGTCCTGGGCCCACATTTCGCCGTACTGCGCCTCGGTGGCCGCGATGGCCGCGCTGTTCTGGCCCAGAAAGTTCGTGACGACCAGCGCCGCCAGCTGCGTGCGGTTGGCGGCGATCACCGGCGGTGGCACCGTCATCGCAAAGGCCGCCTCGAACGCCGCCGCCGACGCGGTGGCCTGGGCCGCGGCGTGCTCGGCGGCGGTGGCGGTGCAGTTCAGCCACGCCACATAGGGGGCCGCCGCGGCGGCCATCGCCGCCGACGCCGGCCCCAGCCACTCCTCGCCGCTGAGTGTGCAGATCACCGACTCGTAGGCGCTGGCCGCCGAACTCAATTCCGCACCTAAGCTGTTCCACGCCGACGCGGCGGCCATCATCGGCGCCGACCCCGGGCCGGCGTACATGAGTGCGGAGTTGACCTCCGGGGGCAATGCTCCAAAATCCATCTCTGATCCTGTTCTCTGGGAGTCGAATTCGTTAAACGACGGCGGGTCGTGGCATCACGGTGGGTTTGACGCCGTAGCGCGGCGCCCCGAAGCCGCCGCTCTTGCCGGCGGTGGCCACCGACGGCAGGCCGGCCGGCATGGTGCTCACCGGGGTGTTGTGCGGGGCCGCGGCGGTCCAGCCCGCACCGGCCAACGTCGCAGGTGTGGAGCTGGCCGCCGGGGCGCCGGCCGCGGCCCAGCTGGGCGGCACCGAGAGCCCGCCGACCGCGGAGGCCTGGCCCAGGCTGGCCAACACCGGCGCACCGGCGGCGCCGCCTGACGCTGCCGGCGCCGCGACGCCGGCTAGCCAGGTCTCCGGGATTCCAGCGCCGGTCAGTGTGCCCGGAGCCAGGAAGCCGGCGCTGCCCAGCTGCAGCAGATCGGAGGCGGCGGAGCCGAAATTGCTCATCTGCATGACTCCGACGATGCTGCTGTTACTTGCGGCGGCGGGCACCAGTTGGTATGCCCCCTGCCCCGTCAGCAAACTGATGAGCCCCAGCCCGGAGCCCGACGACCCGGCCGCGGTCGAGTTGATGGCCTCGGTGGCGCCGTAGGAATTCGCGCTGGCGCCCAAGGTGTTCACGAACAGCTCGTGGATTGCCGCCGCTTGGGCGCTGACGTGTTGGTAGAGGGTGCCGTAGGCGGCGAATTGCGTCGCCTGCAGCGCCGATACCGCGTCGGCGGCTGCGGGGACCACACCGGTGGTCGGGGGCGCCGCCGCTGCGTTCTGGGTGGCGATCGCCGAGCCGATTCCCCGCAGATTGCCGGCCGCAGCCGTCAACGCCTCAGGTTGCGTGGTGACGAAAGACATGACTTCTCCCCTCAAAAAAGGCCGACCCATCGAGGGCCGGCCATCGACTTAGGTAGGGCACTACCGAGTCACCTTCCACAGTTGCCCGCAAGGAAGGTTAATGTGAGAAGTCGTTAACGTTTTCTTAACGCCCACCAGCGTGTTTTTGACGCTTTACAGATATCGGCGTCTTGCGGCGTCGGGCGGGTGCTTACCCGGCCACCACCGGGCGGGCCATCACCGTGGGCTTGAAACCGTACCGCGGGGCGCCCAGACCAAACCCGCGGTTACCGCCGGCTCCTGGTATCCCCGGCGGCATGGCTGCCACGTGCGTGCTTTCCGGGGCGGCGGCCCAGCCGCTGCCGTTGAGCGCGGTGACGGCGGTGCTGGCGGGGCTGGCAGAGGCCCAGCTCGCCGGCACCGACAACGCCCCGACCGTCGTGGCCTGGCCCAACCCGGCTGTCGCCACAGAAGCGCTGGCAGCAGCGCTGCCGCCGAGACCGGCCGCCCCGGCCGCGCTGCTCACCCCGCCGCCGAGCGCACCCAGGCTGCCCAGCGGGCCACCCGGAGCCAGCAAGGAGCCCAGGCCGCTACCGGCGGCACCACCGCCGGCCGCGTTGAAACCAGGGCCGGTGAAGAAACCGATCAAGTTCGGAATCAACGTCGACGGTATATACATCGTGGCCGTTGCCCCGCCGGAGGAGACTCCGTTCAAAAGCACCGACAGATAATTGGTCGAGGCCGCGCTAGACCCCACCGCACTGAGCAGCCCGCCGAGACCAGACCCCGATGAGGATGCGGCAGCAGCAGACGACAGGGGCGACGACATGCCCTGCAGCACTCCCGGCACGGCCGACATCAGTTGGGTGACTTGGGCGTTGCTGGCCGTGCCGGCGGCCGTGGTGACCGCGGCCGCCTGGCCGGCGACACCGGCCGGGTTGGTGTTGTGGGTCGGCGAGTCAAACGGAACCAGTTGGCTGGCGGTGGCCGAGTTGGCGGCATAGCTATACATCGCCGCGGCGTCTTGGGCCCACATCTCGCCGTAGTGGGCCTCGGTGGCCATGATCGCCGGGGTGTTTTGCCCCAACACGTTCGTCGCCACCAGCGCTGCCAGCGCAGCGCGGTTGGCCGCGATCACCGGCGGCGGTACCGTCATCGCGAATGCGGCCTCGTACGCCGCCGCCGCGGCGTTGGCCTGATTGGCGACCTGCTTGGCCTGCGCGGCGCTGGTAGCCATCCACGCCACATAGGGTGCGGCGGCCGCGGCCATCGACCCCGACGCCGGGCCCAGCCACTGTTCCCCGGTCAACGTCGAGACCACCGACTCGTAGGCCTCCGCGGCCGTACTCAACTCGGCGGCCAGCGCGTTCCACGCCGACGCGGCGGCCACCATCGGACCCGACCCGGGACCGGCATACATGCGCGCGGAGTTGATCTCCGGCGGTAAGGCTCCGTAGTCCAGCATGATTCGCCCCTAACCGGCCACGACCGCGTTGGCGGCCTCGGTGGCCGCATACGAGGCTGCGCTGGCGCCAAGTGTGTACACGAACCTCTCGTGAATCGCCTGGGCCTGTGCACTGACGGCCTGGTACATGGCGGCATGCGCAGCGAATTGTGTTGCCGTCAAGACTGATACCTCATCCGCCGCCGCGGGAACCAAACCCGCTGTCGGGGCTGCCGCAGCCGCATTCTGGGCGGCTAACGCCGAACCAATGCCCTGCAGGCTGCCGGCCGCGGCTGTCAACGCCTCAGGTTGTGTGGTCACGAAAGACATAAATCCTCCTCACGAAAAAGGCCGACCCGACTACCCGGACTGGCCACTGCAGTGGCTTCCTACGACCAGGTCCACGCCACAACGGTTGCTCAAACACCAAGCTGTGTGAAAGTTCGTTAACTGCTTCTTAACTGTTGTGCGGCAACACTTAACACGGCGCTGCTCGCCGACACATCGTTGTCATATTTGGCTGCCGAAGACCCGGCGGCGGTACCGCCGTATCCGCCCTGGCGGTTGCGCGCTACATTCGCCGCCGAGCCCCCATAGCCCAATCGGCAGAGGCAGCGGACTTAAAATCCGTCCAGTGTCGGTTCGAATCCGACTGGGGGCACAGGGTGTTTATGCAGGTAGATCCTGGTAAACGCTATTTCACGGGGCTGGTGTCACGACGGGTGAGCAGGTCTCGATGTCACAGAATGTCACAACTTGGAATGACTGCCTTCGGCGCTGCGTGCGAAACTGTTTGCTGCAGCCTTCAGGGCGTCATCCTGGGAGTGCGCATAGACTGCCATCGTGAATGCCGGGCTGGCATGCCCCAACCACGCGGCGATCACCGCGATAGGGACCCCGCGCAGGTGCATCAACGTTCCGCAGGTATGGCGGGCGTCGTGCAACCGCACCCTCCTGATTTTGAGGTCGTCGAGCATCCGGCCCCACCGAAAAGTCAAGAGGTTAGGGTGATAGGGCTGGCCAGTCTCATCGCAGGCGACGTACTCGCCGGACCCATAGCCTTCACCGAAGGCTAACCGTTCCTCGGCCTGGCGCTTGCGCGCGGCCTTCAGCATATCGACAGCCTCATCGGGTAGCGGCAGCGTGCGGGCACTGGCTTTAGACTTCGGAGTGCCGGTGGCGATGGTGCACCCGATGGCCACCCGGTTCTCGGCGATGGTGAGCGTCTTGGCCTTCAGATCGACGTTGGGCCACCGCAACCCGGCGATCTCACCGCGACGCAGCCCGTAGAGAGCTAACGCCCACAGATGGCGGTCACGGCAGTCATGGTCAAGAATGGCAAACATCTCGCCGGCGGTCAGCGTGCGGAATTTCCGCGGATCGCCAGGCAGCCGGTCCACCAGACGCGCAACGTTGCGCACCACGTTGCCTTGCTTGACCTGATCATCGAGCACCGCCGTGGCCAGATACAGCAGATAGTTGCATGACCTCGGTGTCCATTTTTTGCGGCCCTCGACCTCACCGCGCCGAAGTCGGCCCACCAGAGAATCCAGGTCAGCCTTGTTGAGCTTCTGCACTTCGATGTGACCCAGCTCCTCACTCAGCACTGCCAGCTTTGATCGGTGACCGGCCAGGGTCGATTGCTTCAGCGCGTGCTTAGACGCCAGCCACGCCTGGCACACGTGCTCGACCGTGGCCTTGCTGGGGTGGATGTAGGTGCCCGCTTTCACACCGCCTTGGACTGACGCGAGTTCGGCCCGCGCCGCGGACTCGGTGGTGAATCGCCGCCTGATCTGCCGGCGCTTACCCGACGCCGGGTCGCGGCCGGCGTCGACCGTCAACTGGTATCGGGTGAGCAACTTGCCGGTGCGGCGGTCAGCGATGTGAACTTTCTGAATTTGCGGTGGCAGCTGTTGGCGACTCATGTAGCAGCCCTCCTCATGCCTTTTTCTTGCCGGGCGCTGTCGGTGGCAGTAGGCCCGCGGCGCGGGCGCGTTCGATATTTCGTGCGGCGGTTCGATACGACCCTCCGAACGCGCGCCATACCGCGTGGGTGGGCCTGTCGTCGACGTGCTCACGGTAGACCCGGGCGACCCTCTCCAAGTGCTTCGGTGACACCCTGGGCCGTCCGATCCGCGCGCGGGCCACATTGCGACGGTCCACGTCGCGGTGCCCCTTGCCGCTGACTTGCACGATGCCGCCGGATTGCATCCGCACCCAACTGCACTCGGCGACAATCTCATCGGTCCAGTCGAGGATCGGGACGGACTTCAGGTCCTTAGCGCGAATTTCCGGCCCCTCGGCGCGACTGACGAGACGCACTTCAGTGCAGACCGGAAGTCCTTGGCGCACTTCGATAATCATGGCTACGTCCGGTTCGTCGCGTCCGCCTTCAATCGCGGCGTAGATTTTGCGCGGCACTACCCGACTGCCGACGTCGACAAAATCGGCGGGGCCGGCTTCATATCGCGCCTCTCCGCGCCCCTTGAGGATCGGGACCGTCTCTCCCATGACCTCCCGCATCGCACCCATCCTTTGCCAACAAGACACCTTTTACAGACGTGGTGAACCATGACATATATGTGGCAGGCTGTCAATAGACGCTGGTATGCCAGCGGACAATCCCGGAACGAAAGCGAATGGTTAATGAGCAACACAGCAAGGCTGGTGTCGATCCCCGAGGCTCGCGCCATGCTGGGCGGAATCGGCCACACGACCGCCTACGAACTGATCAACAGGGGCGAGCTTGTCAAGGTGAACATCGGGCGCCGGTCCTTCATCACCGCCGAGTCCTTGGCCGCGTACGTCGACCGCATCACCACAGCGGCGGCCACGGCATGAACGCAAAAGGCCCGTTTGGCGGTAGCGTCGCATGACCCGACAACACGGGCCAGCCTCGCAGAACCGTCCCAATCGAGACGCGATGTCTACTACCGAGGCCAGCACCACCGGCGGGTTGACCGTCGAGGGCCGCGAACTCTACACGTTGCGGTTTCGCTGCTGGGACACGTGCAACCACCCGCCCGGTGTCCTGTCGTGTTACAGGATTGAGCTATATCGCGTCACCCCGGTCACAGCGAAGCGAATCTACTTCACCGGCATCAAAGGTTTGAGCCGCTACAGCCAGGAGACGGAGGACCACGTCGACCGTGGCACCATCGAACGCGACGGCCGGGCGCGGTGCTCGAAATTACGGTACGACGTTTATCTTTCACCGCCGAAGCTGCCCGACAGCCAGCGCCGCGGCGGTAACGGCCACTCCCGCTCGGTCAAAGACGGGGGTCAGATCGCTCTCGGGCTGGCGGAGTTCTGCTACGGGGTGACCAAATGACCGCCTCGGCCTATTACGGTGACGGTGACACTTTAGCCGCGCCGTATATCCCCGAGATCGGCGACACGGACACCCTCGGAGCCGCGCTGGCCTACGCCGCCGCCGGCTGGTACGTGCTGCCCGTCCGTGACCCCAAGAACCCCGGCTCAGTCGTTGGCAAGGACTGGCCAAGCAAGTCCAGCCGCAGCCCACATGTGCTTACCGCTTGGTTCGCCGGCACTAATTATGGGATCGCGTTGCACATGGGCCGCTCCGGCGCCGTCGCGTTCGACGTCGACCAGCTCGACAGTTTTCCCGCCGAATATCGGCACCTGCTGAAAACCGCGCTGTACCAGTCTTCTCGGCCTGATCAGCCGGGCCGCGGGCACTACCTGTTCGCTCAACCGCCCGGCCGCGCGATCGGCAACGGCAAAGGCCGTTTACGGGGAGGTTGGGGTGATGTCCGCGGCCGCAACGGTGTCATCATCGCCGCGCCTTCCGAGCCGCGCTACGGCTGGGTGCGTGTCGGTGCGCTGCCCGTGCTGCCAAACGAGTTAGCCGAGTTGCTTGACGACAGTGCTGTCGCCGATGATTCGGCCACCGACGCCGCGGTCGCCGCGTTCGTCGCCGCGCATATCGCGGCCGATGATCCCGACGCGCTCAACGGGCTGCGCAGCGCGCTTGCTAAAAAGCTGCAAGCTGGCGAGTCTGCGCACGCCAGTACGGTCAGCGTGGTGACTGGCGCGTTGAAAGAGGCTGCAGCCGGCCTTTATCCGGCCCGTGACGCGCTCTCCGCGATAAAGCCGCTGTTCCTTAATGCGTGTGCGGCCGGCGGGTCCAGCGGCAACAATCCACGCACGGGTAATGTCGCCGAGTCGGAGTGGCGGGGTATCGTCGCCTGGGCTGTTTCCCAAGCCCGCGCCTCCGACCCCGCGGCCACACGTCGACGTGTCGGCGAGAAACTGGCGTCCAACGTCGACGAGGTTGACAGCGCCGAGTTCGGCGGGGCCGAGGGCGAACCTTCGGGCAGCGCATTCTGGTCAGCCCGACCGATCCTGACCCATATTCACCGCTCCGCCCAGGCGCGCGCCGCTGGCCCGTGGGGTGCGCTGGGATCGGTGCTGGTACGTGCGACGTGCGCGGTTCCGCCGCATATCACCCTGCCGCCGCTCGTCGGTAGCGCCATGTCTCTAAATCTGTTCGCCGCGCTGCTCGGTATCTCCGGGCTCGGAAAAGGCGCCGCCGACGCGGTTGGGCGGGAAGCTGTGCGGTTCGTTTACGCCGGCCTGCCGTCCGATCCGGTCGAGTTACCGCTCGGCACCGGCGAAGGTGTCGCTAAGACGTTTCGGCAGGCCGACGCCGGACCCGACGACGACGCGCCCACGACTGCGATTTTCGCCGCGCCCGAGATCGACACCGTGGCCGCGCTCATTGGCCGTCAAGGGGCGACGCTTGAACCGGAGCTTCGCAAACTGTACAGCGGTGAACAGCTCGGTTTCACCAACGCGCAGAAGCACACACGCACCCGGGTCGCGGCGCACTCATACCGCGCCGGTCTCATCGTCGGGGCTCAGCCGCAGCGTTGCGGCGGCCTGTTCCGCGGCACCGACGGCGGCACACCGCAGCGGTTCATCTGGCTGCCCGTTAACGACCCCGGCGCGCCAGACGTGCTACCTGAGGCGCCCGAACCGGTCACGGTTCGCATCCCGCGGCTGCCCCACGAGCTGACGGTGCCCGACATGGCGCGGCAAGAGATCCTGGCCCACCGCCGGGCGATGCTGCGCAACGAAGCGGCGGTCGACGAGCTCGACGGGCACCGGTTGCTATCCAGGCTCAAGATTGCGGCGGCGTTGATGATCTTGGACAGTGCCCACCGCGACGCCCCGGGCGAGATCACCGAGTCGGATTGGGAGCTGGCCGGCGTGGTGATGGGCGTCTCCGATCAGACCCGCGAAGCAACGCGCCGAGCGGTCGAGTCGGCAGCGCGGCGGGCTAACCGCGCCAGGGCGCTCGACGCTGCCGAGCGCGAAGAGGTGGGCGACGAGCGGAGGGCGGCTCGGTGCCGCGAGGCGATTCTCCGGTGGCTTGACAAGGCACCCGGCGACGGCTGGATGTCGCGGCGCGACCTGAGGCAGAAAGTCAAGGTCAACCTTCGGGGCTACTTCGACGAAGAGGTCTCCCAGCTAATTATTGAAAACCGCGTTGAGGAGCGGCGCAGCGACCGCGGTGCGGTGTACCGTGCGGTACACCGGTACACCATTGGTACACCGCAACCTACCTGCGAAAATAACGGTGTACCGAACGGTGTACCGGTGTACCCTCCCCCCACGCGTGGCGACACGCGACCTGGGAAAACGGCGCGCTCCGCGAGAGTTATCGCCGCGCCGTGCGCCATCGCGGCGGGTCGGCTAGTCGACGGAAACACGGCCGCAGACAGCCTGCAGCAAACTCCGCCGGGGCTGTTTTCGGACGCTGAGGCGACACTAGATGGGCCGCCGCTGAACCGACGTCAGCGCCGGGCAGTCGGCCAGCGTGGCCCCGCCACCGCCGCGCAGAGTGCCGCCTATGTTCGCGGCCTGTGCATGGATGGCTGCGGCCGCAAGCCATCAGCCGGCAGGCCGAGATGCGAGCAGTGTCATCGCGCCTACGTCGCGGTCGTGAGCGGGTACGACCGGTGACCCCCGGCGGCCCTACCGCGGCGGACCTTGACGACCTGCTGTGCGCACTGGACCGGCTCGACCCCAAGAAACTGGCCGGCTTAAAAGCGTTCGCCACGAAACTCTACGGCCCGGCGTTCATCGATCAGCAGAGCGCCGCGGCGGACGAATCGCGGCGGCTGCTGCTGCGCATCGCCGGAGTGGGCGACGCGGGTGGCCGGGTAGGCGCTGGCGTGCCCGCGCGATTGACGACTGGTTGAGCTTGGGTCTGGTCGCCGCGGTGTTCGCCTGGGAAACCGGCCAGGCGCGCACCTGCTTGCATATGCCCCGCCCAGCGCCCCCAGCCGGTGTTCGCGGCGGCCTGGCGCCCGGAGCTCATCGCGTGCACACAATGCGCGCACTTACGGCGCCCTCGCGCAGCAGTCCGGTCAGCTCGGCGACCTGCGCGTCGTCACGGGCCAGTCCGGCCGCATCCAGCGCGGCCTGCCACCCGTCGGCGGGCATCTGCCCGATCGCGACCCGGGCACGCTCGTCGAGGTCGAACC
>Ga0078972_1006625_pt1 | contig 27089 bp, 24 predicted proteins | sample YelNatPaOPGAMG01_FD_67568 | JGI IMG/M metagenome (GOLD analysis project Ga0078972, IMG submission 67568) | Hot spring thermophilic microbial communities from Obsidian Pool, Yellowstone National Park, USA - OP-RAMG-01 (SPADES assembly) (version 2) | ecosystem: Environmental > Aquatic > Thermal...
GGGCAAGCAAGGATTCTTCGCTGGAATTGGCGCCCCAGTGCTGGCTGGCCGTCACTGCCGCTCAGAATGACTCTTACGGCGACGATGGCCAGCAGATTCACCGACGATTCTGGGACACACCCCTCTCGGCTCGTACCTGTTCAGACTCGAGTATAGAGAACCCAAGCAGCTGCGCGCCCCCTCCGCGACTCGGGCGCCGAGCGCCTGCACGACGTGGAAGAACAGGGATACACAGGACGGACAGGATGAGGCGCTATCGGTCGCGGGGCAGGCTCGCCCTTGGAAGGGGAGAGCGGTGGCCGGGATGGCGCTTCCGGGAGTGCAGGTTGTTAAGGGCGCGCGGGGGCGCGGGATGGAAAATGGGTTCGTTTGGTAATTTTGCGGATGGCGAAGCCATTTTTGGGCGTCAGGATGGGCCGTCGTTGGGTGTGGAGGTGAGGGTGACGTCGACGGCGAGGGGTGGGGGGACGGCCTCGCCCTGACGGCGGCGCTGGAGGCGCTCGAGGGCGAGGAGGGCGCGATGGAGCTGGCGGTGGAGCTGGGACTCGTAGCGGGCAAAGGCCAGGGTCTCGTCGCGGTCGGGAAGGGAGGCGCGGTCCTGGTCGGCCTGGGGATCCCTGGCCTGGTATTCGCGTTGTTGCTGGCGCTTGGCGGCCAGGGACAGGGGCGCCTCGCGGAGGGCGCGGTCGCCGTGGAGGAGGGGGTCCAGGCGGTAGGGGTCGAGGGTGCGGCGGATGGTCTCGTGGTCACCTTTGGCGAGGGCCTCTTCGATGATTTTGGCGTCGCGTTCGAGGTCGGAGAGGAGGCGCTCGGCTTTTTGCTCATCGGCCTTGGCGGTGGAGCGGGCGCGGGCGATGGCGCCGCCTTCGGCGCGGACCAGGCGGGCGAGGCGCCAGTAGCAGGCGGCGATGACCTCGATGAGCATGCCCTCGACGGCTGTGGCGGGGGCATAGTCTTCGCGCAGGCGGGCGAGGAGGCTGGCCAGGTCGGCCGGGTCTTCGTAGCGTTCGAGGGAGGGTGGGATGACGGCGCGGGCGAGGATGCCATGGGTCATGGCGTTCCAACTGCTGCGCGCTTTGCCCTCGGGGGTGCGTGGGCCGGTAGACTTTTGGGCGTTGGCGCGGTTGGCGGCGAGCTGTTTTTCGGTGACGCGTTTGGGGCCGGTCATGGGCGACTCCTGGTGGTGGAGTAGAACAAATGTTCTTGGGTATTATACGACAGGTTGAGCCGGGAGTCAAGGGGAATTCCCTCCCCTAACAGGGCTTTTTCAAAGTCGGCGTTATGTGTAGCCCGGACCCTTCGCAGGCCAGCGTTCGCCACGTTGGAAGGCTCGCAGAACCTGCTCAGGGTGACATAAGTGGGACTTTGAAAAAGCCCTGTCTCTGCACAGCTACGCCTGCCCCAATTGGCCGATCATAATTATACTACTTTTGTGTCTGTGTTTCCAGGTCGACTGGCGTCTGTTCGGGTGCGGTTCACTCCTGGGGCAGACGCGAGGCCTGCAGGTTCTCCGCTCCTCGCGCTGCCTGGGCTTGGCCGTTCTCGCCGGCTGACCCCTTTGTACAGGCTGCCTCGTGCGGTCTTTTGGGGAAGTTGGGTGTCGCGGCGAGAATGGGCTAGCCCGTTGCGCAGCAGACTACTGGGTCCATACACCCACGATCTCGGGTGGTAGCTCGATGTTCTCATAGCCCACGGGAGCTAGCCTGCCACGGGCCAGAGCCAGGCTGGGGCCCTGCGCATCGGACACGGGCTGCCTGGCTATGGCGAGGAGATCGCCCTCTCGGACGTGGGCATTCTGCGCAACGACGATGTTCCAATCCCCGTGCAGGAAGTAGATCAGGAAGCCGTCTGCCGCATTCGGGTAGAAGATGTTCACCTGCCTCCAGAGCCCGCTGCCGCTGACTTGTACCTTGCCATCAATCGCGGCGTACACCGCGACACCCTCCGGCAGCTGGCAGTTCACCTTCATCACACGCGCCACGTTCTGCGAGGTCTGCCGCACCAGCTCGCAGCGCCCCAACTGCTGTCGCTCCAATGGAGAGGACGCAGGCCGATCGGCTGTGGGCAACGGCGTAGCGCTGGGGGCAGGGGTAGCCGTAGGCGGCGGCGTACGGCTGGGGGTTGGGGAGGGCGTCGAGGTGAGCGTGGCGGTGGGCATGGGCGTCGCCGTCGCGCTGGGTGTGGCGATCGCCAACGCTGCGGGGTTCGGCGTGGCCACCGCTGGCGACGATGCCTCGAGAGTCGGGCTCGGCGCCGTCTCGACTGTGCACCCGGCCAGAGCCACGAGCAGGAGCGCGATGAACAGATACTTGTGCGGCACGGAACACCTCCTGTCGTCATTGAAACAGCGGTGCACACATTATACTGCATATTCAGCGAATTTGGCAATACCTGTAATGCCGAACCCAGGGCCTTTTCAAGGGCGGCGTTATGTGTAGTTAGGGCTCCTCGCAGGCCGGCGTTCGCCGCGTTGTGAGGCCCGCAGAACCTGCTCAGAGCTTGCCCTGAGCGGAGCGAAGGGGTGACAATGACGGGACTTTCGAAAGGCCCTGCTGCAGTAGCCTGCTCAGAATCGAGGGCAGCGAGAACCCGGCTGCTGCGCGCTTGCCGCGACTCGTGGGCCGGGCGGGGGCAGGACGCGGACGCACAGGGATGCACGGGATGGATGGGATGGGGCGCCACCATCCCGCGTATCCTGTCGATGCCTGTTGGTCGTTCCCCCGAGGGCTCCTGGCGTGAGGGTGAACAGGTACCGAAAGACTGTCGTGGATCCGCCGGCTGGGGATTGCTTCGTCGGCTGCGGCCTCCTCGCAATGACCTGCGGAACGAATGCCGGCGCTGGGTGCAGTTCAGCTTGAGGGCCAGCCTGTATGCCAGCAGTCGGTGTATGGTGCTGCCCCCACCCCCAGCCCCCGCCCCCAGGCCTGGGCAAGGGTTTGGGGTTTTGGGGCGGGCGCTTTGCGCCCGCCCCAAAACCCCATCGCAGGGCTTCCCCTTCCCGCCGCAGCCGGGGGGGATGGGTCTCATACCTGTCCAGGACGCTGGTCGCTGGCTTGCCCCCAGAATGAACTAGACCCCGGCGATTCGCCTGTTGACAAATCCCGCACTCTACGCTACAATGCATACAGACTGGTCTGCCACACAAACCAGTCTCGTACCTGTTCACACTCACGCTCGGAGCGTTCGGGGGAACGATCAACAGGGATGGACAGGATACACAGGATGATGCCGCCCTATCCTGTCCATCCTGTGTATCCCTGTTCTTCCCCGTCGTGCAGGCGCTCGGCGCCCGAGTCGCGGCGGGGGCGCGCAGATGCTTGGGTTCTCTACACTCGAGTCTGAACAGGTACCCAGTCTCGCGCAAAGACCTCAAGGCGTGGAGGATGGGGATGGCACCGGATGTCGAGCGCGCCATGCGGCGCCCCTGGCAGTACTGGTTCGAGGACGGCTTGGCCGAGTTGGCGCTGGCGGCGGTCTTTATCACCATCGCGCTGGCCTTCTACATCGAGACGCTGCTGCCGCCCGGCCCGCTGCCGTCGCTCGTGGGGATGCTCGGGCCGCTGGTGGCCGTCTTGGGCGTGGGACGGCTGGCGGGCTGGGCCGTGCAACGGGTGAAGGCGCGCGTGACGTACCCACGCACGGGCTACGTGGCCTACCGGCGCGAACGCGGGGCCGGGCGGCGCCTGCAGAAGGCAGCGCTCGGGGCAGCGGTCGGCGCCCTGGTGGGCACGGTGGCGGCGCTGCCGGCGCTCCGGGCCTGGGTGCCGGCGGCGACCGGGGCCATCATCGGCGTGGCCTTCCTCTATGGAGGCTACCGCCTCGACCTGGCCCGCTTCTACCTGGTGGCGGCGTTCTCCATGGCCTGTGGCACACTGGTGTCGCTGGCCCGCCTCAACGACAGCCTGAGCGGCGCCATCTACTTTGCCGCCCTGAGCCTGGCCCTGGCCATTTCGGGCGCCTGCGCCCTGGCAGCCTACCTGCGCGCCACCGAACCCCTGGCTGAGGCGGAAGACCATGGCCCATGATCTCAAGGAGATCGCCGGCGTCGACCGCGTCATCCACGAGCCGGCGCGTACGCTCATCACCGCGCTCCTCTACACCGTGGAGAGCGCCGATTTCACCTACCTCCTGCGCGAGACGGGGCTGACCAAGGGCAACCTCTCGGCCCACCTGGCGCGGCTCGAAGAGGCCGGCTATGTCAAGATCGAGAAGGGCTACCGCGGCAAGGTGCCGCAGACGACCTGCAGCCTGACCGAGGCTGGGCGCGCTGCCTTCCGGCGCTACCGGGAACAGATGAAGCGCGCGTTGGATAGTATGGGGTGAGGGGTGGGGCGTAAAACGTAAAACGTGAGGCGTGAAACGTGAGGCGTGTTGCGTGTTGCGTGAGCTGGGCATGGGTTGCGCCAGGCCCTACGCATTACGCTTTACGCATCACGCATCACGTTGAAGAGCGCTGCCATGGAGGAGACAAATGAACTCTCTCGCCATCCGCACCACCGGCCTGAGCCGGCACTTTGGCCCGGTGAAGGCGGTCGATGGGCTGTCGCTGGAGGTGCCGGCGGGCACGGTGTTTGGCTTCCTGGGGCCCAACGGCTCGGGCAAGACGACGACCATCCGCCTGCTCCTGGGGCTGCTCGAGCCGACGCGCGGCCGCGCCGAGGTGCTCGGCTTCGACACCCTGACCCAGGGCGACGAGGTGCGCGCCCGCACGGGGGCGCTCCTCGAGCACTCGGGGCTCTACGAGCGCCTGAGCGCCGCCGATAACCTCGAGTTCTACGGCCGCGTGTGGCGGCTGCCGGCGGCCGAACGCAAGGCGCGCGCCCGCGAGCTGCTGACCCATATGGGCCTGTGGGAGCGGCGCGGCGAGCAGGTGGGAACGTGGAGCCGCGGCATGAAGCAGAAACTGGCCGTGGCGCGCGCCCTCTTGCACCGGCCGGCCCTCATCTTCCTCGACGAGCCGACCGCCGGGCTCGATCCGGTGGCCGCCGCCGCCCTGCGCGAGGACCTGGCCGCCCTGGTGAGCCGCGAAGGGGTGACCGTCTTTCTGACCACCCACAACCTGGCCGAGGCCGAGAAGCTCTGCGCGCAGGTGGGCGTGATCCGCCAGGGCAGGCTCCTGGCCGTGGGCTCGCCCGACGAGCTGCGCGCCCGCACCGGGGGGCCACGCGCCGAGGTCGTGGGGCACGGCTTCAGCGAAGAGCTCTTGGCCCGGTTGCGCGCGCGCCCCGAGGTGGTGGCCGCCGAGGTGCAGAACAGCCACCTCATCATCGAGCTGCGCAGCGACGCCGACATGGCGGCGCTGGTGAGCTTTTTGGTGGGCGCCGGCGCGCAGGTGGAAGAGGTGCGCCGGGGCAAGGCCAGCCTCGAAGAGGTCTTCCTGACCCTGATGGAGGAAGAGCCATGATGGCCGACGTCTGGACGATCATCTGGAAGGAATGGAAGGAGCTGCTCCTGTCGCGCGGCAGCAAGCGCGGAGGGGTTGCGCGGCTGGCCATCATGGTGGCGGTCTTTGGCCTCTTTCTGCCCCTCCAGACCGGGCGCGAGTGGGTGACGTCGCCCATGGTGCTGGTCTTCTGGGCGTGGGTGCCGCTGATCCTGGTGGTGGGCGTGGTGGCCGATGCCTTTGCCGGTGAACGCGAGCGGCACACCCTCGAGACGCTCCTGGCCAGCCGCATGCCCAACCGCTCGATCCTCCTGGGCAAGGTGCTGGCGGCGGTGAGCTATGGCTGGGGCCTGACCATGGCCAGCCTGCTGGTGGGCCTGGTGGCGGTGAACGTGGCGTTCGGGCATGGGGAGCTGTTGCTCTACCCGGCGCAGGTCGTGGTAGCGGGCACGGCGCTAAGCTTCCTGGCGGCGCTCCTGGCGGCCAGCGGCGGGGTGTTGGTATCGCTGCGGTCGCCCACGGTGCGCCAGGCGGCGCAGACGATGAGCATCGCCGTCGTCGCCACGGTGTGGGTGCCGGCGGGCATCGTGAGCCTGCTGCCCAGGCTGTTCCCCAACATCTCGGCCCTCGAGGTACAGGCGTTCCTGACCGACCTGAACTGGACGGCGGCGCTGGTCGTGGCGGGGGTGGTGCTGGCTGTGGTCGATGCCGCGCTCCTGGCTGCGGGCCTGGCCCGCTTCCAGAGGGCCAGGCTGATCCTCGATTGAGGGGGTGAGGCATGTTGGCCGACATCTGGACGGTGGCCCGCAAGGATTGGCAGGAGATGCTCCTTGCGGGAGGTGGAGCGCGCAGCGGGCTGGTACGGCTGCTGGTCTTCCCGGCCATCCTGGGCATCTTCCTGCCGCTGCAGGCCGCCGGCACCTGGGTGACGGAGCCCGAGGCACTCGTGAGCTACGGCTGGCTGCCGGCCTTCCTGGTGATGGGCGTCATCGCCGACTCCATCGCCGGCGAGCGCGAGCGCCACACCCTCGAGACGCTGCTGGCCAGCCGCCTGCCCGACCGCGGCATCCTTTTGGGCAAGATCGCAGCGGCGGTTGGCTTTGGCTGGGGCACCACCCTGTTGAGCCTGGCGCTGGCGCTGGTGACGGTGAACGTGGCCTACGGCCAGGGCCGCCTCCTGCTCTACACGCCGGCCATGGCGCTGGCCGCCACCGGCTTTAGCTTCCTGGAGGCCCTCTTGACGGCGAGCGCGGGGGCGCTGATCTCGCTGCACGCGCCGACGGTGCGCCATGCCCAGCAGACGTTGACCTTCGGCTTCGTGGGCGTGATGGCCGCCCTCTATGCGCCGTTCCTCCTGTGGTACACGCTGCCCTCCGCCCGCCATTTCGCGCTGTTCAGGGCTGCGGCCGCGCTCGGCCCCACGCAGGCGGCGGCGGGGGCCGCGGTGGCGCTGGCCGCTCTCAGCGCGGCCCTCTTGGCGGCCGCGGTGCGCAGGTTCCAGCGCGCGCGGCTGATCCTCGATTGACGCCAGGAACGACAAAGCACACGGAGGGGTGCCTCTCGCCCCTCCGTGTGCTTTGTTGTTCCCGGGTTATGGCTGCTGCGTCGGCGGCTCGGTGGGCTGGGCCTTGGGCAGGCTGTCGACCCACAGCTTCATGCTGGGGTCGTCGCCCACCGAGGGGTTGAGCTCGACCTTCTGCCAGTCGTGGGTGACGAGCTTGCCGCTGGGGTCGAAGGTGGCCACCAGCTTGCCGATGTAGCGCCCCGCGTGGCCCGACGACGACAGGTCTGCCTGCACCACCAGGCTGTTGGGCGTGGGCTGCGCGGGCTGGTCCAACTGGTCCTGCCCGCCGCTGATGATCAGGTCCACATCGGGCAACTGGGCAGCGATGGTCTTGTTCGTCTCGGCCCCGGCATTGGATAGCAGGATGATGATATCCGCCTCGGCCTTGGCCTTGGCCACGTACTCTTTGGCCGCATCGAGGGGAGGGGCCACGGCGAAATCGGGGTCGTCTTTGACCGGCGCCGTGATGCCGATCAGGGCGATGTGGTGGCCGCCCAGCTCCTTGACCACATAGGGCTTGACCAGCAGCTTGCCGGTCGCCTTGTCGGTGACGTTGGCCGAGACCATGTTCACCCCTTGGAGCTCGGCCAGCCGCTCTTGCAGGGCGGCGCGCCCCATGTGCAGGTCCAGGTCGCCCAGGGCAACGGCATCGTAGCCCAGGCGGTTCAGGGCCTCCACCGCCGTCTTGCCGCCGTTGGCTGCCGGCACCTCGGCGGTGGTGGTGAACTCATTGCTCAGGCTGTTGCCGGCGTCGAGCAACAGGAAGTACTGCGAGGATGCTTTGGCCGCTTTGATCACGGTGGCCCGCCGGGCCACACCCCCCAAGGGGGTCCCTCAACCACAAGGGAACACATAGCCGTAGGTATCGTTGGAGTGGACGATGGTGAGGTCCACCGCGCCTGCGGCGTGGCTCACGCGCCGGGCCAACAGCGAGGCCAACCGGTTGGGGCCGCCCAACAAGGCCATGGAGGCCAGAACGAGCACGGCCAGCCCCAGAGCAGCCCACGGCACGGCCTTCAGCACCCGGCTCTGCGCCTTGCGGGGCGCGCGCTTGGGTTTCTTCTTCGGACTCACGGGCTTCCCCCTGCTCTTCTGAGCGAACGAATCCGACCGTGGACGCGAATCTAGCACCATCGGGATTCAGCGTCAAATAACCGCGCTCGCGTATCTATCCAGGCTTGCGGGAAGAGAGAACCCGCGCTCATGCGCGCGACTCGGGTGCCAGGCGCAGGCAGGACGAGGGGCAACAGGGATGCACAGGATGGATGGGATGATGGCGGCAGGCTCGTCTCTGGCATGCAACTTGCTCCTCTACGGCGATCTCCGGAGGCGCAAGCAGAGATGGCAGGCGAATACAGCCACCCGGCGGGGCAACCCCTGAGCCTGGCCACGGTGCGCTCGCAGGTGGTGGGCATCGACCAGCAGGTGCCGCTGCTCGATGGTAGCTGGCGCACCTACATCAACCTCGACAACGCCGCCAGCACGCCCGCCCTGCGGCCGGTGGCCGAGCGCGTCAATGCGCTCATGCCGTGGTACGCCAGTGTGCACCGGGGCACCGGGTTCAAGTCGCAGCTCACCACCTGGGCCTACGAGCAGGCCCACGCGGCCGTCCTGCGCTTCGTAGGCGCCGACCCTGGCGAGCACGTGGCCATCTTTTGCCGCAACTCGACGGAGGCCATCAACCGGCTGGCCCGGCGCTTCCCGTTGGGCGAGGGCGACGTGGTCATCACCTCGCTGATGGAGCACCACTCCAACGACCTGCCCTGGCGCGGCCGCGCCCATCTCTGCCGCGTGGGCGTCACCGCCGAGGGCGCGCTCGACGAGGACCACTTGGAGCACCTGTTGCGCCGCTATGCGGGGCGGGTGCGGCTGGTGGCGGTGAGCGGCGCGTCGAACGTCACGGGCTATGTCAACCCCATCTACCGCATCGCCCAGCGCGCCCACGAGGTGGGCGCCCAGGTGCTGGTCGACGGCGCCCAGCTCGTGCCGCACCGCCGGGTCGAGATGGGCCCCCTCAGCGACCCGGCCCACATCGACTACCTGGCCATCTCGGGGCACAAGATGTACGCCCCCTACGGCACCGGGGCGCTGATTGGCCGGCGCGACCTCTTCCTGCAGGGCGACCCCGACCTGGTGGGCGGCGGCGCCATCGCCCTGGTGACCACCAGCGACGTGGCCTGGGCCCCCCTGCCCGACAAGGAGGAGGCGGGCAGCCCCAACGTGCCGGGGGCGGTGGCGTTGGCCGAGGCCGTGCGCTGCCTCGAGCAGATGGGCATGGACGCCGTGGCCGAGCACGAGGCTGCGCTCACCGCCCACGCCCTCGAGCGCCTGCGGGCCATCGATGGCATCGTGCTCTACGGCGACACCAACCCCGGCTGCTGCCCCATCCGGCTGGGGGTCATCTCGTTCACCGTGCGGGGCATGGACCATGCCCTGGTCGCCGCCATCCTGGGCTACGAGGCGGGCATCGGCGTGCGCAGCGGCTGCTTCTGCGCGCAGCCCTACATCTTTTCGCTGCTCAACGTGAGCCCCGAAGAGGTCGCCCGCCTGCGCGAGGATGCAGCGCGCGCGGACCTGCGCCACATGCCGGGCATGGTGCGCCTCAGCTTTGGCTGCTACAACACCGCGGGCGAGATCGACGCCGCTGCGGATGCCCTGGAGCGCATCGTGCGCGGGGAGTACAGGGGCCGCTACGCCCAGCAGCCGGATGGCCGCTATCACCCGGAGGGCTTCCAGGTCGATTGGAGCCGGTACTTCTGAGAGCCCGTCGAGGGGGCGCCGGCGGGGGACACCTGGCCCAGGGCCGGGCTTCACGCTCCGCGCCCACCCGGCCCAGTCCAGGTTGGGGTGGGTGGGTTGGTTGGTGCCGCCGGCCCGCCCGCGGGCGGGCCGGCGGCACCAACCAACCCACCCCCTAAAGGGCAGGTACCGGCAGGGTGCAACGCGCGCAAGCCGGTACTCGACCCCGACGGTGCTGCCCTCTGATGGGCAAGCTGACATGGAGGGGCGCCCCGGCGCAGGCCGGGGCTTGATGGTGCATGCGGGCAAGCGAGGAACGCCTGCGCAGGCTCCTGGTGCGCTGGCCTTCCCTGCCGTATCTCCTGGGGCTGGCCCTCATCCTCATGGCCCTCTACTGGCCGGCCGTGACGATGCAGGGCGTCTTTTACGTGGGCGACATCTTTCGCCTCAACTACCCGGCGCGCGCCCTGTATGCCCGCGCCCTGGCGGCAGGGCGCGTGCCCTGGTGGACGCCCGATGCCTTCGCGGGCTACCCCATCCTGGCCGAGGGGCAGACGGGCGCCTACTACCCGCCCAACCTGCTCTTCTACCGTTGGCTGCCCCTGCCCGTGGCGCTCAACTACTCGGTGCTGCTCTCCTTCTGGATTGCGGGTGCCGGCCTGTTCGCCTACGCCCGTGCCCTGGGGCTGCGGCGGGGCCCCGCCTTCCTGGGCGCCTGCGCCCTGATGCTGGGCGGCTTCTTTCCGGCGCATCTGAACCACATGAACATGGTGGCTGCGGCAGCCTGGCTGCCCTGGCTGCTGTGGGCCGTGGAGCGCGCCACCGAGACCCATCGCTGGCGAGCCTGGGCGCTGGTGGCGGCCTTTTTCGGCCTGCAGGGGCTGGCCGGCCATCCGCAGGTGATGTGGCTTTCGGCGGGGCCGGCGGCCGCGGCGGCGCTGGCCGGCCCCCTGGTGGGCGGGCGGGGCCGGGTGCGCGCCGGCCGCCGCATCGGCCAGCTCGCCGCCTGTTGCGGCGCCCTGGCGTTGGGTGCGGCCCTGGGGGCGGCGCAGCTCTTCCCCACCCTGCAGCTGACCGCCATCTCGCAGCGGGCGCATCCCCTCACCTTCGAGTTCTTTACCTCCTTCTCGATGCCGCCCGGCGACCTGCTGCGCCTGCTGCGGCCCTTTGCCGGCAACCCCTACCCCGCCGTGTCGCAAGAGACGGTGGGCTACGTGGGGCTGCTCCCTGCCCTGCTGGCGGCGCTGGCGCCGCTGGTGCGCCGCGGCCGGCTGACGGCCTTTTGGCTGCTCTTTGCGGCGCTGGGCCTGTCGCTGGTGCTGGGCCACTTCAACCCGGCCTACCGCCTGCTGTGGCACCTGCCGGTGGTCAACAAGTTCCGCGTGCCGGCGCGCTACCTGCTGTGGGTGGACCTCTCGATCAGTGTGCTGGCTGCGGCCGGCGCCGATTCGCTCCTCGGCCTGGCCCGCCCGGCCGTTGCGCGCCGGCGGGCGCTGGCGCCGGGGGCGGCCCTATCGCTGGCGGCGCTGGCCGCGCTGTGGAGCTCGCGGCTGCCCCTCGACCGGCTGTTGGCAGGCTGGCGCTGGCTGCCCTGGCTGTGGCTGGGGTCGGGGCTGGCCCTGCTCGTGGCCCTGCGCTGGCACCCGTCGGCGCGGCCCTGGCTGGCCGCGCTCCTGGCCGTATCGCTGGCCGACCTGGCCGCCTTCGTGGCCGTCCACAACCACACCTACAACGCCGTCATGCCGCTGGCCGAGTTCCAGCGCACCCCCGAGGCCGCTGCCTTCCTGCAGGCCGACGCCGGCCCGGGCCTCTATCGCATCTACACCGACGAGCAGGTGGTGCCCGACCTGCCGGTGATGCGCGAGTCGCTCTACCCCAATATCCAGCTCCTCTACGGCCTCGAGAGCGCGGGCGGCTACTACCCGCTGGTGCCCGACCCGCAGGAGTGGCTGCGCAGCAGCCTCTCGGCGCGCCTGCTCGACCTCCTGAATGTACGCTACATCCTCGTGCCGCAGCAATTGCCCGCTCAGGGCCCGGCCGATGTGTTCATCGGCGAGGACCGCTTTGCCCGCTCGCTGGCAGGCCGCAGCTTTGACGTGGCTCGGCAGGAGGTGGCGGCCCTGGAGGTGGAGGGGTTCGTGCTGCACGCGCAGGGCCTCGGCGAGGGCGCGCCGGTGGCCGAGGTGGTCGTGCGTGGCGAGGGGGGCGAAGAGGTGAGCTGGACGCTGCGCCTGGGCGCGGAGATGGCGGCCTGGAACGATGCGCGGAGCGACGGGCCGGAGGTCGTGCGCACCTGGCCCATGCGCTTCGAGGGTGCGCCGGGCGGGCTCGGCCGCACCTACCGGGCGCGCCACACGCTTGGAGCGCCCGTGGTGGCCACCCACGTCGAGGTGCGGGCGCTGATCGCCCAGAGCGACCTGCGCCTGGAGCGGCTGCGCCTGCTCGATGGCGCCGGCAGGGGGCCAACCCTGCCAGCCGCCGCCGGCGAGGGCGACCACGTCCTGGTCTACTGCAGCCCCGGCGTGGCCATCTACCGCAACGAGGGGGCAGGGCCGCGCGCCTTCCTGGCCTACCGGGCGCGCGCGGTCGCTTCGGACGAGGAGGCCTACCCCCTGCTGGTGGCGCCGACCTTTGCGCCCCATCAGGAGGTGCTGCTGCGCGATGGGCCACCCCTCGCCGGCGCCCCGGCCCCCAACGACCGCGTCACCATCGAGCGCTACGAGGCCGACTGTGCCCGGTTGCGCGTGGTGACAGGCGCGCCGGCCTACCTGGTGCTGGCCGATAGCTACTACCCCGGCTGGCAGGCGCGCATCGACGGCCGGCCGGCCACGATCTGCCGCGCCGACGTGGCCCTGCGGGCGGTGCGCGTCGAGGCCGGCGAGCATGTCGTCGAGTTCTCCTTTGCGCCGCAGGGCTGGTACGCCGCCGAGCTGGCGACGGTGGCCGGCTGGGCCGCGCTGGCCGCCCTGGCCCTGGCGCGGCGCTAGTAGTACTTTCACCAGGCGCGATCTGCGTGGAGACAGGCCCTTCGTAGTGACGGCCTTGGCCGTTCGGGGCCCAGTGCGGCGCCGCCTTGCCGCCAACGGCAAGCGGCTCAAGCCGCCACTACGAAGCTGCCAGGGCGCTCCGTGAGGATGCTCACCAAGTACTACCAGGCCGATGGCCGGCAGCGGGCCTACCCCAGAATCGTGGGCGCGAAGTCTGGCCGCCGGAGGGGGCGCAGCCGCTCGGCGCGGCGCCAGACCGACTTGTTACTCTGACCGGCTCTTGCGGCCAGCTCTCGGCCCGGCGCCAAGAGAGCGAAGAGTCCTTGCCGGCCATGGCGGCACGCTCGGAGTGGTTTGGCGCCACGGCAAGCAAGGATTCTTCGCTGGAACTGGCGCTCCGGTGCTGCCTGGCCGTGACTGCCGCTCAGAATGACTCTCAGGGCGACGGTGGCCAGCAGATTCACCTACGATTCTGGGATACACGCAGTGCCAGCCCCCTCGTTGCCCAATCTGCGTACTGCGGGTATAATTCCCCGCACCATCCGCCGCAGGGCCGCTGGGGCCGGCGGCTATAGCCCCCAAGCAAGCGAAGGAGAAACCCCCATGCGTGTGGCAGAAGTGGTGGTGCGGATTCTGGAGAGCGAGGGCATCGAGGCCGCGTTCGGCATTCCGGGCGCGGCGATCAACCCGGTCTACGAGTTCCTGGCCACCTCGAAGCAGATCAAGCACTACATCGCCCGTCACGAGGAGGGCGCAGTGCACGCGGCCGACGGCTACTTCCGCGCCTCGGGGCGGATGGCGCTGGCCATCTGCACCTCAGGGCCGGCGGCCACCAATCTCGTCACCGGCCTCTACACGGCGCAGATCGACTCCATGCCCCTCATCGCCATCACCGGCCAGAACGTGCGCGCCCAACTGGGCAAGGAGGCCTTCCAGTGCGTGGATATCGCCGCCATTGCCCGGCCGGTGTGCAAGGGCGCGTGGTGCATCACCGAGCCGAACCAGGTGCCGTCGATCCTGCGCGAGGCCTTCCGCACGGCGCGCGAGGGGCGCCCAGGGCCGGTGCTGATCGACCTGCCCCTCGACGTGCAGATGGCCGATATCCCCTACGACCCCGCCGCCGACGCGCCGCTGCCGGTGCACATTCCGGCGCCCAACCCCGACCAGATCGCGCGGGCGGTGGAGATGGTGCTGGCTGCGGAAAAGCCGGTGATCATCATGGGCGGCGGCGTGCTCCTGGCCCGGGCCAGCGACAAGCTGGTGCGCTTTGCCGAGTATCTCTCGCTGCCGGTGGTCACCACCTACATGGCGACGGGTGGCATCCCCGCCGACCACCCCTTGCACGTAGGCCACATCGGCATCCAGGTGGGCACGCCCTTCGGCAACCGCTTCTTCCTCGATTCCGACCTGGTGCTGGGCATCGGCTGCCGCTTCTCGGACCGGCACACGGGCACGCTCGACGTCTACACGCGAGGGCGGCGCTTTATCCACATCAACATCGAGCCCTCGCACATTGGGCGCATCGTGCCCACCGAGCTGGGCATCGTGGCCGACGCCGGCCTGGCCCTCGACGCCCTGCTGGCCGAGGCCCGGCGCCGCACCGGCCCCCGCCCGCCCACAGGGCGGGTGGCAGCCATCCCCGCCGAGCGGGCGCGGCTGGCGCGCCGCACCGACTATGACCAGGTGCCCATCAAGCCGCAGCGGGTGTACCGGGAGCTGAACGAGTTCTTTGGCCCCGACACCATTTTCACCACCGGCTGCGGGCTGACGCAGATCTGGTCGGGGCAGTTGCAGAGCGTGGCGCGGCCCTACACCTACCTGCCCTCGGGTGGGGCGGGGACGCTGGGCTACGACCTGCCGGCGGCCATCGGCGCCAAGGTGGCGCGGCCCGAGGCGACGGTGGTGGCGGTGATGGGCGATGGGGGCTTTGGCTTCATGATCGAGGAGCTGGCCATGGCCTGCCAGCACCGGGTGCCGGTGATCGTGGTGGTCGTGAACAACGGCTACCTGAGCCTGATCCGCCAGAATCAGCGCTACGCCTACGAGTACGAGTACGGAGTCGACCTGACCTACGATGGGCGCGGCGTCGATTTCGTGCGTGTGGCCGAAGGCTTTGGTGCCTACGCGGAGCGCGTCGAGCGGCCTGAGGACCTGCGCGGTGCCTTCCAGCGGGCCGCCAGCGCGGGCAGGCCGGCGGTCATCGACGTGATCGTCGAGCGCGAGGCCGATTGCTCGATGGGCCCCAGCCTCGACCGGGTGCGCGAGTTCGAGTAGGGGCGGTCCGCGAAGTGGCCTTGGGTAGGGGCGGTTCGCGAACCGCCCCTACGGGTGCCCGTTAGCGATAGCCCCCGCCGCGGCCATAGCCGCCGCGGGCCCCGGCGGCTTCACGCGGCCGGGCCTCCTCGATGGTCAGCGTGCGGCCATCCATCTGGTAGCCTCTCAGGCCCTGGATGGCGGCCTGAGCATCGGCATCGGTCGCCATGTCGACGAAGGCAAAGCCGCGCGAACGGCCCGTCTCTCGATCGGTGGCGATCTGCACGCTCTCTACCTGCCCATACTGCGAGAACAGGTCGCGCAGAGTCGTCTCGTCGGTGACATACGGCAGGTTCCCCACATACAACCGTTTGGACATCGCACTTTGGCCGGAGCCGGTGCTGCCGGCCCTCGGCCCGTACCTCCTACACACGTCGTGCCGCCTCAGGGCGGTCACATTCTTTCGACCTCTGACGAGCAGGCCAGTGCGCAGCCTGCCAGGGGCACAGCCCGGGGCAAGCCTGCACGCCTCTCTACGAGGCCCACCGGCCGGTGAGCTTGGGAACTCGCTGCTGCCTGCCAGACGGGACTCCCGGGCAGGCGAGGGACCCAATGAACTCGCATACGGCTGCGGCGTATCTAGCACGTTACTCCAACGGCACGGCGCTGTCAAGGCGGAGATGGGCGCCGGCCAGGGCTTTTTCCAAGTTCCGCCTATGTCACCCCTTCGCTCTACTGCTGGAGGCCCAGCAATGCCAGCCGATCCCAGGCGCGGCTCGGCTTCCCCAACTGCTTCATCACGTGTATACTCACGCCGATGATTTGTGTTCATTCCCGCAAGCGACACGAGGAGGGGAGATGCCTGAGTGCAGAGTGCTGGTGGCCTACGCCAGCAAGTATGGGGCGACGGCGGGGATTGCCGAGCGCATCGGTGAGGTGCTGCGCCGGCAGGGGGTGCAGGCCGATGTGGTGAGCGCGGAGCGCGCGGGCGACCTGGCCCCCTACACGGCGGTGGTGGTGGGCAGCGGCGTCTATGCCGGCAACTGGCTGAAGGGTGCCGCCACCTTTCTGACGCGCCACGAGGCCGAGCTGACCGGGCGGCCGGTCTGGCTCTTCTCCGACGGGCCGACCGGCGAGGGCGACCCGGTGGCGCTCATGAAGGGCTGGCGCTTCCCGCAGTCGCTGCAGCCGGTGGCCGACCGCATCCGACCGCGCGACATCGTGCTCTTCCACGGCGCGCTCGACCCGGCCAAGCTGAACTGGGCCGAGAGGCTGATCCTGCGGGCCATCAAGGCGCCGGTGGGCGACTATCGCGACTGGCCGGCCATCGAGGCCTGGGCCGGGGAGGTCGCCAAGGCCTGCGCGTGACTCTCCCTCACCGCTGCCTTCAGGCCTGCAGCGCCCGGAGGAGCTCCTCCAACGCTGCCGCGTAGGCGAGCGGCTCCTGCCAGGCGCGGAAATCGGCGACGGGGTGGCCGTTGCGCAGGGCCGCGGCCCAACGGCCCTCCGCGCCCGAGAGCGAGTCGTCGAGCACGAGCGGGAGGAGGCGCGCCTTTCCCGGCCGGCGCTGCTCGGCCTCCAGAGCAGCCGCGACCTCGCGCCCCAGCCAACGGCTGGGCGTGGAGTGGGCCGAGAGGATGACACAGAGGGTGTCGTGGGTGCTCACCGCCTCGTCGAGGGCATCGCGGATGCGGTCGCCGACTTGCAGGCCGTGGGGGGCGCGCCACACGCACGCTCCACGCCGCTCCAAGTCCGCGTGCAGGCGCTCGGCGAACCCGGCATCGCGGGTCGAGTAGCTGAGGAAGCAGGAGCGGTAGGCGGGCCAACGCCCGAGGGGCGCAGCGATGAACGCCTCAGCCACGCCAGCGCCGTGCAGAAAGGCCGCGGGGATGCGCCCACCCGAAGGGTAGAGGGCGTCGACGCCGATGGTCGAGGGGCCCAGGTGCCGCACGTGCTCCAGGCCCTGGGCGGCGCTCAGATCCACGGCATCGAGGATGGTCAGCCCCATGCGTGCCCCGGCCAGGCCGGCCCCGGCCAGCACTGCCCCGCGCAGGTCGGCGCCGCGCAGATCGGCCTCCTCCAGGCAGGCGCCCGAGAGGTTGGCCCTTCTCAGGTTGGCATCGGTCAGGTCGGCCCAGGCCAGGTCGGCGCCGCGCAGGTCGGCCTCTTCCAGGTTCGCCCGGTGCAGGCTGGCTTCGCGGAGCAGGGCGCAGCTCAGCCCGGCCTCACGCAGGTCGGCCTCGACGAGGTCCGCCTTATCGAGATTGGCCTCGCTCAGGTCGGCCCGCAGGAGCATGGCCTGCCTGAGGTTGGCCATCCTGAGGATGGCGCCGCGCAGGTCGGTGCCGGCCAGGTTGGCGCCGAAGAGCCGGGCTCCCGCCAGGTCGGCCCGGCACAGGTCGGGCCTGACGGCCGGGCGACGATCGCGCCAGCGATTCCAGACCTCCACGCCCTGTAGGGCGCGCTCGAGGTGCTCCACATCTGCCATGGCGGCTTCCTGTCGTGATACCGATTTCGCTGATGCCGAAGCGATTGGCCAAAACGGGCCAAGGGCCTGCTCGCGGGCCGGGGCCGCGTCGGTGCCAGAGAACGAACATCGGCCGGCCGTCGGGGGAACCGGTGCGACAGGCCTTCCCTCCTGCTCACGGCACAGCGTTGGCCGCAGCCACCTGCTGGTACCAGCGGGCGCTATCCTTGAGGATGCGCGCCTGGGTGGCATAGTCGACGTAGACCAGGCCAAAGCGCTTGGAGTAGCCGAAGGCCCACTCAAAGTTGTCGAGCAGCGACCAGACAAAGTAGCCGCGCAGGGGCACGCCTTCGTCGATGGCGCGGCGCGCCTGCAGCAGGTGCTCGCGCAGGTAGGCGATGCGCCGCTCGTCGTGCACCCGGCCATCTACCACCCGGTCGGCCAGGGCGCAGCCATTCTCGGTGATGTAGAGGGCGTGGGGGCGGTAGTCATCGTGCACGCGGCGCAGCAGCTTGTACAGCCCCTCGGGGTACACTTCCCAGCCCATCTCGGTCAACTCGGCATAGGCCGGCACCACCTGCCGCGCGGCCAGGGGGCCACCCTTGGGGTCGTCGGCGATGATGGCGCGGCTGTAATAGTTCACCCCCAGGAAGTCGATGGGCGTGGAGATTTGCAGCAGGTCGCCGGGCTCAACGTGGGGCGCCATGTCGCGGGCATAGGCCAAGAGGTCCGCCGGGTAGGCGCCTTTGAAGAGCGGGTCGAGGAAGAAGCGGTTGAGGGCGCCGTCGTAGCGCCGCGCCGCTTCGACATCGGCCGGCCGTTCGGAGGCCGGATCGACCCAGGTCAGGTTGAGGGTGATCCCCACCTGCGTGCCTTCGTCGCCGTTCTGGCGCAGCACCGGCACCGCCAGCCCGTGCGAGAGCAGCAGATGGTGCGCCGCCTGCAGGGCTGCCTTGGGGTCGCAGATGCCGGGCGCGTGCTCCCCATTGCCATAGCCCTCAAAGGCGGCGACAAAGGGTTCGTTGTGGGTGATCCAGTGGTGCACGCGGTCGCCCAGGCGGGCGGAGACGACGGCGGCGTAATCGGCGAACCACGATGCCGAGTCGCGGTTGGGCCAGCCCCCCTTCTCCTGCAGCGCCTGGGGCAGGTCCCAGTGATAGAGGGTCACATAGGGCTCGATGCCGGCGGCGAGGAGGCCATCGACGAGCCGCTCGTAAAAGTCGAGGCCGGCGGGGTTGACGGCGCCTGTGCCATCGGGGATGACCCGTGGCCAGGCGATGGAGAAGCGGTAGGCGCCGAGGCCCAGCTCCTTCATGATGCGCAGGTCTTCCTGCCAGCGGTGGTAGTGGTCATCGGCCACGTCGCCGGTGTCGCCGCCGGCGACTTTGCCGGGGGTATGGCAGAAGCGGTCCCAGATCGATTCGCCGCGGCCATCCTCGCACACTGCCCCCTCGATCTGATACGAAGCGGTTGCCGCACCCCAGACGAAACCCTCAGGAAAAGTGGTTGCCATGGCCATGCCTTCCTTGTGTATCGCCCGAATACGGCCGCACCTCCGGCGGTCGCCCTTTCATTATAGCCACCCCAGGCCGATGTGCCAAGGTTGCGCGGGCGTATCCCAGAATCGTCGGCGAATCTGCCGGCCACCGTCGCCGTGAGGGTCATTCTGAGCGGCAGTGACGGCCAGCCAGCACAGGGACGCCAACTCCAGCGAAGAATCCTTGCTTGCCGTGGCGCTAAACCACTCCGAGCGTGCCGCCATGGCTGGCGAGGACTCTTCGCTCGCTTGGCGGCCAGCTGCGATCTACCGGCAGGAGCCGCTGCTCATGAACTTGAGCGGCCGCGGGGCCAGGGACCGGGCCTTTTCGCCGGCGGCGCATTCTGGCGTACAATGGGCAGCCGATGCAGACCACGCTGCCAGGAGAGCAGCCATGACCGACATCCGCCAGGGCCAGGGCCGCTTCGGGGCCGACCTGACGCCGCGCGAGCGCTGGAACCGCACCATGCACTACCAGCAGGTGGACTATATCTCGCACCTGGAGTTCGGCTACTGGCCCGAGCTCAAGGAGCAGTGGCTCGCCGAGGGCCACCTGCCGGCCTCCTTCCGCCAGGCCGATGGCTCCATTCCCGACCGGCTGGTGGAGGAGTACTTTGGCGCTGAGCAGTTCGAGTACTTTCACGCCCGCCTCGGCGCCATGCCCCTGCGCGCCGAGGAGGAGGTCGAGCGGACGGCGACGGTGCGCACCTTCCGCGATGGGCTGGGGGTGCTCCAGCAGGAGCAGGTCGTGGGCACGCGCACCATCCCCCACTTTCTCGAGTTCCCCATCCGCGACCGGGCGACCTGGCAAGCCTTCCGCGACGAGTTCCTCGACCCCGACCATCCCTGCCGCACCATCCCCGAGGAAGAGCTGCGCGAACGCGAGGCGATGAGCCGCACCAGCCCCAACCCGGTGCACGTCGATTTCGGCTCCTTCGTCGGCCGCATCCGCGACTGGGTGGGGTTCGAGGGGCTGGCCTACATGTCGGCCGACGACCCCGACCTGGTGGAGGAGATGGTGGCCCACCTGGCCGGCATGGCGCTGAAACTGCTGCCGCCGGTGCTCGAGCGCGGCTGGTTCGACGCCGCCGGCGGCTGGGAGGACATCTGCTTCAACTCGGGCCCGCTGCTCAGCCCGCGCTTCTTTGCCGAGCGCATCATCCCCCACATGCGGCCGGTGATGCGCCTCTTGCGCGAGCACGGCATCGACGTCATCTGGACCGACTGCGATGGCAAGATCCTCCAGCTCATCCCGCTGTGGCTCGAGGCGGGGCTGAACTGCATGTTCCCGCTGGAGGTCAACCCCGGCAACGACCCGGTGGCGCTCAAGAAGGAGTACGGGCGGGCGCTCTTGATCCGCGGCGGGTTCAACAAGTTCGCGCTGCACCAGGGGCGGGGGGCCATCCTCGCCGAGCTGAAGCGGCTGGAGCCGGCGGTGGCCGAGGGCGGGTTCATCCCGCATGTGGACCACCGCTGCCCGGGCGAAGTATCGTGGGATACGTATTGCTACTACATCTGGGAAAAGTGCCACATGCTGGGCTGGCCGGAGGAGAAGATCCGGGCGTTCCCGGCCCTGCGGGGTTGGCGGCCGTGACGCGACTGTCATTGCGAGGCGGCCGCAGCCGAGGAAGCAATCCCCAATCGACGGTTGGAGATTGCATCGCCTCGTTGCTCAGAGACTTGTGCGGTCGCCGGGTCAGGGACCGGGCCACACGCTCCGCGCTCACCCGGTGCGGGACCGTTTGGGGGGGTGGCGGGTTGGCCGGGAGCTGGCGGAGCGTAAGACCCGGCAACCACCCCTGCTCGCGGCAAGTTGGCTCGCGCAGGGCTGCGCCAGGCATGGGGTGCTCGCACTGACAGGCGAGGGAAAAAGCCGCCTGCCGGCATCGACTACCCGGCGATCTCCAGGCCCGCTTGCTTCAGCTTGTCAAGGAGGAACTGCCTCGCCGAGAGGGCGATGCCCACACAGGCAGCTGCCTCCTCGCGAGTCGGCTGGTAAAAGTTGTCCGGGTAGCGGGCTTCCACGCCGTGGATCGTCAACTGATCCGCCTGTAGCCGGTACAGCGCATCAAACTCGGGGTCAATATCCTTGCACTGCTCGATGAGTTCGGCGATGTCGTGGGTCCTGCGGAATGGCCGCCGGTGGAGCGTGAGGTACGCCTTGAGGCATTTCTCGACGCACTGCTGCATGTGGAAGCAGACCATGTCTGTGGCCGGCTGTGGGGTCTGCATCTCATCGCGGCCGATCTTGAGGTCGTTTCCAGCCTTGGTCAGCCAGTAGCGCGCCAGAGTCTGGGAGTCGGCGTTCATGGTAGCGGGATGCCTTCGTGGGCTACGTCATACGCCAGATGGCCAGGGAGGCTCTTGGTGCGGTGGTACTGCTGCGCCGACTTGAGGATCACGTCGTTGGGGATGCGCAGGCGGGCCAACTCGCGCTTGATCTCGGTGACCAAGTGCTGGCGTTCGGCGAAGGAGAGGTCGCCATCGATCAGCACGTAGAAATCCCAATCGCTGCTCGGGCCGGCCTGCCCGCGCGCTCGGCTGCCGAACAGGAGGATCTGCTCAACGCGGACCCGGTGTTGGCTCAAGACTCGACGGATGACCTGAGCAGCAGTCTGACCCGCATTCGACATCTTTTGCTCCTCCTGTGGGTTGATGTGCCCCGCAGGCGTGCACCGGCCACCGTTCCCCTTCAAGAAGATCATACATCACGCCTGCTCGTCCGTCAAGGCAATCGAAGCGTGGCAGAAAACTGAGGGCATCGTACATCATGGTGAGACCCAAAGGCCTCTACATTCTGAACGCCGACTCCTTCGCCAAGATCTATGGCCCAGCCGAGCGCGAGGAGATCGGCCGCCTGGCCGAGGTCTATGCGCCGCCGCAGATGCGCGAGTCGGTGGCGGCGGACCCCGGCCTCCTGCGCGACGTGGAGGTGATCTTCTCGGGCTGGGGCGCGCCGCGGATGGACGCGGCCTTTCTCGCCGCGGCGCCCAACCTCCGGGCCGTCTTTTACGGGGCGGGCTCGATCCGCTCCTTCGTCACCGATGCTTTCTGGGCGCGGGGTATCCGCGTCACCAGCGCCTACGCGGCCAACGCCGTGCCGGTGGCCGCGTACACGCTGGCCGCGATCCTCTTTTCGCTCAAGCGCGGCTGGCACTACCTGCTCACCGCCAAGCGCGAGGCGGCCTGGCCGGCGCGCACGCCCGTGCCCGGCGCCTACGGCAGCACGGTGGGCCTCGTGTCGCTGGGCATGATCGGGCGCAAGGTGTGCGAGCTCCTGCGGCCGTTCGACCTGCACGTGCTCGTGCACAGCCGCCACACCACCGCCGAGGAGGCGCGCGCGTTGGGGGTGGAGCTGTGTTCGCTCGCAGAGCTCTTCCGCCGGGCCGACGTCGTCTCGCTGCACACGCCGTGGCTCCCGGAGACGGAGGGCATGATCACCGGCAGCCTGATCGCCTCTATGAAGCCCAACGCCACCCTGATCAACACCGCGCGCGGGGCGGTCATCCGCGAGGGCGAGATGATCGAGGTGCTGCGGCAGCGGCCCGACCTCTTCGCGGTGCTCGACGTGACCTACCCCGAGCCGCCGCAGCCGGGCTCGCCGCTCTACACGCTGCCCAATGTGGTGTTGACCCCCCACATTGCCGGCTCGATGGATGGTGAGTGCCGGCGCATGGGCCGCACGATGGTGGAGGAGTTGCGGCGCTACCTGGCCGGCGAGCCGCTGCAGTGGGAAATCACGCGCGAGGCGGCGGCGCGTTTGGCGTAAGGGGAGGCTGTCTTGTCATTCTGAGGAGCGGAGCGACGAAGAATCCTTCTTGCGCGAAAAGACTCATCACGTCGAGGCAGGATTCTTCGCGACTTCCGGCCAGTGGCCTGCGGGTCGTCGCCGCAAGTCTCAAGCGCTGGGCCACTGGCCGGAAGTCGCTCAGAATGACAATGTGCTGCAGGTGTCGTTGCGATAGCAACCATAGCTGTCTGTCGGACACCATAGTTGTCAAAGCCGCCGGTTCGCCTTGGGGGTGCCTCGATGATCTTTGGCGGGCTTGTCTCCATCACCTTCAGGCAGTTGGCGCCGGAGGAGATTGTGGCCCTCGTGGCCCGGGCGGGGCTGGAGGGCATCGAGTGGGGCGGCGATGTGCACGTGCCCCACGGCGACCTGGCGCGCGCGGCCGCGGTGCGCCGGATGACGGGGGATGCGGGCCTGGCCGTGGCCGCCTATGGCTCGTACTACCGGGTGGGGGTGAGCGAGACGGAGGGCTTGCGCTTCGAGGCGGTGCTGGAGACCGCGGTTGCCCTGGGCGCACCGCTCATCCGCGTGTGGGCGGGCGACCGGGGCTCGGCCGCGGCCGATGCCGCCTGGTGGGCGCGGGTGGTGGGCGAGGGGCGGCGCATCGCCAGCCTGGCGCAGGCAGCGGGCATCGCCGTGGCCTTGGAGTACCACCGCAACACCCTCACCGATACGAACGAATCGGCTGTGCGCCTGCTGGCGGAGGTTGGCCACCCCAACCTGCGCTCCTACTGGCAGCCGCCGGTGGGCGCCACAACCGCTTCTTGCTTGCAAGGGCTGAAGGGCGTATCCTACTGCCTGGCCCACCTGCACGTGTTCCACTGGCTGGCGCAGGGCGAGGCCATCGAGCGCCGGCCGCTGGCCGAGGGCAGAGACGCCTGGGCGCAGTACCTGGCCGTGGCCCGCGCCACCGGCCGCGACCATTTCGCCCTCATCGAGTTCGTGCGCGGCGATGCGCCCGAGCAGTTCCTGGCCGACGCCCAGGCCCTCAAGAGGTGGCTCAGCAGCGTTCGGGCCGCCGCTGGCGACGGCTGAACGCCGATGCCTCCGCCGGGCGGAGATCGCTCCGCCGCCCAATACTGCAACTGTACTTGCCCAACGGAGCGTAGGTCCCATCCGGGCATCACGCTTCGCGCGTGGCCGGAGCGGAACCTTTTTCCCGGGCGGCAGCCACGACGCGGGGCCGCGAGGAAGGGTCTATGAGGATCGACGGTGGCCTGCGGGCGGCCGACCTGGCCCGCAAAATCGAGCGGCTGTGGGAGCTCTCGGCGGCCAAGATCGACGCCCTCGAACGGGCCTGGGACCCGGCGCAGGGCTCACCGGTGTTCACCGTGGCCGGCCGCTACACCGCCCGCGGCTGGACCGAGTGGACCCAGGGCTTCCAATACGGCTCGGCCATCCTCCAGTTCGACGCCACCGGCGAGCCCAGGTTCCTCGAGCTCGGCCGCACCCGCACGCGGCAGGCGATGGCCAGGCATGTGAGCCACATGGGGGTGCACGACCACGGGTTCAACAACGTCAGCACCTATGGCAACCTGTGGCGGCTGATGCGCGAGGGCCGCATCGCCCACGACGAGTGGGAGCTGGCCTTCTACGAGCTGGCGCTCAAGGTGAGCGGAGCCGTGCAGGCCCGCCGCTGGACGCGCATCGAGGGGGGCGGGGGCTTCATCTACTCCTTCAACGGCCCCCACTCGCTCTTTGCCGACACCATCCGCTCCCTGCGCTCCCTCGCCCTGGCCCACCGCCTGGGCCACATGCTGATGGACGAGCGCGACCGGCCCGTGTCGCTCTTGGAGCGGCTGATCCAGCACGCCGAGACCACCGCGCGCTACACCGTCTACTATGGCGAGGGGCGCGATGCCTACGACGTGCGCGGCCGCGTGGCCCACGAGAGCATCTTTGACACCAACGACGGCTCGTACCGCTGCCCCAACTCGCAGCAGGGCTACTCGCCCTTCAGCACCTGGACGCGCGGCCTCGCCTGGATCATGCTGGGCTATGCGGAGGAGATCGAGTTCCTTGGGGCCGTGCCCGATGAGGAGCTGGCTCCGGCCGGCGGGCGTGCAGCGGTGGAGGGGATGATGCTCCGGGCGGCGCAGGCGACCTGCGATTTCTACATCGAGCACACGCCGGCCGACGGCATCCCCTACTGGGATACGGGCGCGCCGGGCCTGGCCCAGATGGGCGACTACCTGGCGCGGCCGGCGGATCCGTTCAACGACCATGAGCCGGTGGATAGCTCGGCGGCGGCCATCGCCGCCCAGGGGCTGCTGCGCCTGGGGCACTACCTGACGGCACACCGCGCGGTCACGGAGGGCGGCCGCTACTGGCAGGCGGGCCTCACCGTGCTCGACCACCTCTTCGACGAGCCGTACCTGAGCACCGCGCCCGAGCACCAGGGGCTGCTCCTGCACTCGATCTACCACCGGCCCAACGGGTGGGACTATGTGCCCCCTGGCGCGCGCGTGCCCCGCGGCGAATCGAGCCTGTGGGGCGACTATCACGCCCGCGAGGTGGCGCTGTACCTGCAGCGCATCGTGCGCGATGCGCCCTACTATACCTTCTTTGGCCCTGGGGCGTAGCACATCAGCGGTGCGAGCACACCGGCGGCATCGGGGGTCCGGGTCTGATGCTGCGCGTAGGGCCGGAGCCACCCCACCCTGGTGCAAGCCGGGAGGGTGCGTAGCAGATACCCGGCTGCGGCGCGGGCCGCTGGGACGGCGGCGCTGCGACAGACGAGGAGAGACAATGGCAGAACCGACCTACAAGCGCATCGCTTCGCTCAAGAGCGCCGGGGAATTCCGCGATTATGTCGCCAGCCTGGGCATCGACCTGCGGTGCGACGATGCGATCCTGACCGGCGAGGACTCGCCGCTCATGCAGCCCTTCGAGGTCCATGGCCGCCTGGTGGGCAACCGCTGGGCGGTGCAGCCGATGGAAGGGTGGGACGGCACACCCACCGGCGGCATCACCGAGCCGATGCTCCGCCGCTGGCGACGCTTTGGCGAGAGCGGCGCCAAGCTCATCTGGGGCGGCGAGGCCATGGCGATCCGGCCCGAGGCCCGCGCCAACCCCAACCAGCTCATCATCAACGAGGAGAACGAGTTCGGCCTGGCCCGCCTGCGCCAGACCCTGCTCGATGCCCACCGCGAGCGCTATGGCCACACCGACGACCTGCTCATCGGCTTTCAGCTCACCCACTCGGGGCGCTTCTCGCGCCCGTACGCCGGCGAGCCGGGCCGGCCACGGGTGGCCTACCGCCACCCCCTGCTCGACCGCCGCTTTGGGGTGCAGAGCGACGAGCAGGTGCTGCGCGACGACGAGATCCCGCAGCTCGTGGCCGACTATGTGCGCGCAGCCCGCATCGCCCGCCGCGTTGGCGCCGATTTCGTGGACATCAAGCACTGTCATGGCTACCTGCTGCACGAGTTCCTGGGGGCCCACACCCGCCCCGGGCCCTACGGCGGCTCCTTCGAGAACCGCACGCGGCTGCTGCGCGAGATTGTGGCGGCCATCCGCGCCGAGGTGCCGGGGTTGCTCATCGGCGTGCGCGTCTCGGCCTTCGACCTGGTGCCCTTCCGGCCCGACCCGACGCGCGCCGAGCCCGGACGCCTGGGCCCGGGCGTGCCCGAGGACTATTCCGCCTGCCTGCCCTACCGCTACGGCTTTGGCGTCGACGCCGCCAACCCCGTGCAGCCCGACCTCACGGAGGCGCTGCGCTTCCTGGCCCTGCTCGAGCAGCTCGACATCCGCCTGGTGAACATCACCGCGGGCAGCCCCTACTACAACCCCCACATCCAGCGGCCGGCGCTCTTCCCGCCCTCCGACGGGTACCAGCCGCCCGAGGACCCGCTGGTGGGCGTGGCGCGGCAGATCAACACCGTCAAGGCGCTGAAGGCGCACTATCCGCAGCTGGTGCTGGTGGGGTCGGCCTACTCGTACCTGCAGGAATTCCTGCCGCAGGTGGCCCAACACTACCTGCGCGCCGGGCACGTCGACGCGGTGGGCCTGGGCCGCGCCGTGCTCTCGTACCCCGACATGCTGGCCGATGCCACTACCACAGGCACGCTCGACCGGCGGCGCATCTGCCGCACCTTTAGCGACTGCACCACCGCCCCGCGCAAGGGCCTGCCCAGCGGCTGCTACCCGCTCGACGAGTACTACAAGGGCTCGGAGAATGCGGCGAAACTCAAGGAACTCAAAGAAAGAGGGAACTGAGGGAACGAAGGGAACTAATACTACAACCGTACTTGCCCATCGGGCCGTACATGCCATCCGGGCATCACGCTTCGCACGTGACCGGAGCGGAACCCTTTAGGGGGGTTTTGGCGGGTTGGGCGCAGCCGGGCCGCCCGCGGGCGGCCCGGCT
>Ga0078972_1006626_pt1 | contig 27087 bp, 25 predicted proteins | sample YelNatPaOPGAMG01_FD_67568 | JGI IMG/M metagenome (GOLD analysis project Ga0078972, IMG submission 67568) | Hot spring thermophilic microbial communities from Obsidian Pool, Yellowstone National Park, USA - OP-RAMG-01 (SPADES assembly) (version 2) | ecosystem: Environmental > Aquatic > Thermal...
GCAATATGGACATCGTTGGCGATGTTGACGAGGTTCAGCTGAAGGCTGTCAAACATCTCTTCGCCCTCGCCAAGCCACTGGGCATCTACTTTGATGTCGTTTTATTTGAAGACTACGATAAGCCTCCCTATGTCAACAAAGATATACTTGAGAAGATTGTCCTCCCCAAGTATGAGGGCAAGGATTTGAGCAAACTTCCCGATTACAGGAAGAGATTTCTCGTTGAAAAGAGACTGGCGAAGGATAAATATACCGACCCTGATGTCATCGCTTGCCAGAAGGATTATCTCCGCAAGCTCATCCCCCAACTCGCTTCCGAATCCCAGATATTCTGCTACGAGCTGGAAAACGAAATGGTCAATCCCTTCTTAGCTTGGATAAACGAGATGGTTGAATTCATAAAGAGGTTAGACCCAAAGAGGCTCGTTCTCGCCGACCCACTCTTCTCCAACTTCCAAACTCCTCTCGAGTGGCGGGAAACGAGGATAGACCTCTATTCCTATCATCCCTACAACGATGGTCTTCCCTATGCGGATTATGGAGCGGTGATATACACGAAAAGCAAGTGGTCTGCATTGGTAGGGAAGCCTCGCTTCACGGGCGAGGGAGGAATAAATCAAAACAGATGGCAGGCGGGAGTCAAAAAGGTTTCTGAGGAGCAAGCGATAAGGGGTGTGAGGGACCAAATCTGGCTCACGATAGCGAATGGAGAATGTGGGGCTTTTCTCTGGGCGCCCGAGCTGAAAGGAGAAATAAGGGAATTCGGCAAGGCGAAGGAAGTGCTCTCTAAATTAGATGTCAAAAAACTTAAAAGGAAGAAGCCGCAAATCGGATTGGTCATACCTCAACAAAATGCGCAAGAACTATGTATGAAGTGGGCTTGGTTTATGCTGAATAAAGGGCTTGATTTCGACTTCTTGCCTGAAGTAAGCAAGGATTACAAAATCTGCCTCACGATTGACTCCCCTCCTGGCGATATTCAGCTTCCCCCGAGCCCCTGCAAACCCTCCAAAGGCTATCAGTCCGCCTATTTGATGAGCAATGACGGGAGGCAGGTCCTAATATATCTGCGGAATACCGCAGGAGGGATAAAGAACTTCGGAGATGGAAGACCCTGTTATCTGCGAGACCCTCAACCGGCGACCGCTTCCCTCAAGTTGAATCTCACGGGAACTTACCAAGCGCTTATTTACGATTTAGATGAAGGGAAGTGGATAGGGGAAAGGAAAGTGCCGGGGAAGGGCGAGCTTCTCTTGAAGAGGGAAACAACCCATGATTTTATTGTAATGCTAAGAAGGTGAAAATATGGAATTAGATAAGGAAAAAGTAGCGGAAGCCTGGCTCCATAAGGCAAGTGAATTTTTGGAGAAAAAATCCCTCAAAAAGGCGGCAAGGGCCTTAGAAAAGGCGCTTAATATAAAGCCCGATTTCCCCAAAGCGCTCTCGGCCTATGGCTTTGTCAATATGCTTCTCGGTGATTTCAAAAAGGCACTTGCTTGTCTTGAAAAGGCGATAAGCTTGGAACCGGATTGCGCAGATTACTATCTGCAAAAGTGCTTCGCTCTGCTTAACCTCAATCGCTACGAAGAAATTCTGAGCGTAACGGACGAGGCTTTGAAATTTGACCCGAGGAGCGCAGAGGCGTGGTTCCTTAAAGGAGAGGCTTTTTATAAAATGAAACGCTATGACGAGGCTTTGGAAACCTATGATAAAGCTATTGAATTACAGCCAGACCATTCAAGTGCTTGGCACTCAAAAGCTTTCCTGTTGTTAGAGTTAGGTCGTTATAAGGAAGCGTTAGGCTGTATCAACGAAGCATTGAAAATAGAGCCAGATAATGCCAAGTATTGGTGGTTAAAAGGGGCTATTTTCTGGCGAATGGGGAAGGTTCGTTCCGCCATAAAGGCTTATGAGAAAGCATTGGAGATTAAACCGGATTGCGTTGAAGCTATTGTAGGTCTGGGGCAATTATTATTCGACGATGGTGAGGAAGAAGAAGCGCTTAAATTGATTGACCTCGCTGCGACGCTTGAACCGGAACGCTATGAAATTTGGCATCTCAAAGGGCTGTTTCTCTCCTTGATGGAACGATACGAGGAAGCTATAAGGGCTTTTAAAGTAGCCCTGGAAATAAACCCAAATTATGCAGATGGCTGGATTGAGTTGGCTTATGCCTATTGCGAGATTTCCCGATTCAAAGATGCTTTTAAAGCCTTGGACTCTGCTTTTGCTCTTGGTAGCTATTCAGCAAGAGCTTGGTATACCAAAGCCCTAGCCAACTGGGGATTAGGGGAAAAGCAATTAGCGATAGAGAGCTTGGCTAAGGCTATAGAGTTGGACCCCGGGGTTAAAAATACGGTCAAGAGGGAACCGCTATTTCAGCCTTTTTTAAAAGAAGAACCATTCAAAAGGCTATTGAAATAAAATCAAATATGGTTTTGATGCGAGCCCGCCAAAGGGGGGCGTGGCAATCTCGGTTCGCAAACCTTTTGTTTGCGAACCGGGTTGGCGAAAGCCAATCTCGGTTCACAAACCTAAAGGTTTGTGAACTGCGTTGGCGAAGCCAATCTCGTTCTCCAACCCTGTTGGGTTGGAGAATGTGTTGGCGAAGCCAATCTCGGTTCACAAACCTAAAGGTTTGTGAACTGCGTTGGCGAAGCCAATCTCGTTCTTATAATTCCATATTTTGCCACAAATCCTCAAAGATATCCTCCTTGCAAAATTTCCCCTATTTTCCTCCACAAAAGCTCTTCCCCCAAAATAGCGAGCTCAACCCGAAGAACGAAAATCGGGATATCTAAAGGAAGCCACTCGCGGAGCAATTCCTTTATCTTTATCCCGTCCTTTTCTGTTACGATTATTCCTTCTATCCCCTTCCCCTTCGCTTCCTCTTGCAAGGAAGCGATATCTTCTTCTTTGAAATCGTAATGGTCTGGAAAAGCGCGGAAAATAACCTCACCTGCTAACCCCTCAAGCGTCCTCTTAAATCCCTCCGGACATCCTATGCCGGAAACGCCCATCACCCTCTTTCCCTTCAACCATTCCAATTCCCTAACCACCCCCTCTCCAATCTCTACAATCTCCTTTGCCCTATAATTTGCCTCAAGAACAAGAGCAGTGGGATTGATTTTCCTTACCTTCTCAATTATGGCTGATTTCTCATCCACGGCATCGGCATTATTGAGAATTACGATATGTGCCCTCCTCAAGCCAGTGAGTGGTTCCCTGAGGGAACCGCGAGGGAAAATATAACCATAACCAAAGGGGGAGAAAGCGTTGAGCATAACTATTTCAAGGTCTTTCTTTATGTGGAAATACTGCATAGCGTCATCAAGGATTATTACTTCGGCACCTTCCTTGAGGGCTTCTCTTGCCATCCTCAATCTATCTCTACCCGCCCAGACATCCCCCTTTTTTAGATTCAGTGAGAGAAGAAAGGCTTCATCCCCCACTTCTCTTACGCTTCTCCCCCTCACCTTCCCCTGTGTCTTCCCGCCATATCCCGTGCAGAGAATGGCGACTTTATAGCCCATATCCTCCAGTCTTCTCGCTAAGAGAATGGCGAGAGAAGTCTTTCCCGTCCCGCCAAGCGTTATGTTCCCTATGCTGATAACGGGGCAGGGAATTTTCTCTTGGCGGAGGCTCTGCATCAAACGGAAAAGATGGAAAAGCGGGAGGTAAAGAAGGGATAAAAAACGGAGCGATAAACGAAAAAGGTCATAGAAAAAGCCATCTTCCCCGCTAATCGCTTTCCTCCAGAGCTCTTCAATCTTCATTTATTTTCATTCTTCCGCTCTTCAAGAACCTGCAAAATGCAATCGGCGTATCTCTCCCCTGCCCCTCGCATCCTTTCTATTAATGCCAATGCCTTCTCCTCTATCTCCTTCCTCCAAGAGGGAAGGGATAAAAGGAGCTTGATTTTTTCTCCCAATTCCTTCTCATTTCTAACCTCTATCCCCACTCCTTCCCTCTTAGCGAGTTCCGCTATATCGCGGAAGTTATTCATATAAGGTCCGAATAAAGCTGGCTTACCCCATACTAAGGGCTCAAGGATATTGTGCCCCCCTTTTGGAACCAAACTCCCTCCCACGAAGGAAACGGTAGAGAGACCATAGAGGGTGGATAATTCACCCACGGTATCAATGAGGATGATGGAATGGGGGTCTAAGGTAGAGGAGGGAAGAGAACTTCTCCTCACGAAGGAAAATCCTTGCTTGGCGAGAAGCGCCTCCACTTGCGGGATTCTCTCGGGATGACGAGGAGCGATTATCAGGCGAAGGTCAGGATAAGAGAGCCTAACATCCCAATAAGCCCGCAAAACCTTCTCCTCCTCCCCTGGATGAGTGCTTCCCGCAAGAAGAACATCTTCATATTCGCTTATCCCCAGAGTTCCCCGTAAGCTTTCCAGTCTTTCCCTGTTTCTCAACCCGCTAACCTGGTCAAACTTGGTATTACCAAAAACCTTGACATCCTTACCTCCGCACATCTCCGCCCGCCTCGCATCCCTTTCCGATTGCATAAGGAGATTTATCTGCCTGAGGAAGGGAGCGAAAAAGAAGCGAAGCGTCCTGAGGGAAAGAAGACTCTTATCCGAAATCCTGCCATTGACCAACACAATGGGTATATTCATTAACTTCGCAAGAAATATCAGGTTCGGCCATATTTCAGTTTCCACAAGGCAGAGGAGGGAGGGTTTGAGTCTCCTTAGGGCTATAAAGGGGAAAGGAAGGAGGTCGAAGGGGAAAAAGAAGATTGTGGCAAGAGAGGAAAGGTGCTTATTAGCGGTTTCCCTCCCTGTATTCGTTATAGTGGAGAGGAATATCCTCTTATCCGGGGCACGGGAGTGGATTATCTCTATTATCGGCTTAACAGCCATAACCTCTCCCACTGACACAGCGTGAAACCAGATTCCCTCTCGTGATTTGGGAACGAAACCTAACCTTTCCTTCCAACCTCTCAAGTGTTTCCCCCTTAATTCCCTCAGGAAAAGATATAAGAGAATGAAGGGAAGGAGAAGAAAAGTAGCGATGTTGTAGAGCAAAATAGGGAAAAGCATTTCCCAAAGGGAATCCCCCTCTTCTCCCAAGAGTTTATCCGCTTTTAACTCTTCCTCATCTATCCTTCTCTTTATTATATCCATCTCCTCTTTCTCCCCCTTCAAGAAAACTGGCTCACCAAAGGAGACAACTATGCGGGAGAAGGGGAGGGGCAAAATATGTCTATCCCAGGTTTTGAGTCGGATGGCAGGATGGGCGGAAACGCCAACGGGAATCAAGGGATGCCCTTCCCTTGCCAGGAAGAGAACGCCTTTATGAGGGATGCGGGGTGGTCCAAGGGGTCCATCTGGGGTTATCCCCAATATCTCCCCCTTCTTCAGCTCCTCGCTCGCTTTACGGAGAGCGGTCAACCCCCCCCTTCTCGTTGAACCCCTTATAACCTTACATCCGCTCAACTTAAGGAATCTCTCAAGGAGCAATCCATCCTCGGAAGGGGATACGAGGCAAGTTAGATGCAGTTTTCGCAAGATAAAGACGGGAATAGAAAAAGAGCTATGCCAAGAAGCGAGGATAGAGCCAGGCTTTATTCTTTCCCTTCCCACGACGATTAAACGAGAGGTGAGGGTTACGAACCAGAGGATTAGCCAGCCAAGGTAGGGAGCCAAAAAGGAAAGGATTTTCTCAACTATTCTCCGCATTTTGCCCTAATTGAAGCTCGTATAAACGGGCATATAACCCTCCCTTCTCAAGGAGTTCCTCATGAGTTCCCACCTCCACTACCCTTCCTTGATTGAGAACGATTATTCTATCGGCGACCCTGGCTGTTGATAGGCGATGGGCGACGAGGATGACCGTATATCCCCCTTGAGAAATGTTTTTGAGGAGTCGTTGTTCCGCTATTGAATCCAAGTTTGCGGTTGCCTCGTCAAGAATCAAAATGGCTGGTTTGCGCAGGAGGGCACGGGCTATCGCCAGCCTCTGCCTCTGCCCGGCGGAAAGAGTTAAACCTCTCTCCCCTATCACCGTATCCAGGCCATCGGGAAGAGAGGAAACGAAATCCCAGAGGTCGACCTTCTCCAAAGCTTCCTTCATTTCCTCTTCCGATACTTCATTGGGATAGGAAAGATTCTCCCTTATCGTCCCCGCAAAAATGAAGGGCTCTTGAGAGACGATTGCTATCTGCTGGCGAAGAGAGAGGACATCTATTTCCCTTATATCCCTTCCATCAAAGGCAATCTTCCCTTCTATGGGGTCGTAGAAGTGGGGAATGAGGTCAACAAGGGTGGTCTTACCCGCACCTGAGGGACCGACTATCGCTAAAATTTCCCCCTTTTTAACCTCCATATTTATATCCTTCAAAACTTCTGAACCATCATAAGAGAAAGAGACATCCTCAAATTTAATCTCCCTGCTGAAAGGAGGGATTTTCTCCCCCTCTTTTCTCTCGGGGATGGATGTGAGCTCCAATAGCTCAATGAGACGAGTAGAGGCGCCAAGGCACTGTTGAAGGGCCATAACTCCCTCCCCCAACCCCCTCATCTGCTGGTAAACGGAGCTGAGAAGAACAACGAAGCTGGTCAGTCTGCCGACATCGAAATTAGCTCCCTTTCCTATCTGCCAAGCGGCAAAAAGGATTATTCCTATCACACCCACCGCTCCTCCAAACTGAATGGAAGGGCTGAGGAGCGCCCTCAACCTCACGCCTCTCATAATAGAGCCGAAGGTCTTTTCCGTAAGGTTCTTAAATCTATTATCCTCAAAATGCTCGGCGCAGAGCGCTTTTATCTCTTTTATGAAGGCGAAGGAATTCTCCAGAGCGGTATTGAGGTCAGCGAGCCTGCGCTGAATCTCTATTTGTATTTTCCTCATCTTCTTCCCAGCGATGTTTATCAAGTAGCCGAGAAGGGGAAGGGCAAAGGCACTGAGGAGGGCGAGTTGCCAATTTAGGACGAAGAGGGCTACGGAAAGAAAGAGAGCAACTATGGGGGCGGCAGCTAGTTTCTCCACAGCTGCGGGAATGTTCCCCTCAAGCACTCCCACATCAACTATAACCCTTGACATAAGGTCTCCCACTTTTCTCCTGTGGAAGAGGGAAATGGGAGAACCGATGAGGCGGGAGAAGAGGAGCTTGCGAATTTCCATTCCTATATTATTGGAGGCACGGGGAAGGAAATAGGCGCCCATATATTGGCAGATACCGATAACGAAATAAACAACCAATCCCTTGAGACAGACCTGTAGGACTTGGGGGAAGTTCCTTTGAGCAACTCCATTTATCGCTTCTCCGGATAGGTCCGCGACGACCTTAACGAGAATGCCCGCCCCCAAAGAGCCCACGAGCCCCAGAAGGAGATACCAAATATAACGCCTGAGCCAGGATGATAGCCAGGGTAAAGGTTTCATAAGAAATATTTTATAGGGAAAGGAAGAGATTATCAAACGAGTGTATAATTCCATAACATATGATGGCTAGATTGATTGTCAGGTGGCGTTTTATTTATTGCGGATATAGTTACGCCGAATATTTCGCTACGCATAATTCCCCAAAATCATCCTTATTCTAAAATTTTTCTCAAAAAAGTTATCAAATATATATTTTCGTTTAACATCAAATTTCATTATATCTCTTAGCACCCCCCATAACTTATTCTTGATGTAGAGCATAAATTGTAAATCCGCATTTTTGAAACGCTACCGATTGTCATTGCGAGGAGCGAAGCGACGAAGCAATCTAATGAGATTGCCACGCCCGCCTTTGGCGGGCTCGCAATGACAAAGAGACCGTCTTCCTAAAAAGAGATTGCGAGGCTTCCCAAAGGGAAGCCTCGCAATGACAGAGGTTTAACTCTAACTTATAAAATTCGTTCTGCTTTTTATCCCTTATCCATTTGCTCCATTTCCCTTATCATCGCGCTATCCATTCCAACTGTTGTTTGAGGAGCTCCTCCGATGCCTTCCCCTTCTTCTCTTCCCTTATTCTCAAGGCAAATTCCTTGAACTCTCTCAAACTCACCGCCCTTCCCCACCCCTGCGACATATACGCTGAACCAACTATCGCCTGCGATTCCGCCCCTATCTTCTCATCCGATATGGAACGCTCTCCCCGCAAAACGCATTTCACCATATTCCTTATCTCCCCAACAAACCCTCCCACTCCTCCAACGGGAATGGAAGACTTATTTCCCCTGCCATCAATAAATGTCAAAGCTGGACCTCCCTCCTCCCAAGGGAACTTTATCTGCACAATTCCCTTGCTTCCAATCAAACTCATCTGGGGAATATCCTGATAATACCAAGAGCCCTCCACGAGAGCGCTTGCCCAGTGTCCCGTTATCTTATCCTCAAACCTTATGAGAATATGTCCCTTATCCTCCACCTTTACTTCCTCGTATTTCCCCTCAAGAATCCTTCTCTTGATCAGCGTCCTTATCCCAACGGGAGGAACGGCCTCAACCATCACGGGCTCCTTATCCAAACCGATTATAAACCAAGCGCAGGTGATGGCGTGAATTCCATTATCAAGAAGGGCTCCCCCACCTGCAATCTCTCCCTGCCAGAACCAGCTTGCCCATTCTGGTCCTCCATGGGCTGCGGGTAAAATCATAAGAAGGGGCTCGCCAACCACTCCCCCTTCAACTGCCTTCCTCAAGCTGTACCAAAGGGAATCAAAGATGAAGTTCTCGTTATGCTGATATAGTTTTCCCGTTCTCTCCACAGCTTCACAAACCTCAAGACAGTCAAGATAGGTGAGCGCCATCGGCTTTTCACACATAACATTTACCCCTCTTTCAAGCGCCTCTATAGCGAGCTTGCTATGGGTATTTGGGGGAGTGCAGATGTCAACGAGCTCTACATTCTCACAAAGCTCTTCAAAGGATGATGTAACAAGGAAATCACCAGCGTCTTCCCTCAAAGTCCTCGCCCTCTCTAAATCCCCCATTTCCTCCGCCTTTTTAGCTTCTTCCTCGTAGAGCTTCCTTGCTATTTCCCTTGCCTCCTCAGCCTTCTGGGGAACGCTATCATAGAATGCGAAGAGCTTCGCCTCGGGAATAGAGGGATAGGCTGGTAGGTGTGCTCCACGAAAGATGGAACCCGTTCCGGCTACGCCGACTTTAACGCGCATAATACTTTTACCTCCTTATTAAAGATTTCTCCTTTAGTATAACTTTAAATATCAAGCCTGTTAATATTTATTGCCAATTTCAATGTTTTAAGGTATAAATTTCTTAAAGAATAAGAAAATCAAAGGAGGATGTGATTATGGCTACTCTTAAAAAGGACGAGCTTTCAAAGGTTCTCAGCCATGTGGTGCGTCTCACAACCTCTCAGAGAACCCTTCCCATACTTTCCAACATCTATCTCTTCCCAGTAGAGAACAAGCTTCATCTTATGGCTTCCAACTACGAGATGTGGATTGAGGAAGCGATTGATTTTCGGGGAGAAATAGAGAGTTTTCTCATAAAAGGGAAAACTTTTCAGGAGATTGTCTCCTCATTAGACGCGGATGAAGTGGAGATAGCAATGGAGGAGGATAGGGTGCGTATCTCGGCGGGGAAGACAAGTTATATATTGGAGATATGGAGAGAGGAATTCCCCGCTCCACCCGCTGAGGAGTTCGCGAAGCAATTTTCTTTCAGTGGTGAGCAATTAAAGGAAGGATATTCCAAGGTCTCCTTCGCTGTGGCGAAGGAGGACATACGCCCCGAGTTCACGGGCGTCCTCTTGGATGCAAGGGAGGGTCAACTCAATTTCGTTGCCTCAGATGCTTCCCGCCTCGCCCTCCAGCGTTTCCCTTATGAAGGAGAGGATTTTCAATTCCTCCTGCCGGAGAAGGCTTTCGCGGAATTGGTGAGGATAGTAGATGATGAGGACGAGATTATAATAGCCCATAACGACCTCATATCAATAACGGGAAGAAAGGAAGGGGAGGTGAAATTCCGCCTCGTCTCCAGGGCAATCACGAGGAAATTCCCCGCTTACGATAAAGTCATTCCCACGCAGGGCAAGCTCCAACTGATGACCTCTCGGAAAGGATTAATGGAAGCTCTAAATCGCGCCAGGATAATAGCACGGGAGAATATGGAGAGGGTTAGATTGGATATCCAAAAGGATAGGATTATCATCTCAGCTGAAGCCCCCGCTATGGGAGGATTTATGGAAGAGGTTCCCGCTATGGTTGAGGGAGAGAGCGAAAGCTATGTTTTCAATGTTCAGTTTCTCCTTGATGGCTTAAAGGTTATTGATGAGGAAAATGTGCGGCTTACCCTAAATGAGCCCACTCAAGCAGCCAAAATGGAAAAGGGCGAAGGAGAGGATTGGGTGTATGTGGTTATGCCTATGCACCCAACCTAATGCACATTAGGAGGATTGTCCTCCGTTCATTTCGCAACTTCACCAACCTTGAGCTAAACCCCTCAAGAGGGATAATCCTGATAAAGGGAGGAAACGCCCAAGGGAAAAGCAATCTATTGGAGGGAATCCATTTCCTCTCTATCTTCAAATCACTTCGCGCGAGGGAGGATTCCGATTTAATCAATAAGAACTCTCAAAGAGCCTATATCAGAGGAGAGGTGTCAAGGGAAGGGAGGATTTATATAATTGAGTGCTATATAAATGACCAAGGAAAAACCGTAAAGGTGGATTATAAGTTCAGGAAAGTGGGAGAGGCAATGGGAAAGTGTGTTTCCATTCTTTACAGGGATGAGGATAAGGAGATTATAAGGGGTGAACCTGCGAGGAGAAGGGATTACTTGGATGAAGAGCTTTCCCTCCTCTTCCCTCGCTATAGAGATGCCCTTTCCTCTTTTCGCAAGGTTCTCTCACAGCGTAACGCTCTTTTGAAGACGGAGGTCTTGCGGGAGGAATTGGAACCTTGGAACGAGGAGTTCGCTCAACTTTCAAGCGTCCTCATAAAAATGAGAAAGCAGTTCATAGCGGAGCTTCTCCCTTATTTCCAAGAAGTGCATATGAAAATAACGGAGGGAAGGGAGAAAGCCTGGCTCAGATACTCCGCGACAACGGGAGAGACAGCTGAGGAAATACTGAAGGCATTGAAAGAAATGGAAGGGGAGGAGAGGGAGAAAGGGATGAGTTTGATAGGACCACAGAGGGACGATATGGAAATTGGAATAAACGATATGGATGCGCGGTATTTCTCCTCACTTGGACAAGCGAGAACTCTTTCCCTCTCCCTTCGCCTCGCCCAGTATATTTACACAAAACACCTCTTGGGCGATTCCCCCGTTTTCCTCTTTGACGACCTCACCTCAGACCTTGAAGAGGAAAGAAGAAGGAAGATAGGGGAAATCCTCCGAACTATGGAGCAAGTGTTCATCGCCACCACTGAGAGAAACCTCTTCCCCCTCCCCATTGATATGGAGATAGAACTAAAGAATGGACGAATAGCCCAGATTTCCTAAGCCCTTATTTCCAAATAGAACCGATCTCATATGCCTCAAGTTTCTCCAATTCCGTCTTCCCGCCTTTAGAAAATAACCCCACTCCTAAGCTATCCCTGCGAGTTGGATACACCCTCGTTGAAAAAGCTATTTTATTGTTAATGAATGCCTCTATCACGGAGCGGTCAATAAATATATGGAGGATGAGAATGTTAGCTTTTAATTCCAGATTGGCAAAGCAAATGGTTTTACCAACAGAATCGTCGAGGGAAGAGCGGGATATATCAACAAAGACAGCTTTCTTATTTGCATCGTAGCCAATGAGCGTTTCTTCCTCTCCCTTTTCCGACCTCCTTACCGCTATCCCGAACGATTTACCCTCTATTGGACGGAAATGAGCGATTATCTCAAGGGCTTCACCTTTGACATTCTCAATTTGGAGGAATGAATCGCCCTTCAGCTCAAGGTTTGATAAAATTTTTAACCGCTTTCCTCGCAGCTTTTCCACTTCCGGGACGACATCAACTGCAAATTCCCCCTCCTTCAAGCTGATTTGACGGGGAAGGGACATAACTCCTGACCAGCCAGCCTCCTTCTGCGCCTCAGCCGAGCGCATCTCCCTCAACCATCCGAACATAATCAACCTTCCCTTTCTATCCCTGAAGATTTGGGGTGCGTAAAAGGAATGCTCGCATCCATCAACCTTCCCAATCTTCTCAACCAGAAGACGGTGTTCCTTATACTTCCCCATAAGATAGATTGGATAGCCAAGAGGGAGGGGTGAGGTGATAAGGACATATTTATCATCACCTATAGGGAAGAAGTTTGGGCATTCCCACATAAAGCCCGTTTCCTCCTCCTTCCCCTCGCAGAGGGGATGAAGATAATCCCAATTCCTGAGGTCCTTTGAATGGTAAAGGAGGGCAAGCCCGCCCTTTCCCTTTATTCCCGAGCCCAAAACGAGATACCAGCCATCCGGCTCCCTCCAAACATAAGGGTCCCTGAAGCCAGTTACCTCCATTCCCTCGGGAGGCTTTGCGATGACGGGATTCTTTTCGTATTTTTGAAAAGTGAGCAATTTCTCATCGCCCGTCGCAATGCAGACGCATTCGGGGAAAACTCCCGTGTAGATTAGGGTAGGTGTGCCGTTATCGTTGATGGCACATCCCGTCCAGCAACCATCTTTATCCGGTCCGCCGGGTGTAGGAGCAAGGGCAATTGGGTAATCCTGCCAATGAACCAAATCCTTGCTCACCGCGTGCCCCCAACGAATATTCGCAGGCTGGGGGAAATCGGGATTGTATTGAAAGAAAAGATGATAAATTCCATCCTCCCATTGGATTAACCCATTTGGGTCATTCATCCAATTTGCCGGTGGGAGGAAATGATAAATGGGACGATGGGGGTCAGCTTCAAACTTTTTTCTTTCCATTATCTTACCTCCTTTGCAAATAATGGGAAATATTAAAACAAATAAAAATAAAGTTAAGGGAATTCCCCTTTGCTTTGCTTTTTGTGCAGATATAAATTTCCTGTGTTTATTATAACTCACAAACACAAAAACCTCCTTTTGGGAAGATTTTAACCAAAAGCAAATGGTAGGTCTATATTTTAGCTTGAATCCGATTACATATGGGAAGCCGTGGCAATCTCTAAGACTATAAAGGGCTTAAATTCACAAATAGAAATACCCTTTCCAAGTTGATTTTCTCTTTGATATTATTCATTATTAAATTTATGAGTTACTGCTGGGCTGAAATAGATTTAAACGCTATCATCCATAATCTAAAACAAATCCAAAGATTCGTAGGCGAAAATGTAAAGATTATGGCTGTTGTTAAAGCCGATGCCTACGGGCACGGCGTTGAGGAAGTAGCGAAAGCCATCTCCTCTCAGGGAATTTTCCACTTCGGGGTCTCCTCCCTTCAGGAGGGAATAAAATTGAGAGAAGCGGGGATAAAATCACCAATTGTCAACCTCCTCCCCACTCTCCCCGAGGAGATAAAGGAAACAATCCATTGGAATATAACGCCGATAATCTCCAATGGTAAAATAGCTTCCCTTCTCAATGAGGAAAGCAAAAGACAAGGGAAGAGATGTCCGGTTCACCTGAAGATAGATACGGGAATGGGTAGGCTTGGGATAAGCCCTGAAGCAGCCCTTGATTTCATCTTGAGATTTCTTGAAAACGAAAACCTTTACCTTGAGGGAATTTATACCCACTTCGCCTCCGCTGATAGCGATTTGGAGTTCACAAAACATCAGCTCTCTCTTTTTCTTGCTTTGTTGAGGAAATTAAAGGAAAGAAAAATAGAAATCCCCTTGAAACATTGTGCCAATAGCGCGGCGATTTTCGCCTTGAAGGATTCCCATCTTGATATGGTGCGTCCCGGCATAGCCCTTTATGGGATAAATCCCACCCAAAACGGCGTAGTTGAGCTTCTTCCCGCTATGAGCGTTAAGGCGAAAGTCATAGAGGTAAAAGAGCTTCCCGCTGGTCATAGCATAAGCTATGGAAGGACATATATTTTGCCTCGGAGAAGCAGGGTAGCGGTGATTGGCATCGGTTACGCTCAGGGATTTTTCCGCTCCTTTTCCAATAAGGGATATGTTTTAATTAAAGGAAAGAGAGCTCCCATATTGGGGGTGGTATGTATGGACCAGATGGTCGTTGATGTGAGCGAAATAGAGGGGGTTGAATTGGGTGAAGAGGTGGTGATAATGGGAAGGCAAGGGGAGGAGGAAATAACCGCTTGGGAATTGGCGAAGTGGAGCGAAACCATTCCCTACGAAATCCTCACCTCTTTAGGTCATCAGCTCCCCAAAATATATAAAATTAATGAAACCAACAAATGAAGATAAAGAAACGATAAAGGAGATAACCAGCTAAGAAGGCGATGGAATTGGCGAGCAAAACGAAAATGGGAGCAAGGCTTTTATTTTCTGGATAAAATTTAATAAGAAGGCACATCTGCTCAAACAATATCCAGAGAGCAATCAATCCCCAGATGAAATGTTGAAAGTTAGAGAAAAGAAGCTCGCTATTCAGAGAGATGGAAAGAAAGGCGATTCCCACCATAACGAGGATATAAAGGACAAAGAAAAGACCATAGAGGATTAAAGAGATATAAGTCAGAGGGAGAAGACGAAGGAAGGCTGTGATTCTATTTCTTTTGCCGGAGAGGGCAAAAATCAGGGAATAGATAGGAGGGCAAAATTATAAGCAACCCAACAGAAGAACCTCTGGGCGAAAAAGCGGGGAGGGAGGGGAGTGGTAATGTCAAGAGAGAAAAGGGTGGCGATGGCGGCGAGCTCGAGGGGAAGCCTTGTCGGTATCGGCTTCTCAAACGCCTCCCAGGGCTTTAGGAAAAGTCTGAAATAAAACCTTATATCCTCCTCCCACAAAGAACTTAACTTCTCGGCTTTCTCTTTCGCCTCATCCATATTTATCCCCTCAATCCCCACGCTGGATAACACCTTTTAAATCCTCTACAAAACCCTGCTTATCAATCCAACAATATAGAACAAAGTAGTGTCTTACATCAAAAATGTAAACTTTATTGGTTATATTATGCTCCATTACCCGACGCTTACCCTCGCGAACCTCAAAGAAGTAATCCTTCGGTGCGTCATTCTTGCTATAAACCGCTTGGATGCGTAAATCCAACTTCCTCGCCCTCGTAAGCATCTCTTCCTCTTTCATTCCTTTCCAAAACGCTTTGATAAGTTCCCTTTCTTGAAGGGGATTGCTGGACAAAGGTTGTATAATGAGCCAGCATAAAATGGATGAAAGGATTAAAACAATCGTTTCCACTTCAATTTTTGATATTCCCTTCTTCACGCTACCCCCTCCCTCCAAAAAGGGGACAAATCAGCGAGCGTAGACCCTTTTCCCGGCTATAGCGTAGACATTTCCTCCAAGATGATGTAGCGTCTGTCCCTCCACTTTCTCCGTTATCAAATGCCCATCGTAAAGGTCTTCGTTGACCGAACCTGCTACCACCTGACCGATGAAAATGGTGTGGTCGCCAGCGGTGTAATGGGCGTAAAGCTTGCACTCAATATGCCCGATGCATTCCTCAATAAGTGGTGCTTTCACCTTGCTCGCTGGTATGGGGGTCAATCCCGCTTCCTTGAATTTATCTCTATTTCTTCCCGAAACCGTCCCGCAAAAATGGACCTGCTTCAAAAGAGAAGCATTTGGGACATTCACCACGAATTCACGAGAGTTGAGTATTAAATCGTGAGAATAGCGGGAGGGAGCAACGCTTATCGCCAAGAGAGGTGGGCGGATGCTCACAGGTGTCGCCCAAGCTATGGTTATTATATTTGGTCCCTTTTCCCCGTTCACTGTAACCAACACGGTTGGACCATGATTGATGAGCTGAAGGGCTTGATTGGGAGTGAGTTCCTTTTTCATATATCTAAGTTGCGCACCTCCTTAGCGTGCTTCTCTATGAATTCCCTCCTCGGCTCAACCTTCCCACCCATAAGAATCGTGAAAATCTCGTCCGCTTTTATCGCATCCTCAATTGTAACCTGAATCAATGTTCTTGTGGAAGGGTCCATTGTGGTTTCCCACAATTGCTGGGGATTCATCTCTCCCAAACCCTTATACCTCTGAATAGTTACATCCTTTCTCTTAATCTTCTTCAGAATCTCCTCCAACTCGCTATCGCTGTAAGCGTAATAGCGTTCTTTACCATCCCTTCCCACTTTGATTTGGTAAAGAGGAGGCTGGGCGATGTAGATATGCCCCCTCTCTATCAGGGGACGCATATAGCGGAAGAAGAAGGTCAAGAGGAGCGTTCTTATATGAGCGCCATCAACATCCGCATCAGCCATTATTATTATGCGATGGTAGCGAAGGCGGTCTATATTGAATTTCCCATCCTCTTCCCCATTCTCCGCTATACCAGTTCCCAAAGCTGTGATGAGCGATTTTATCTCCTCGTTCTCCAGGGCTTTATCAAGCCTCGCCTTCTCCACATTTAGAACCTTTCCCCTCAGGGGAAGTATAGCCTGATAACGCCTATCCCTTCCCTGCTTAGCCGAACCTCCCGCCGAATCTCCCTCTACTATATAAAGCTCGCATTTTGAAGGGTCCTTCTCTGTGCAGTCAGCTAACTTTCCGGGAAGGGAACCGCTCTCAAGGGCGCTTTGCCGTTTCACCAAATCCGCAGCTTTGCGAGCTGCCTCCCTCGCCCGATAGGCTGTGAGCCCTTTCTCTATGATTTTCCTGGCAACGGAGGGATTCTCCTCAAAGTAGCGGGAAAGCTCCTCCCCAACGATGGAGTTCATCAGTCCTTCCATCTCGCTGTTGCCCAATTTCGTCTTCGTCTGCCCCTCAAATTGGGGTTGGAGGAGCTTAACGCTTATGACCGCCGTTAATCCCTCCCTTGCATCCTCCCCACCTATATTCGGGTCCTTATCCTTTAAAAGACCCAATTTCCTCGCATATTGATTGATAACCCTCGTGAGGGCGGTCTTGAATCCCGAGACATGGGTTCCACCCTCCACCGTATTTATATTGTTAGCGAAGGAGAGAATCGTCTCCTGATAGCCATCGGTGTATTGGATAGCTACCTCAACTTCGCAGTCGTTTCGCACTTGCTTGAAGTAGATTGGTTTGTGGATGGGCGTTTTGTTTCTATTGAGGAATTGAACGAAGGCTTCCAATCCTCCCTTGAACTGGAAGGATTCCTCCGTTCCCGTTCTTTCATCCTTGAAGATTATCTTGACGCCGGGATTGAGGTAGGCGAGATAGCGGAAGCGCTCAGCGAGGATTTCATATGACCAGTCAAAGTCACCGAATATCTCCTTATCGGGCAAGAAGCGAACCGCCGTGCCGGTATGGGAGGCATTGCCAATCGCCTTTAGGGGAGCGAGGGGAACGCCCCTTTCATATTTTTGATACCAGACCTTCCCCTCCCTTTTAACCCTCACTTCCAGCCATTCAGAGAGGGCATTGACAACGGAAACGCCAACGCCGTGCAGACCACCCGCTACCTTATAGCTTCCACCTCCAAACTTTGAGCCCGCATGGAGGACGGTCATAACGACCTCAACGCCGGGGATTTGGAGCTCGGGGTGTATATCTACGGGGATTCCCCGTCCATTATCAACAACTGATACGCTCTTGTCCTCGTGGATAGTTATCTCAATCCTATCGCAGAAGCCGGCAAGGACCTCATCAATGGAGTTATCAACGACTTCAAAGACGAGATGGTGTAGTCCACGAGGACCTGTGGAGCCTATATACATAGCGGGGCGTTTGCGGACAGCCTCAAGCCCCTTGAGAACCGTTATCTGCTCAGCGGTATATTCCTTCAATTCTGCCACAATAATAATTTTGACGAAAAAGTGGGGAGAAGTCAATGTCTTGTATATGCATTATGACGGCTAATTTGCTTGTCATTGCGAGCGGTAGCGAAGCAATCGCTACTTTTGTCATTGCCACGCCTCTTGCTTGCAGAAAGCTCGCATCTATGGGTATAGGTTTTTGATATAATATTTTTCTCCTCCACTTATATAAATCCATTCCCCTTTATAGCTCCACCTATTTGAGCAAAAACAACCTCGTCTCTCCCTTCCTCATATAAACCTTAAACCCATCAATATTCTTCCCCATTATCTCGCCCGTGAGGGCATCCTCAACAGTAGCCCTCTTCCTCAACTTTACCTCCCTCTCCCCTTCTTCCCTTGCGGTTATGGAAAGAAATCCATCATCCGCCTCCACCACATCGTTCTTCTCGCTATAAATATGAACCCCCGCTCTTTTTGCTATGTTCCTCAAAAGCTCAACGGGAGCAATCAAAGTGCCTATGTAAAGGGAATAGAACTGCTTCGTCTTCTTCCCCCAAACAGCTGGCATCCCATCTTCATATTTAGCCAAAACCTCCACATTACCTTCGGGATAGAAGACCGGCGAGAGCAAATTATCAACCCCGAAATCATTAACTCCCTCCATCAGCTTATTTCCCCTCTCAACCCTCACCATTCCCTTCATCTCTTTTCTCTCCATCCGCATCTTCACTCCCAATAGCTCCTCCATATTTCGCGCATCAGCTACTGGGTCCTTAATGAAGCCATTGCCATAGAAGAAAACGCAAGTGCTGCCCTGACAATTTCTCTTAATCGCCTCCCTTTCCTTTTGCGTCAACGCAAAACAATTTAGGAAGATGTAAAGCTTTGTCTTTGGGACCTTCCCCGCGGTTAAATCGTCAAGAAGATAGAAGCCAACGGGAGCGCCAATGCGATAAAGGGATTGGCGGATATTATACAATAGAGGGGCGTTGATGGGAGGATATGCCTGCCTTAGATAGAAATTGCTCTTCTCATCCACGATGACCGCTATTTCGGGCTTGAAGGAAGGTTTGGTTCCCAAACGGGAATCGTAGATTTTCTTCAATTTGCCGAGGTTTTCCCATATCCCCTCATCGTCAAGCCAGCCATCAGCAAAGAGGTCAAAATACCAACAGCCAATCCTTCGCGGGAAGATGTGGGCGAAATTTCTCTGATGAACCCAATATGTCTCCTCTGGAGTGTTTGAACCCGCATAGGTGAAATGGTCCCTTACCTCATCCTCCCTCTCCTTGTTGTAGATGTGGGTTCTATGGTCGTCCTCGTTGAGCCAGAGCTTCCCGTGGATTGGGACGGAATCAACCGCCACCATAAAGGCACCAATTCCACCCGCTCCCCTATCGCCATAGGAAATAGGGGATACAAAGATATCTATATAGGGGGAATCCAGAAGTTTTCTAAAGGCGAGATGTCCGCTCTGCTGAACCCCATAAGGCATAGCCCCGAGCTCAAATATATAGCCGTAAAAATAGACTACAAGCTTTCTTCCGCCAGTTGCCTCCTTCACAGCTTTAGCGAAATCCTCCAGAGCGGAAGCCATCGCTATGTTTTGAAATTCGTGGAAATCTATCAGCTTCCTCTCTCTCACAGGGTCTCGGAAAAAACCATAGGTGGCGTTCATCCTCTCCTCGGGAGAGGGCAGGGATATGCTATCAAATGTCAGGGAGGATTCCTTCCAAGCCTTTCTCAGGTTCTCCTCGCTCTTGTATTTCTCCTTGAGCCATTGGCGGAAGGCTTGCTCAAAAGCGGGCTCATAGCAGTTCAATTTCCCTTCCCAGGAATCGTAATAGAACCATTCACCCGTGTTTTGACCGCAGGGCATATACCCAATGATATGGTCGCCATACTTCTTCTCAAGATGCTGAACGAGCTTCTTCAAAGCCTCAGCGGTATCCATTTTCCATTCAGGTGAGGCGACGCTTATCCCCTCCCGCCCTCCAATAACCGCTATATCCTTCACATCAACCCATTTCCCGTTCTCCAATTTCTTGAAAACCATTATCGCCTCGGGATGCTCTTTCTTCCACCAATCGGGCACGCCAACGCCTATGCGAGGGATGATTAGGGCATTGGGGTTGCGGGAGAGGATTTTTTCAATCCTCTCATCAACCCAGTGATAATCAAGCTCCTCGCCGGGACGGGTTATCCAGGTGTCAACACAGCAATAAGCGATAAGGTCAAAGCCCTGCTTCTTCGCCAGCTCAATAGTGTGAAATGTCCTCTCGTTCTCCCCACAAGCGTTGTAGATGAGGGGTGAATAGGGAATCTGGTTGAGAAAGAGAGTGGATGCTCCTTTAATGGAGCGGACGGAGGCGGTGAAGGAAAAGGCTAAGGGAAAAACGCTCAGAATAATGAAAGCGAAGAGAAATCTACTCATTTTCTCACCTTTCCTTTCTTTAAGCATTCCTCAAATTTTCCGTTTAAATAGAGGGATTTAAGATTTTCCCTCTCCGAAGCCGATAGGAAGGGAGAGCGCCATATCTCCCTCGCTTTTATTATATTCTTAACCATATCCTCATCGTAGTTGGGGACGACATCCTTTAAATAGGAGGACAAATCCTCCGGCGCTGACATTTGGAGATAGGCAACGACATAGTTCGTCCTCAATTTAGAGGGATTTTCCCCTATTTTATCCCAATTTATTCCATCATCAATAGCCATTTTAAAGGCTCTCCTGAAAAGAGACCAACCGTATTGGTCCTTCAGTTTAAGAAACATCAAGCAGAGAGGGTCTTGCATCATCTGCTTAGCGTGATGAATTGCCACTTCGGGAATGAGGGCATATTCTATTTGGACTGCGGTGACGAGGGGAAAGGGGCTGCGATGGTCAGCCCACCAATCAACAGGCCAGCCTCCGCTCACAATCTGACCAGTGAAGAGATTGACCATCTCGTGAGTTATCAGAACATATCCCCAGTAGCCCTTTATCCCATTGGCGACATTGAAGAAAGCGTCATAGGAAACGCCTATTCCCGGGGAAACATTGCCAGTTGCAGAGTGAACCTCCCCTATATCCCCGGTGGCGAAGCCACCGCCAGTTTTGGGCCAGACGAAGAGAACATATTTATCCTTAGAGGGTCTCAATCCCCAGGCTTGGCTCAAATATTCAAAAGCCTTATCGGCGTAATCGTAAAAGTATTCAATATCCTGCTTGTATTTCTCAAACTGGTCCTGACGAGCGAACCATACCCAATGCTTTCCAGTATGAATCTGAACGATTTCCTCTCCCTTGGCATATATGGGAAAGAGAAACAATCCCAAGAGAATCACAGTAAAAGCCTTTCTCATAAGCCTTCCTCCTTCTCTCCAAATTTCCTCCTGAGATATGCTTTGACTTCGTTTATGAATTTCTCATATATTGGTTCACTTTGGGAGATAAATCGCTCAATTGAGTTCCATCTGACATCCAAATACTCGTGAGCGAGGATATTTCTGAGCCCCACCCACCTTGCCATCTCCCTCACATTCTCTTTCTCAAAACCCTCTAATAGAGAAAGCTTCAAAATGGTTTCCCTATAAGTTTCACCCGGTTTTATATTTTCCGCTGTCAATAGCAACTTCGCTATATCAATTGAAGCATTTATTATGTTTTCTATCCATCTCTCAACATTCCTTCTCATATCCCTATTTTGGTTGAAGAGCTCCCAAGTAAGCTCTCTAAAGCGAGTATAGTCCTCCATTTCATCCTCAAGAAACGATAAGTGCTTAATTATCCTTTCCTTGATTTCCTCTTCCATTTCTCCCTTTCCCAAAAGTCCTTAATCAACGCCTCCCGATACTCTATCGCCAGCGATGTGACAATCTCCATAAAGCGAAGGTAGAGACGCCAATCCTTTATCGCCAAAGGCATTCCGCTTATAGCGCTTGCGGCCACGCTGGCTGGCGCCCTATTCAATACCAATAGCTCCACTTCCTTCTTTAAGATATCCTCAAGTTCACCCCAGATTTCCTCCTCAGCGGGATAATGAACATCCTCCTCTATCTCGGGAACAATCTTATCTTTAGGGTAGAAATAAATGGCGATATCAACATCCGAAGATTTCGTCGCCGTTCCCCTGAAATGAGAGCCGAAGAGAAAAGCGAACGCTACATCCTCTCTTCTCTCAAAGTATCTTTTTAACGCCTTTATATCTTTTGATTTAAGAGAAGAAACTGTCCCTCAGCCTCCCTTTGCTATTTCGGCGAGCTTCTTTCCCGCCTCCATCAGCTTAGCCTCAGCCTTCTCATCGGGTCTTCCCTGCACCAGAACTGGCTCAAACGCCTTTTTAAAATTGAACGAGTTCGCTATCCTCTCAACGCTATCAAGTGCTCTTCCTCCGCCTCCGTGAGTTACGAAGGCGAAGTAGGGCTTATCGTTGACCTTGCCGTGAGTTGGATAGAAGGTTCGGTCGAAGAAATCCTTCAGAGCTCCCGCCATATAGCTGAAGTAATCGGGCGTTCCTATCGCTATGGCGTCGCATTCCAACAAATCCTCAACAGTCGCATCCATAGCTTTCTTCAAGACCACTTCAACGCCCTCAACCTGTCTCGCTCCCTTCTCTACCGCTTTCGCAGCTGCCTCCGTATTTCCGCTCATTGAATGATAAACAATCAACACCTTCGCCATCTCAAACCCTCCTTTCTAAATCTTGAGTGATAAAGTTAGCATTTTAATGTTAGCAAAAAAGGGCTAATTTATCAATGAGATTATTTGAAACTTCCATCTTTTAAAAGAGAGCATAATATGGGTCCGTAAAGACAAAAATCTCTCAATGAACATCTCCTCTTTCTTACAAGATAGACCAGCAAATCGGAGATAAATAAAATAAGAAGTCCGCCAATAATTGCGAGCGCGATGTCTTTGAGTCCGAAAGGCATAATTGGTTTAAGGGAGGAAGCGATTATCCCTTTCTTTAAGAGCGCTTTCTCCACTTCTTTAATCCCGTTGAAGAGGGGATGCATAGACTTGGGAAGGGAGAAACTGGCGCAGAGCAGTCCAACTGAAACAAGATAAATTATGAATTTCAAAATCTTTGCGGCAGGAATGGGCTTCCTTTTGAGGATTCTATCCAACAAGCCCCAAGAGATTAGCGAAAGCCCCAAAGAAAGGGATTTGATTGCCCGAGCACCAAAACACCTAATACGATTATCGCCCACACGATAAAAAATATCAGATGCTGAGCGACATTCAATCTCGCTATTGCTTTAGTATCCTTATTTTGAATGCCCATCCCCTCATCTCACCGATATTCCGAGCTTTCGGGCGACTGGTTTCGCTTCATCATCACCTAAAAAGGGAACATTCTTAGAAAAAGCTTCTTTTAAATATTTGCGAGCGAGCTCCTCTTTCCCCTCTTCCTTATATATCATTCCCAAATATGCTTTGGGCGTTAAGACGCCATTAGCACCAAAGGGCGTAAAAAGGGATAACGGCTTCTCGTATAACTTTAGAGCTTCTTCAAAGAGCTCCCTCGCCTTGCTTTTGTCTCCTCTGTGATAAGCTATCACGCCCTTTACGGTGAACAAATAGGCGGTGAATTGATAGGAATAGGGCGGTCCATACATAGCTTCCCAGGGGAAACAAACAAGCCAAAACTTCGGGTCAAAAAATTCGCTTGAAGCCATAAGTTTCTCCGCCTCATCCCACCGCTTATGCTCAAGATATATCTCAAGAAGCGTGAATTCCCTCGCCATTTTGGGAAATTCCTGCGATATCCTAATCTTCTCGTTCAGGTTCTTCGCATTATCCAATCTCAATTGGAGCTCCATTCTTTGGAGGTCTGGCTGGGCAGATTTTTCTTTTCCAAATCTTTTCCTCGCTTCATTATAGACTTCCTCCGCCTCTTTTCTCTTATGGAAACATCCATAGAGAGAAAAAAGGAGTTTATAATCGTTGAGATTATTATAACTTTTAGCCAAAATTTTCGCCTCATTTAAGGCATCCTCAACTTTCCCCTCCTCAAATTTGAGCAGAATGTTCAAAATGTGGAAAGTTTCCCCAAAAGAAGAGGGCTTTGATAAAAGAGAATTAAGCCAGCTTTCCGCAGTTTCAAATTTCCCTATTTTGACCAGCAAATAAACATTGAGGAAATCCAAGGAGAGGATGCCTTTGTTTCCCGTCAACTTATAAAATCTCTTTATTTTCCTCACTGCTTCCTCATAGCGACCTTGGGTTGCGTAGGCGCTGGCGAGAGCGAGGCTGTAAAAGGGAGAAGAATCCATCCGCTCTGCCTTCTCCAGCATCCTAAGCCCCTCCTCCTTGCCCTCAATCATAAAAAGCGGATATCCCGCCAAGTAATAAGCATAAGCCCATCTCGGATACTCCTTAACCAACCTCATTCTCTCATCCATAAGATAGCGAGCCTCTCGCGCTTTCGCTTCATAATCCATCTTCTCCGCCATTCTTCCACTTTCTTCTTCATCATCTATTATATGGGCGATTTCCTTTCCCTTTTGAAAGGCTTCGGAGGGAACGAGCTTCTTGACTAATTCCCGCTTCTCCTTGGGGAAGATTAGAAATATCTCCCCTTCGCCTCTGCCTTTCCACCATGACAAATCAGCGACTGAATAGGGAACCTCATCCGCCTTGTTGTTTAGAGAGTTCCAAACATAGAAGACTTTCTTGCCATCGTCGTAGCCCATAACGAGGAAAAAGCTTCGCTCGTAGCCAGCAATCCCCTTAAATGGGTCAATGAAATCCCTTATGCCATAGATGATTATGGGGAAATTATGACCGATGAGTTTCTTAATAGTCTTCAAATCAACGAGCAAGAAGGCGAGATTGAGATTGTGGCGTTTAGCTATTTGGGCGAAATTTGATGGCTTCCATCCCGCTTTCAGGGCATCGGAAAGCTCGCTTTCCGTGAGATTACTTCCCCAATAAGCGAAAACCTGCAGGAAAACTTGCTTATAGATATTTTCAGCCTTGCATTGGGGAATGGACAAGAGAACCCTTTTAGGGAGCCTTGCACAGCCTCCTATAATAAGCGAGAGAGCAAGGAGGAAGAGAAGCTCCCCTCTTCCAACAGATTTCTCAAGAGCCGAGCCATTCTCTCTTTTCATTTTTTGAAAATCACGCTGATTTTGCTGAACGCAATAAGACGATTCTATAGAGATAAAATTCGTAAGGGGAGTAGCCGAGCTTTTTCACCTTACGAAAGATAGACCAGAGATTAGCTCCGTGGGCAATACATCCTAAAGAGAAAGCTGCTAAACCAAGTAAGGGAGATAAAAGGAGCTGGAAATTGAGGGGCATTCCAAGCGCTTTTTCGGCGGAATTTAGCAGAATAAAGGGAAGGCGAAATATCTCTATTGAAAGCAAGAGCAAGAAGATGCCAACAATGGGAGACCATATTGAGTAAATTCTCCTGAATTTTTCATCGGCAACCCTCAACATCCTTATGCTCTTAATCTGATTATAGGAGAGAAGGAAAATGTATATGACTAAAAGGGCTGAAGCAACGCTTATAAAGAACAATTCTGTCATCCTTGGCTTCAGAAGATATAGGCTATCGGTTAGGGAAGAGGGAGTGGAAAGCTCTAAAGGAAGGCTTATCGCCAGCAGGATGAGAAAATAGAAGGCTGCTGTGCCCAAAAACAGCCCCAGGCAGTCTTCTACTATCCGAAGGCGTAGAAGTCTCCGCTCTTCAGGGTTCATAACTCTTACCTCCTCATCTACCCCCCAAATATACCACAATATTGGAAGGAATGCAAGCTCGGTTAATTTTGATTGGCAATACAAAAGTAAAGTATATGCTACTCTAATAACAGATAATTATCAACTTTCATTTCGTCCGTTTCAAGGAAACCTAAAGCTTTTAGCGGTTCAAGAATTCTCGGCTTTTTAAATGTCCCGTGGAGTTCGGTGAACTTCCTCAGCTTAAGGTCATATACAAGGCGAAAAGTCCCTTCCCATTCAGTATTTGAGCATTTAACTTCATACTCGGCTAATTCTTTATTGCCCTTCCTCTGAATGCCCAAGAACTTTACAGAAGCAAGAGGGGGTTTTATCCCATAGAATTTCGCGGGATATGGCTCCCACTCAATTTTTATCTCTTCCCCTTGTTTCATAGGAGGCAAATACAACCAAAATAGAGGCAATCTCGGATAGAGGAAATCGTTCGCTCTCTCCCGCAATTTTTCACCCAATAGCGGCAATTCCCCCTTTTTAGGAGTTTTTCCTGGCACTGCTATAAACTCTTCCACCTCCAATAGACTCCTACCATTAATCCTGAAATTCTCACACATCATCTCGTATTTGACCTTGCACCCATTTATACCCTTAATCCTCAAAAGGTAATAATTTCGTCCATATGTGTTGCCATACCATAAAGGAGGTGTCCTCTGTTCCGCTGTAGCCTGGTTGGGAGAATATGGGATGATAATTTGTATTTCTCCTTGAGACCGGGGTAGCATCTTAAATATTTGTGGGTTAATTGTTGATATGTAAGAATATTCATATTCCAAAATCTCCCCTGGCTTTATTTCCTCTTTAACTGGTCCTATGGAGCTTACCTGTTTGTCCATAGCGATTAGAGGTCCCGCTATGAAGAACTGCAAAGATAATATTAATAAAAAGGATAATCTTCTCATAAACTCTTCACCTCCTTTTTAAAAATATACTCATACCAAGACACCTGGTGGTTTTGGGGCTGTTTGCTGTGGAGGAGCAGGAACCCATATGATTACTAACTTACTTTCTTCAATCACATCAATCTCACAAACAATCCTTATGGCTGGGGCAAATGGGCAGGGAGCTCCAGGAGGTAGAGGGGTAAAATTAAATTCTATTACAATATACCTAACCACATGTTGCACACTGTAGATATAACCTATTTGACCATCGCGTTCTACTGAACCTTGATATTCCCAGATATAGAAATCACCCACAGGTACGGGTACATAGAAACTGCCGCTCGGGTCCACCCTATTCACGGGGTCATTTCCACAATAAACCCACCAATTGAACCCCGATAGAATGGGGTCCCTTTGTATCCATCTTCCTATTTTGGGGTCATAATATCTCGCTCCAACTTTCATAAGCCCTGTCTCTTAATCCTCATATAATTTTGTGAGCTACCGATATAGACAAATACTGCATTTTAATTCTCATCGCAACTTACTTTGGAGTAATAAGCTCGTTCCTTATCCATTCTTTCGTCAAATGCGCTCCCTGCTTCTCCATCTCCTCTTTAGGCGTAAGCTCGGACGGCGGTAGATAGGGGGAAATTTCTCCCTCAATCTTTGTAAACTTCTTCAAATCGGGGTCGTAGTAAAGACGGAAGGTGCTTTGGGGGTCGGGTATATTGACCTTATATAAGACGAGCCTTCTGTTTCCTACCTCGTAAACC
>Ga0078972_1006627_pt1 | contig 27086 bp, 22 predicted proteins | sample YelNatPaOPGAMG01_FD_67568 | JGI IMG/M metagenome (GOLD analysis project Ga0078972, IMG submission 67568) | Hot spring thermophilic microbial communities from Obsidian Pool, Yellowstone National Park, USA - OP-RAMG-01 (SPADES assembly) (version 2) | ecosystem: Environmental > Aquatic > Thermal...
GGCGGCCCGGCTGCAGGCAACCCGCCCAATCCCCCGAATGGCTCCACTCCGGTCGCGTGCGAAGCGCGATGCCCGGATGGGATCCGCGCCCCGATGGGTGAGTACGGCTGTAGTGTTAGCGCTAGAGCGAATCCTGCACAGCGAGGGGTTCTCCCTGCGCAATGAGGACGCTTCGCCGCAGAGCGCCTAGCCTGTGTGCGGCGGGGCCACTCGCGGCGGCTTGCCGCTGAATGAGGCGGCGCCAAAGCGGGTAAGGACGGTGGCCCCCAGGCCCCAGGCGCCGGCGACGAATGTCACCACGATGGCCAGCCAGGGCACGCTCAGCAGGATCGCCAGGACAGCCAGCCCCAGGGCCACTGCCGCCGAAGGCCGCACCCGCCACTGTCCCTGGGCCGCGAGCAGGCTCTCACCCAGGGAAAGCCCGGCGGCAACGAGGCCAAAGAACAGCGCACTGAGCACCGCCAGGCCAATCAGCAGAGCCAATGGCACGCCACAGACGGTCATGGCCAGGATGGGCACGACCAGAGCTGCCAAAAAGGCCGTCAATAGCCCGGCGCCCATGCAAGCCAGGGGATGCTCGGTGACGGCCGCGGCCGTCGTGCGCAAGGGGCCGGGCAAGGCGACGGCAACCAAGAGCCCAACCGCAACGACAACCACGATGCCCAGCAGGGCCTGCACGGCCCACACGAGAGGGCTCCGGCTCAGCCCCATGGCCCAGGGCCAGCCGAACCAAAAGCCGGGCAGGAAGGCGATCGGTGTGCGGTCGAGCACCCGCCCATCCACGGTCGCTCGCGGATCCAGGTGTATCCCTCCGGCGGCCACCACGTCGCCGGTCACTACCGCCCCCGGGTCGAGGCCGATGCTGCCGCTGGCCGCCGTAACCTGCCCGTCAACGCGCCCCGCGATGACAATATGGCCGCCGAAAACGAGAGCATCGCCGCGCACCGCACTGCCCGGCTCGAGCGCCAGGTTGCCGCCCATCACGACCAGGTCGCCATCGACGCGCTGGCCCTGACGCAATGTCACATCCTGGCCCAGCACCAGATGGCTGTTCCCCCATCCCCGGGTCAGCAGCGGCTGCCCCAGAACGATCAGGAGCACCAGCATGAGGAGCAGTATTCTCCAACGCATGATGCCCTGCACCTCCTCAGACGCCAGACTCTCATTTGCACCGGCGAGCGTGTGGCCGGGCAGGGCGCGCAAGCCACCAGGCGTCTTGCTCTCTGCTGGCAAGTATCGGGCCGCCGCTTTCACCCTGAGGGGGTCAGCGGTTCCAGTGCTGCTTCAGATAGTCAAAGTAGAACAGGGCGTTCTCCAGCGGGATATTGGCCGGAATGTGATTGCCGACCGCGAACATAAAGCCGGGGCAGTCCTTGGCGAGGGCGAGGGTGCTGTCGATTTCCGCCTGGATCTGCTCCTTGCTGCCAAAGGTCAGGGTACGGGCATCGACGTTGGAGCCCATGAGGACGTGGGTCCGGCCGAACTGCTCGACGAGGGGCTTGAGAGGGACCATGGGCTCGAAGCAGAGGGCATCGGCGCCGGCCTCGACAATATCGGCGGCGAACATACCATATTGGCCATCGGAGGTAAAGGCGACCTTGATGCCCTTCTCCCGCAGCACCGCCCAGAGCGCCTTGTAGCGCGGAAAGATCTCGGCCCGGTAGAAATCGGGGCGCATAAAGGGGCCCTGGCTCCAGACCATATCGTCGTGGCACATATAGACCTCGATGCCCACCTCGGCCCAGGCCTTGACGTGGTGGAGCGTCTGGCGGAAAAAGCTGTCCAGCACCCTGGCAAAGCGGCTCCGGTAGGCGGCGGCCTCCAGCAGCCAATCCCAGCCAAAGGCCTGGATGGCCCCAGAGACGATCGTGTTGTAATAGCCGCCGGAAAAGACCGCATCGGGATAGTAGGCGCGCGCCCGGGCATAGAGGTCCCGGTAGTAGCCGACGAGCTTGTCGAAATCGGTCAGGCCATACTCGGCGACGGCGTCGAAGCTGAGCACCTCTTCGATCGTCTTGAACGGGCTGACCTTGGGCTCGCGCCGGTCCACGCCGCCCTCCATGAACTCGGCGTGGCCCATGTCGGTGACGCGGCCGCGCTCACTCCAGGGCTCGGGGCCATCGTTTGTGTGCCAGATATAGTCCAGCTCCCAGCACCGGGCGAATTCGGCCTCGGTACGCCAGTCGCCCTCGGGCAGGCCAGTGACGATACGCTTGAGAGGAGAGTGATCGCAGTATTCCGTGTGCGCCAGGCGCGGCGTGGGCCGCAGGTGAAAGGTGTCGATGCCGATCTGGTAGCTCATTCCCTGCCTCCTCTGCATGGTAACGGTAACATATCGTAGCTTAAGGATACATCCAAGCGGCGCCGGTGTAAAACGGGCCTCGCAAGCTGTTCCGATTCCGGTTGTCAGGGGCTGCCGCCCGTGCTAGAATGGGCGCGCAAGTGTAGGGGCCTGGTTGTGCCCATCCTGGCAGATACGGTCTGCTACATCAGGCAGGTTGTATCCGCCGCAGGAGGCAAGCGGCATGAAGATCGGTGCCTTTGATGCTCTGTTCAAGGACCTTTCTCTGCCGGCGATGCTGGATCTCCTCAACTCGATGGGCATCGAGGCGGTTGAGATCGGCACCGGCAACTATTCCGGCGCCAGCCACATCGACGTGGATGGCCTGCTGGAGAGTTCAGAGAGGCGTGAAGCCTATCTCCGCGAGGTTGCGGGGTACAATCTGACCATCAGTGCCTTTTCCTGCCATGGCAACCCCCTCCACCCAAACCGCGAGTTGGCGCGCCGCCATGATCAAGTCTATCGCAAGACGGTGCGCCTGGCGCAGGCGATGGGGGTGGGCGTGGTATGCCTTTTCTCGGGATGCCCCGGCGGCGGGCCGGAGGACCGGACGCCCAACTGGGTAACGTCGGCGTGGCCGCCCGACTTTCCGGCCATTCTGGGCTGGCAGTGGGAAGAGGTGGCCATCCCTTACTGGCAGGAGGCCGGCGCCTATGCCCAGGAGCATGGGGTCAAGCTGGCTTTTGAGATGCACCCCAGCTTTATCGTCTATAACCCCGAAACGCTGAGCCGCCTGCGCGCCGCCGTCGGGCCCGTCGTGGGCGCCAATTTTGATCCCAGCCACCTCTTCTGGCAGGGCATTGACCCTGTGGCGGCCATCAAGGCGTTGCAGGGAGCTATCTACCATGTGCATGCCAAAGACACAGCCATTGATCGCCAGAATACGGCCGTGAACGGTGTGCTGGACACCAAGTTGTACAGCGACCTGGTCCATCGCTCATGGATCTTTCGCACGGTCGGCTACGGGCACTCGTGGCTCGATTGGCGAGACATCGTCAGCGCCCTGCGCATCACTGGCTATGATGGCGTCATGAGCATTGAGCACGAGGATGCTGTGGCATCGCCCGAGGAAGGGCTCAGCAAAGCAGTCGAGTTTCTGAAAGAATGCGTGCTGGCCCAAGCGCCGGCACAAGCGTGGTGGGTGTAAGATGAATATGATTCGTGTCGGGCTGGTCGGCGCGGGCTTTGTGGGTCCCGCCCATGTGGAAGCTCTGCGGCGCCTGGGCTATGTCGAAGTGCTGGCCCTGGCCGGCAGCGATGCACGGCGAGCGCGCGAGCGGGCTGACCAACTGGGCATCCCCGAAGCATGCGGTGATTATCGACAGCTCCTGGCCAACCCGCGAGTGACCGTGATCCACAATGCGACGCCGACCAACATGCATTATGTGATCAACCGTGATGCCTTGCGCGCTGGGAAACATATCGTCTCGGAAAAGCCCCTGGCCCTCTCCGCCACGGAAGCCAGCCAGCTCGTGAACCTGGCGCACAGTACGGACCTGGTGAACGCCGTGGACTATAACTACCGTGGCTATCCTCTGGTGCAGCAAATGCGGATCATGATCGCACAGGGGGCCATTGGCCAGGTCTGGGCCGTGCATGGCTCCTATCTGCAGGACTGGATGCTCTACCCGACGGATTACAACTGGCGGGTGCTGGCCGAGCGAGGGGGCGAGTCGCGCGCCATGAGCGATATCGGTACCCATTGGTGTGACCTGGCCCAATGGGTGACGGGTCAGCGCATCAGTCGCGTCATGAGCCGCCTCAACACGATGTTGCCTACCCGCATGCGGCCCATCAGCGAAGTGCCGACCTTTGCGCAAGCCGCGGAGGGGCCCCGAGAGGAGGTCCAGGTACAGACAGAGGACTATGCTGCCCTGCTCTTTGATATGGATGGGGGGGCTACAGGCTCGCTGACGGTTTCTCAGGTGGCGGCAGGGCACAAGAACCGCCTGTGGATCGAGGTCGACGGATCGGAAGGGTCATTGGCCTGGGACCAGGAGCACCCCGATGAGCTGTGGATCGGGCGGCGCCGACAGGCCAATCAGCTCCTGCCTCGGGACCCGAGCCTGCTGGATGAGTCGGTGCGCAGTCACAGTCGCCTGCATAGCGGCCACACCGAAGGGTGGGAGGATGCCTTGTGCAACCTGTTCAGCACCATCTATGAGTTTATCCGTGCAGGCAAGAACCCTTCACGGGATAAACCGACCTACCCCACCTTCTATGATGGCCTGATCGAGAATCGGCTTGTAGAGCGTGTGCTGCAGAGCAACCGCGAGCAGCGGTGGATTGAGGTGGCCCAGCCAGAGATGGAGCCTGCGCCAGCTTAGGGTATTGAGCCGTCGAGACCGAGGGCGGCTGCCAACGGATTGTTTGACAGCCGCCCTTTTCTAGTCTCTATCCGCTGCCCTGGGCTTCTCGGGTGCCTGTTCCCGCATGGGTATGATGAGGACGCGGTCGATGCGGCGGCCGTCCATATCGATGACTTCGAAGCGGTGGCCATCGGCGACGACGCGGTCGCCCACGCGCGGGAGCCGCCCCAACTGGGCCATGATAAAGCCCGCCAGGGTGTTGAACTGATAGTTCTCCTCATCCGGCAATTGCTCCACGCCCAAGAGGTCGCGCAGCTCATCGGCCGGCAGGAGCCCATCGACCAGGAGTGAGCCATCCTCGCGGCGTACAATAGCCTGCTCCACACGGTCGTACTCATCCTCGATCTCGCCCACGAGCTGCTCCAGCACATCCTCCAGGGTCACCAGACCCTCCGTCTCACCATATTCGTTGATGGCGATGGCCATATGGCTGTGAGTCACCTGGAAAGCGCGCAGGGTCGTCGAGATGAGCTGGCTTTCGGGCACAAAGAGCGGTTGGCGCAGGATGCGCGACAGGTCCAGCTTCTCACCCTGCAGCAAAACATCCTTTGCTGTCACAATACCCAGGATGTTGTCGAGATTCTCCCGGTAGACCGGAAAGCGCGAGTAGGTGGAGGAGGTCACCAGGGAGCGGATCTCATCACTGGGCTGGTCGATATCAATAGCGATCATCTCGGAGCGGGGGTGCATCAGCTCACCCACGCGCAGGTCAGCGAAACGGAACACGCGCTCCACCAGCTCCTGCTCAGTGCCGGCAAAGACGCCCACGCGAGCGCCCTCGGCCATCAGGTACTTGATCTCTTCCTCACTGGCCGGCGGCGGCTCCACCGGGCGCTGGCCCAACAGCCGCAGTACCACATCCGTCGAGCCGCTCAACAGCCAGACGATGGGGCGGGCCACCTTGGAGAGCCCACGCATAAAGGGCGCCATGGCGCGCGCGATGCCTTCGGCGTGCACCAATGCGATGCGCTTGGGCACCAACTCGCCCAGAATGAGGGTAAGGTAGGAAATGCCGATGACGACAATTGCGAGGGCGATGGTAGGCGCATAGGCCGCTCCCGGAATGGGCAGGCGCGCCAGGGCAGGAGTCAGTCGCTGGACGATGGTCACGCCACCAAAGGCGCTGGCCAGGGTTCCCACGACCGTGATGCCGATCTGAATGGTAGAGAGGAAGACATTTGGTTTTTCGAGGAGGTCCAGGGCAGCCTGGGCACTGCGATCGCCATCCTCGGCCCGGGCCTCCAACCGAGATCGCCGCGCAGAGACGAGCGCCATTTCCGTACCGGCGAAAATCCCGTTGGCAATGATCAGTGCGAGGATGATGACCACTTCAACAGTCATCGGTCTTCTTTTTTACCTCAATCCACTTGCACGCAGCAACATGGCGTGCCGAGCAATACTGCTGAAAAGGGAAATGGCTCGGGAAATACCTGCCTGCAATGATAGCGGCGGCGCCCGCAAGCCTGGCCCTTTCTCTTCAGGTTAAGCATACCAGAAAACGCTCTATTGGGCAAGTGCCTCCGTAACCGGATGCATCCGAGATACGCCAGCGAGTGCACGGCCAACAGGCTGCTGCCAGAGGCGCTCTGCCCTGGCAGTCGGGCTTTACGCTTCGCGCTATCCCGAGTACAGGCCCTTTTGGGGGTCAGGCATGCCTTCCCAGGTTGAGGCCGGGCAGCAGCGAGGCGGAATAGCCGGCCCCAACCAGGGCGGCGGATACGGATCCTGGATGCACCCTGCAATCAACCCCATTTGCCAGCAAGAAACAGGCCAGTTTGGCCGCACACAGGCTGGGCCTATAGGCTCCACACCTTGGCTCATAATACCAGCACCCATGACCACTGTGCTGGGAGCAAAGCTCCCGCCTTGCCAAAGCGAGTTGGCGGCACAGAGTTTGCCGTCTGACTGGGCGGAGGGTGGAAACGGACTATGGAACGATTGGCCCTGCTGGCAGTAACGGCGCATCCTGGCGATGAATTGCCCGTCGCAGGCACGCTGACCTACCTGGCGCAGGCCGGGGTGCACGTGGCTTTGGCCTGCGCCACTTTTGGTGAGAGCACCTTGCCCCTGCTGGAGCGCTGGGAAGAAGCGCTGCCGCAACGGGCCGCCGAGCAAGAACACGATCTGCGCTGCGCGTGTGCGCGCCTGGGTGTGGCTGAGGTGCACCTGCTCGGCTACCACGATTCGGGAGCCGAAGGAGAGGTCCATGTCCCCGGTACACTGGCCAGGGCGGGGACCCTGGAAGTGGTGCGCAAGCTCATCGGGTTGATCCGCGCCATCCGGCCGCAGGTCGTGCTCACCCTGGAGCCCGGCGGCATCGATCGCCATGTGGATCATGTGGCCATCAGTGACCTGGCTACCCAGGCCTTTTTTGAGGCGGGCAACCATGAGCAGTTCCCAGAGGCCGGCGGGCCCGAGATCTATATGCCGGCTGAGCTCTATTACTATGGTCTGCCAGAGGGGTTGCTGCGGCTGGCAGGCTTGCCGGGGCCGGGCAGCCCGGAGGACGAGATTAAGGTCCGGCGCGATGTGACCCAGTTTGTCGGGCACAAGCTCGAGGCGGCGCGCTGCTACCGGAACGGAGTCGAGGGGCCGTGGGGGAGAATCCTGCAGATCGATCCACGCGAGCGCGATCACCTGCTCATGGTGGAATTCCTCACCGAGGCGCAGCCGCAGCCAGCCTATGATGACGCCATCGATCCGCACTCTCACATGTTTGCGGGCATGCCGTAGAGGAGAACCAGTCATATGCCATCATCGATTCTGGCCAGGCGTGGTGTGCACGTGGAGCCTGATGGGTCCATTGTGCTCGACCGCAGCCATATTGCGCCTGCCCAGGCCGTGCGGCCGGAGAGCGGGCGCGCCGATCACATTCGCTACCCTGTGGCCAACCGATCGCTTACCGCTGCCTTTGAGAACCCGGCGCGGATAGCCGCCTACAGCGCCTTTGGCGTGGGCCCCATCCTCGAGCCCGATGCCTGGCGGACCAGCCTGACCGTGGATGGGCGCCCGTTGGTGGGGTATCCGCCGCTGACACGCGTGCGCGGCCGGCTGATGATTGAGGCCTGGCAGGAGCCGGCCTGGCAGTTGACGGTGAGCAGCTTTTGTGAGGGCGAGAACAATGTTGTCTACCAGGTCTACACCCTGACCAGCCGCGATGGGCAGGCCCACACTCTGGAAACGGTGGTGCGCGCGGGCTTGTTGGCCGGTGAGGATCAGACGAGCTATGCCCTGCACTTTGACGAGCGCAGCGGCGCTATTGTGGCAGGCCTCGGTGAGACCGTCCTCCACGGTGAGCCCAAGCTCACGCTGCCGGCACGGGCTGCCCTCATCGGCGCCGACAGGTCACCCGTGGAGTGGGGGGTGAGCGACCGTTGGGCTTACCTGACCTACCGCCTCGAAACGCCGCAGGGCGGGGAGCAAGCCCTCGGCCTGGTGGTCACCGGGGGTTGGGGCCGCAGCGAACACGAGGTCCTCTTCCAGGAGGCCACGACCGGCTGGCGGCAGGCGCTGCAGGCGGCGCAGAATCAGGGCGATTGGCTCGCAACGCGCCTGGAGGTCGCCGACCCCGAGTTGCATGCGCTCTACACTGGAGGCTTGAGCTGTGCCCTGGCGGCCTATCACGAGGATGAGGCCCATCCGCCCACAATGGGGCCGGCCTTTCACGGGCTGACGGCGGCAGCGGCGGGGGAGGGCAGTGCCGTCACACGGCCCGGCGATGCCTACTGGTGCGCCCAGGCACTACTCCCCTTCCGGCCGGAGTGGGTGCGGGAGGAGATCCTGACCCTGGCGCGCGCCGTCGATGAGGAGGGGCGCGTGCCCCTGGCTGTGCCCGCCTGGCCAGGCATAGAGCCGGCAGAATGGGAGCGTGACGCCTGCGATGCGCCCTCTTACTTTGCCCTGCTGGTGCACGATTATCTCTGCTGGACCGATGATTGCCCCCTCCTCGATGTGCAGGTGGGAGATACAAGCATCTGGGAAAAGGTGCAGGCGTGTGTGAACTCTTTGCGCAGGCGTGACAGCAACCACGATATGCTCTTTGAAAAGGGCCGCGAGCAGCCCGACTGGGCCGCCGATGTGCTGCGCGACGATTGGGTGACCTACGACCTGGCCTTGCACTATCAGGCGCTCAAAGCGACCAGTGAAATCGCGCTCCTGCGGGGCGATGAGGAGACGGCGCGCGACCTGGCCGATTGGGCCCAGGGGGCGCAAAGGGCCATCAACCAGCGTCTGTGGGATGAGGGCAAAGGTTACTATGTCGATTACATCCGCTCCTATCAGGGCTTTGTGGAGAGGCACGCGGCCATCGACACGGTAGTGACGACGCTCTACGGCCTGGCCAGCGAGAATCAATCGCACCGGCACCTGGATTACCTTGCTCGGATGCTGGAGACGCGGCATAATGAGGAGCAGTACTATGGCGATTGGGGCCTGATGAGCTGCTTCCCCTTTTACCGTGAGCGCGACGACCTCACCGGCCGCAGCCGATGGGCCTACTCGTACCACAACGGCGCTGCCTGGCCAGGGTGGAGCGGGGTCTATGCGCTGGCCGCGCTGCTGCACCGCCGCGATAGCTGGCGCTATGCCCTGGAGCGCTGGTGGACGTATGGATTGGCGCAGTACTGGTTCGCGCCGGTTCAGTGGTATGCGCCCCCTTACGATGCGCCAGGCCTGCGGCAGAGCGATGCGCTCTTTGCGTGGAGCGCCATGCCAGCAGCCGCCATGGTGCTGGGCGGGTTTGGCGTGTGGCCCAACCTGGCGGGCGCCGTGGTGCTGCGCGTACCACCCTGGGGCGACAGCCGGCTCAATGGCGTGCGCCTGCGCGGCGAAACCTATGATATCGAGGCGCGGGCCGACCGCATCACCGTCTATCAGCGAGGTGAGCCCATCGCCAGCGATCGGCATGGGCTGCGAGTGCACCTGGGTCGGGCGCCTGTGGCAACCGTTGTCCGATAGTGTGGTATAATAGTTCCATCTTTTTAGATGGAACGGATAGCCATGGCCGAGAACCACCTGACGCCCGATCGCCCGGCGTTGGATCTGAAACTGCAGACGCTGCCCACCAAGCCGGGGGTCTATATCATGAAGGATGCCACGGGCAAGATCATTTACGTGGGCAAGGCCATCAACCTGCGTAACCGCGTGCGCTCGTACTTCCACACCCCCGATTCCCAGCACCCCAAGACGCAGCGCCTCGTCGCCGAGATCGCCGATCTCGATTACATTATTGCCGGCTCGGAGCTGGAAGCGCTGATCCTGGAATGCAACCTCATCAAGAAGCACCGGCCGCGCTTCAACGTGCGTCTGAAGGACGACAAGCGCTACCCCTATATCAAAGTCACCATGCAGGATGACTATCCCAAGCTCGTGATCGTGCGCCGCATGGTGAACGATGGAGGGCGCTATTTCGGCCCCTACACCAATTCCAAGGCGGTGCGCACGACCCTGGAGCTGGTGCGCAAGATCTTCCCCTATATGACCTGCACCCGTGAGATCACCGGGCACGACAAGCGCCCCTGCCTCTATTACCACATCGGGCGCTGCCCGGGGCCGTGCATCGGCGCCATCTCGCGGGAGGAATACCGCCGCTTGATGGAGCAGATCGCTCTCTTTCTGGAGGGCCGGCAAGACAAGATCCTGGATGGGATGCGCCAGCGTATGATGGCCGCGGCGGAGGCGCTGGATTTCGAGCAGGCCGCCTCGCTGCGCGACCAGATCGCGGCAGTTGAGGCGGTGATCGAGCGGCAGCGAGTCGTCTCCACCAGCCTGAACGACCAGGATGTGATCGCTTTTGCGCGCGAGAACGGGCAGGCCTGTGTGCAGGTGTTTTTCGTGCGCGACGGCAAGCTGATCGGCCGCGACTACTTTGTCCTCACCGGCACGCATGATGAGGACGCGCATGCAATCATGAGCTCATTCATCAAACAGTTCTACGATGAGGCCGCCTATATCCCGCCGGAGATCCTGATGCAGAGCCGGGTGGACGAGTGGCTGGTGATCGAGGAGTGGTTGCGCACCAAGCGGGGCTCCAAGGTGGCGCTGCGCGTGCCCCGGAGCGGCCCCAAGCTCGACCTGGTGAACATGGCCGCTGAGAATGCCGCCGAGACACTGACCAATCTGCGCGCCCAGTGGGAGCGCGAGGAGACGCACTATACCGAGGCGCTGAGTGAGCTGCAGGTCTCGCTGGGCCTGCGCGAGCCCCCCGGGCGCATCGAGTGCTACGACATTTCGAATATCCAGGGCGTTTCCGCCACGGGCAGCATGACGGTGATGATCAAGGGCATCCCGCGCAAGAACGAGTACCGCCACTTCCGCATCAAGACGGTGCCGGGGGCCGACGATTTCAGCATGATGCGCGAGGTGCTGCGTCGCCGCTTCCGCCACGCCAGAGACGCCGGGCAGGGTGAAGGCCCCGACGGCGACCTGGGCTGGGGCGCACTGCCCAACCTGTTGATCGTTGATGGTGGTGCGGGGCAGCTCCATGTGGCTCTGGATGTGCTGGCTGAGATGGGGCTGAGCCACATTCCGGCAGTCGGCCTGGCCAAGAAGGAAGAGGAGATCTACCAGCCCGGCCGTGAGGAGCCGCTGCGCCTGCCGCGCGATTCGGAGGCGCTCTTTCTGCTGCAGCGCATCCGCGACGAAGCGCACCGCTTTGCCGTCAGGTTGCACCACAAGGTGCATGAGGAGCGTAGCATGGCCTCGCAGCTCGAAGAGGTCCCGGGCATCGGCCCCAAGCGGCGGCGCGAGCTGCTCAAGCGCTTTGGGTCGCTCGAAGGCATCCGCCAGGCAACGGTCGAGGAACTGGCCGAAGTGCCAGGGATGACTCTCGCGGCGGCGAAGAGGATCAAGGAAGATGTGTGATGCGTAATAAGTAATTCGTAATCCGTAAGGTCGCCATGGCGAAGCATACGCGCCCAACGGGTTGCCAGCGCTGGCGAGCCTCTGCAAAGCGGTACATCCTCTGCAATGACAACTTTACGCATTACGGATTACTTATTACGGGAGACCCCTCTCAGGAGGCAGCCATGTCCCTACTCTTTAGCCCCCTACAGGTGAAAACCCTGGCCTTCCCCAACCGCATCGCCATGCCACCGATGGTGCGCTTTCACCCGCCGATGAGTGCCGAGGTGACGGATACGCACGGCAAGGTGACGCCGGCCGTGGTGGATTATTATCGCCGGCGGGCGGCGGCGGGCGTGGGGCTGATCATCGTCGAGGCGACGGCAGCGGTCGCGGGCGGGCGCGTGTGGGAGCAGGGGTTGAACGCTTACGCCGATGAGCACATCCCCGGGCTGGCCCGCCTGGCAGAGGCGATCCGCGCCGAAGGGGCGGTGCCGGGCATTCAGCTGGTGCACGGGGGCCCGCAGGCTGACCCGGCGCTGTGCGGGGGCGAGATCGTGGGGCCCTCGGCGGTGCCGGCGGAGGAGGGAGCGACCCTCCCAAAGCCGCTGGCGGCGGAGGAGATCGCTGGCATCCAGGAGAGCTTTGCTCGGGCGGCCCAGCGCGTAGTCGAAGCGGGCTTTCGGGTGGTGGAGCTCCATGGCGCCCATGGCTATCTGCTCGATTCTTTCCTCTCGGTGGAGCGCAACCGACGCACCGATGCCTATGGCGGCGACCTGGGCGGCCGCATGCGCTTCCTTGTGGAAACGTGCGCTCGCGTCCACCGGCAACTGGCGGGGCGGGCGCTGCTGGATTGCCGCATCAGCCCCTTTGGGCATCTGGATGCCGGGTTTGGCCCGGCGGACTTGGCGCAACTCCTGCGCGGGCTGGAGGGGGCCGGGGTGGAGATCGTGCATCTCTCAACCGAGGGCGCCCTCAAGGGCTATTGGGGCGCCGAGAAGACAGTCGGCCAGTGGGCCAAGGGCTATACGCGTCTCCCCATCATCGTGGCCGGTGGCCTGCGCCGACCGGAAAGCGCCGAGCGCGCCATTGCCGAGGGCCACGCCGATCTCGCCGCCGTCGGCACCGCGATGATCAAGCACGCCGATTGGGCGCAAAAGGCCAGGGAAGCCCTGAAGTAGGGAGGCAGGGGGGATGATGCCGCTGCAGCGGCATCACCCCCCCTGCCTCCCTTATTCTAATGGGCCATGATGCCTTCGAGCTCATCGATCATGGCGTGGAAGCGCTCATGCTCGCCCACGCCCATCTCTTCGCGCTCCACGCGCTCGCAGCCCTCGACCAGGTCCCGCTGGTCCTCCGGCGTCAGCACCTGCTCTGCCATCGGGTAGAGGATGCGGTCCTCCTTCATGATGTGCTGGCCCAACAGGCGCACATACTCGTGCACGGCGGCGACGAGCCTGCTGGTGTCCTGTAGGGTCCCCTGTGCGTAGCGCTCGCCCTCCTCGCGCATGATGCGCACCTGGGCGCGGCCCTGCTCGTGCTCGGCGAGCATGACGCCGATGGGCCCACCCTCGACGGGGATACCGCGCTCTGCCATGCGCACGAAGAGCAGCTTTTCCTCCTTGGCGTGGTGGCAGCGATCGGCAAAGCTGGCGAAAAAGGCAGCGGCATCCACAAACAACCGCGGCGGCACCGGCTCGCCGCGCTCCACACGGCCGGCGGCCTGATCCACAACATTGAGCATGCGCTCGATGCCGCGGTGCTCGGCCATCAGAATATTGGTCGTTTTCTGCTCAACCATCTTCACTCCCCCCTCGAGATACCGGGCGCCTGCCGCCCGGCCAATGGGAAACTCAGCCCCGCCATATCTGCGCCAGGCTGCATCAGTCCCCGGCTGAACTCACTTCGTCTTCAGTGTAACATGGATGAGGTCGAGGGGCTGTGACTCTTGTCGCATTGTTGGATATGATCCAGCACACGGAGATTGGCATTCGTGGCCGATCTTAGGGCGCCGCTACCCCTGCGAGCTGATCGACCATGGCGAGGAAGCGCTCATACTCGCCCTCACCCATGGTCTCCATAGGCGGTAACTTGACAGTGTTGGATTTGCCGGAGGCGGGGCTACTGGAACGCGTAGAAATCAGCCCTTCGGCCTTCTCGCTCTCCGGCTTCTCGACGACACTTTCGTCCCAGATAAGCCAGGCATCGGTTGCCTGGGCCTCAAGCTCCTGCACGCATTGGTCAGCCTGCCGCCATAGGAATGCATCGATGAGGTCGGCATGCCAACGCGGACTGTGCAACAGCCGTGTGAGGCGCTTGCGCCCGGCCTCAGCCTGCAAGGGAGACAGAAGATAGCCACCCAGCTCGCTAAGCCACAGGCCCTCATTCCGGTGCCGATGCATGAGGATGACTCTGACCAAGCGCATGAAGTTCTACAGCAGCCGCATGTCAAGACGCGCGTAAAGCTCGTCCAACAGAGGCCGCATGTACTCGACACATTGCTTGCTTAACTGCTCCCGCGGCTACGCGATTCTTGCTTCCAACCGGCAATCCGCGTATCATTCTTCATGCAGCAGGGGCCCTCCATCTAGTCTTGCTGTTGGCACATTCAAGACGTACAGGGGCACGGGGGCACCCTGCTGTTGCGTTATCTTCGATTGCTAAATCCGGGATATTTCATGAGCCCCTCAGGGTCAGGGCCGGGTTTGGGCGGATCGGAGCAGCGGGCATCCAACCGGCAGGCCGGCAAGGGCCAATTCAGTCGCCCATGCCCGCAAGGCGGGCAGGGTCACGGATGAAAATGGCTGACGTCCCGCGTCCCGGCCGCATTTTCTTGGCAGCATGGCCTCATATGATGAGACTGGCAAGTCTGCTCGTGGAGGGAGATGCTTCTGTAATGAAAGGTAACTCTATGGCCGCGCAGACTGCGTGGGCGGTAACACCTGCCGAGGTGCGATCACTACTACGCCAGATCCAGCAGGAGACAATCCTTTTCGTACTGCCTGCCCTCTATGCTGCCGGGCTGGGCCTCTTCGCTTTGGCCAACGGCAGGCAAGACCCCCTGGAAGCTATCCTGCCCTGTCTGGCTGTGATTGTGTTGGGGGGCAGTGTATGGGCGCTGCACCGGCTAAGCTACCTGGCGACGGCATGGGTTCTCGTGCTCGGCAGCAGCGCAACGGTGCTCCTCGCCGCTGCCCTGATGCACCTTGAGGCGGCACTCTCGCTGCTCGCCCTGCCAGTGGGGCTGGCTGCCCTCTTCATCGGCACTCCAGCCGGCGTTCTGGTCGCGATGGCAAGCAGTCTGATGCTCCTTTGCGTGCCGCCGACATTTCTGATCGCCAGCCCGGAGCAGCGCATTTTGGGCTTGATTGGCCTGTGGGGCAACGTCGGACTGATCAGCCTGGCCACTCAGCCATTGCTGACCGCGCTTCAATGGTCCTGGGCCAACTACCAACGGGCGCAGAGCCTGCTGGAGCAAGCCCGCGACCAACGCCAGCAGCTCAAAGAGGCGCTGGATGATCTGGCGGATGCCAATCTGCAACTAAACCGGCTGAACCGCCTGGCGCAGGATTTGCGGCGGGCTGCCGAAGATGCGCGCCGGGCCAAGGAGCGGTTTGTGGCCAACGTCAGCCACGAACTGCGCACGCCGCTGAACATGGTCATCGGCTTTAGTGAGACGATCCTGCAGGCCCCAGAGGCGTATGGAGGCCGCATCCCGCCCGCTCTGCTGGCGGACCTGCGGGTGATCTTGCGCAACAGCCAGCACCTCTCAGCACTGATCGACGACGTGCTGGATCTGAGCCAGATCGAGGCTAGCCAGATGGCCCTTAGCAGAGAGTGGGTGGAACTGGCCGAGATTACCGAGGAGGCGACCGTCGCCGTGCAACCCCTCTTCACTTCCAAGGGCTTGTATCTGGTAGCACAAGTCGCAGAGAGCCTGCCAATGGTCTATTGTGACCGTACCCGCATACGTGAGGTGCTGCTCAACCTCCTCTCCAACGCCGGGCGCTTCACTGAACAAGGCGGAGTGCGGGTGCGAGCCTGGCAGGAGGGCACGAACGTCGTCGTTAGCGTAGCTGACACGGGCCCGGGCATTGCCGAGCGCGATCAGGAGCGCCTTTTTCACCCCTTTGAGCAGTTGGATGGTTCCCTGCGCCGGCATTATGGAGGCACAGGGCTGGGACTCTCCATCAGCAAAAGTTTCGTCGAGTTACATGGCGGCCGCATGTGGTTGCAGAGCCAGGTTGGCGAGGGTACGACATTCTATTTCTGCCTGCCCGTCGATCTGCCGGCAGGAATTACCCGTTCTAGACCCCACGCCAGTCCTTCGGGCAAAGGCGAGGATGAGAAGCCAGAACCCTCGCCAACGCCGAGTGAAGGCAGTGTGTTGCAGTGGCTGCGCCCCGATTGGGAATATGCGCAGCGTCTCCATCCATCCAGAGTATCCCCGCCAGCCTTCCGCCCACGCCTGATTGTTCTTGAGAGCGGCAACTCTCTGCAACGGATGCTGGGGCGTTATCTGGAACAGGTAGAGCTTGCCCCAGTGACCAGCTTCGCGGCGGCGCTCCAGGAACTGGCCCGTGCGCCAGCACAGGCGCTCCTCATTAACGAGATGGCAGTTGGAGATGCCCTTGGGCGCCTGATCACAGAAGGCCTACCCTCCGACGGAACGCCAGTGCTCATCTGCTCGATCCCTGGCACCTATGAAGCTGCAACTGCCCTTGGTGTGGCAGACTACCTGGTGAAACCGATTCCCCGCGATGCGCTGCTGGCCACTCTCGACCGTCTCAAGGTAAATGGCAAGACACTGCTGGTAGTGGATGATGACGCCGAGGTGACCCGCCTCTTTCGGCGCATGCTGAACTCTTACGGGCGTGGCTACCGCGTGCTGACCACTGGCGAGGGGCGCCAGGCTCTGCAGATGATGCGTGACGAGCACCCAGACGTGCTACTCCTTGACCTGGCCATGCCCGGCATGGACGGTTTCCAGCTCCTCGCCGAGAAAAACAGTGATCCATCTCTGCGCGACATTCCCGTGATCGTCATCTCAGCGCGCGACCCGGCTGGCCACCCCATCGTGACCAACGTCGTGGCGATCACTCGCAACGGCGGCCTGACTATGCCTCAACTCCTGGCGTGCTTACGAGCGATCAGCGGAGACACTTTAGCTAGCCTTTCCACTGGTCAGCCGATCAAGGGTTGAGAGCAGCGCTGCCCGACTGACCGGCTTGCGGATAAATGCAGCCGCGCCCAGGGCGAGGGCCAGTTGCTCCTGAGGCAAAATGCTGCAGACCACGATGGGAATGCTGTGCGTCCGCGGGTGCGCGCGCAGACGGCCCAGCACCTCCCAGCCGTCCAGTCCCGGCAGCATGAGATCCAGGATGATGATGCGTGGGCGGAGTTTCTCGACCAGGCGCAGGGCTTGTTCGGGATCATGCGCGCCGATGAAAGGGTAGCGTGTGCCAGCCAGACAGCGCTGGAAGAGCTGCAGCGTATCCACGTTGTCGTCGATGGCCAGCACAGCTGCCCGCTCAGCCAGCGGTAAGGTGAGCGAGATGGTAAATGGGTACTGTGGGCATTGCTCCTGACTCACTGTCAACGACCCGCCGCCGAGGGCCAGCAGTTGGCGCGCCATCTCCAGGCTTTCCGCCACGTCTGGAGAAAGGGTAGCGCCATAGGCAGGATGGGAACAGGGCCGGAGGCGGATGGTGATCTCCTGTCGGCCAACATCGACGCTGATTTGGACCGCGCCGTGCGGCACAGCGCGGATCGCCGGGGTAAGCGCATTCAGCAGCGCCTGCCGCATAGTGCCTGGCTCCATGGCAATCTGAGGCAGGGTCGCGGGCAGCACCGCATCCATGCGCACCCTCAGTTCCTGCGCCAGCGCGTTGGCTACCCGGAGTGTGGCCCCAATCACCTCCGCCACCTCCGATGTCGCAGGTGCAAGGGACTTTTGCAGCCATTCCAGTTCCTGCTCTCGACTGGGAGTCCCGGTTTCGGCGGCCGCGGAAGGCGCAGCAAGGGCCGGCGCACGGAGCTCCACCCCATAGTGGTGCCACAGATATTCGGCCAATGCGCGCACGGCCGCATGCTCCTCCCGGCGCAACTGCCGCTCACTGAAGCCCAGCATTCCAGCCACCTCCACTTGAGTGCACTGCTCAGTGTAGCGATGAAAGAGGATACGGTAGCTGCGCCAGGCGCCCGATTGGAGGGGAGTCTCGGGCGCGGGCTTGAGAGATTCGATGGCTTCGAGCAGGGCGCATTGCAGAGCAGAAACCGGGTTGTGCTGGGACTGGAGGCTGAAGATCTCCGCCAAGGGGCTCTGACGCAGGACAGCCGGCTCATAGAGGTAGGTCAGTGCCCGGTGCAGGTCGCGCACAAAGGAAGCAGTCGCTGGCATATCCGCTCAATCCCACATTTGTCCGGTCCATGTCCGGTGCCTGGCCGCCAACAACACTCCAGAAACGCTTTCGGCCCTATACTGAATGCGGTAGCTAGAAGCGCCATTTTCGGCCATCGCATAGCCCTCGTGCTAGTGTATCATCGCCGTCCGAAATTGGCAAGTTCAGTGAAGGAAGGGTTAGCCCGGAAGACGGGACTTTTCGAGTGTGGGGGATAGGAACTCGTCCCCGCGATCCTGGCGCGACATGCGTAACAGGAGGCTACTGGTATGGATCCAGAAAGGAGAAGTTTGTGATGTCCAAGAAGCGCATCTCTCGTCGTCAGTTTCTGTATGGCACAGTCCTGACTGTTGGGGCAAGTGCTCTGGCTGCCTGTGCACCTGCGGCGCCCACCACGGCGCCCACTGCCGCACAGGCCGGGGCTACTGCCCTGCCGGAGGGGACCAAGGCGCAGCCCACCGCGACGGCCGAGGCCACCAACGCCCAGGCTACGACCACCGCCGCGCCGCAGGCCGGCCAGTGCCAGATGGATTGGAACCCGACCTACCCGCCGTTCCAAAAGTATGATCCTATAGTTCAGATCTCAACGAACTATAGTGCTGGCACGCAGTGGCAGCCCGGTGACAGCAACAGCCACAACCCTATGCGCCAGCGCATTCTGGACAACCTGGGCATCGACTATACCATCCACTGGGAGGCGGATGGCGACACGGCGACGCAGAAACTGATGGCCGACATCGCCGCTGGCACAATGGCCGACTTGATCCCCTGGGTTGCCGACCCACTGCTGGCCAACCTGATCAGTCAGGGTGCCCTCGCCGAGATCCATGACATCTTTGAGGCTACTGCCTCGGACCTCACCAAGCAGAAAAAGGTCTATCCGAAGCACAGCATGTGGGTGCCCCTCCAGCGGGGCAACAAACTGTACGGCGTCGGCTGGACGAACGGCCCGGCCTACAACTGCGACAACATTGGCTGGATCCGGCAAGACCTGTTGGACAAGGTAGGAATGAAGGCGCCGGAGACTCTCGACGAGCTGACCGAGGTGCTGCGTGCCTTCAAGGGGAAGGGCCTTACCACCTTCGCCATTGCCGCCAACCAGGAGCTGGTCACCTGGTATTGCAGTATGGATCCGGTCTTTGGTGCCTTTGGCGCGATGCCGACCCTCTGGCGGCGCTGGTCGGGTGGCGACACGCTGGAGTACGGCAGCATCCAGCCTAACGTCAAGGATGCGCTCAAGCTGCTCCAGAGCTGGTATGCCGAAGGGTTGATCGATCCAGATTTCTATACCTATGGACCGGGCCAGGGAGATACTTTGGCCGGACAGGGGAAGATCGGCGTTCTTTTTGGCCCCTGGTGGGTTGTCAGTTCAGTGGTTGGTCCTACCACGCAGCAGCATCCGGATTGGAAGTGGACCACCTTTGCGCCTCCCAAGGGACCAAGCGGGCAGCAGGGCCGGGCTGGCCAGCGTATCGACTCGGCATCGGTTTTCCGGAAAGGGCTGGAGCCGGCCAAGATCGAGGCCGCGATCAAGCATCTGAACTGGCAGATGGACATGCATGTCAACTGGCTCAAGTACCAGCAGTATGGCGAGAGCCGCAACTCGGGAGGCTTTATCGAGGGCTATGTCTGGGAGTGGGACAAAGATTGCCAGCTCAAGCAGGGACCCGTTCCGCTCGATCGCATCTACTCATACGTCAACGCCGTCGGCTTTGGCTTCCCGGCTGTCTGTTATCCCGATTACCAAATCGACATCGATCAGCCAATGACCGAATGGTACCAGCAAGATCAGTCCAAGCTCAACAAAGCGCAGCGCTTCCTGTTGGCCAATCCCACCCGCAAGACCGAAATTGAGGTCTACAAAGCAGCCTATGAGACCGGGAACCTCGCCTTGACCACCGAGTATCTGGGCGCTCCGACGGCGCGCATGGCCAAGATTCTGCCCGATCTGCAAAAGCTGGAGCAGCAGTACTTTGACGAGATCGTCAGCCAGAAAAAGCCGCTGGACGCCTTTGATCAGTTTGTGAAAGACTGGAAGGCCAAGGGCGGCGACCAGGTGACTGAGGATGTCAATACCTGGTACAAGGAGAACAACTCATAGGCGACCAAGAGGTCTTGGGGACAGGTCGGGGCATGGCGTGCTGCCACCGCGAGGATAACCCGTTCAATCCACTCCAAAGGTGCGTTGGTAGCAACAGGGACAGCAGCAGGCACCCACACGGGGCTGGTACTCCATCGCTGCAGGGATGGAGAGCCAAACCCGTGTGGGCGCCCCAGTAGGGGAAAGCGTTTCTCAGAGCCAGTGGTTTGGGCACCAGAGAAACGTCCCGTGTAGAATGAATGGAGGCTGCAAGGATGTTCCAGTCTCGTCCACTGGTGCCGTCCGCATTGGGCTTGCCCCGGCGGGTAGGGGCCAGGCACTCTCTACGTGCGATCTGGCAGCAGCACTGGTTGCTCTATGTGATGCTGCTGCCGGCGTTGGTACTCCTGGCTCTGTTCAACTATTACCCGCTCTGGGGCCTCGCCCTCGCTTTTGTCGACTATAATCCCTTCGGCGGGTTGGCCGGGTCGCCATTCGTCGGGCTGCAGAACTTTGCGACGATCTTTGGCGGCCAGGAGTTCTGGCAGATCCTGCGCAATACCGTCTGGATCGCCACAGGCAAGATCGTAGCCGGGCAGGTGGCGGCGATCGTTCTCGCCCTGCTAGTGTATGAGATCACATGGCGGTTCTACAGGCGAGTGCTGCAGACGTTGACAACCCTGCCCTACTTTCTCTCTTGGATCATCATCGGCGGGGTCATGGTGCAGGTGCTTTCCACGACCGGTACCGTGGATCAGGCCCTCGCTGCCATGGGCATCAGGCCGATCCAATTTCTGGGCGATGCAGCGATATTCCCCTGGACGATGATCGCACTGGATACCTGGAAGGGCTTTGGTTTTGGTGCGGTGATCTACCTGGCGGCGCTGACCAATATCAATCCTGACCTGTACGAGGCTGCAGCGGTGGATGGCGCCGGACGGAAGGCACGCCTGTGGCACATCACCCTGCCCGGCATCACTCCCACCATCGTGTTGATGTCCTGCTTGAGTCTGGGCAGCGTGCTCAACGCCGGCTTTGAGCAAATCCTGGTCCTCTACAACCCGGTCGTCTATCAGACGGGCGATATTCTCGATACGTACGTATATCGCTATGGCATTTTGCAAGCCAATTACAGCATCGCCACGACTGTCGGCCTTCTCAAGTCAGTGGCCGGCTTTTTTCTAATTCTGCTGTCGTATTGGCTGGCCGACCGCTTCGCCGGCTACCGGATCTTCTAACAGGAGGAAACGATGGTCCGAGAACGTGGACTCGGTAACTGGATCGCCAATGCAATCATCTATCTGGTCGTTGGCTTTGCGGGGCTCATCTGCGTATTGCCTTTCATCCATGTCATTGCCGTATCACTGAGCAGTAGCCCTGCCGTTTCGTCCTATGTCGTGGGTCTCTGGCCAGTGGGATGGAACCTGGATAATTACCTCTGGATGGTCCGCAACCAGCAGTTCTTCCGCTCCCTCCTCATCTCACTGGTCCGCGTGAGTATCGGTGTACCGACGATTCTGGTCGTCGGGGTCATCACGGCCTACCCGCTGTCGCGCGAAGACATTCCCATGCCCGGTCGGACGGCCTTCAAGCTGCTCCTGCTCTTCGGCATGCTCTTCAGTGGTGGCATGATCCCTGTCTTCCTAACAATGAAGAACCTGCACCTCCTCAATAACCTGCTGGTGCTGGTCTTGCCCGGGGCACTGAACATCTTCTATACGATCCTTCTGCTCAACTTTTTCCGCGGTATTCCCCGCGACCTGACAGACGCTGCATCTATGGATGGCGCATCGCACCTGGACATCCTGTTCCGCGTCTATATGCCTATCTCCCTGCCAGTTCTGGCCACGGTGACGCTCTTTTCCGCCGTCGATCACTGGAATTCTTGGTTCGACGGGATTCTGTACCTGAACCGCACTGATCTCTGGCCATTGCAGAGTTATCTGTACAGTCTAGTGTCGACGAAGATGATCCAATGGACAGGCCCGCAGGCCACCAAGCAAGTCAACGAGTTCCTGAACGCCAGCCCAGATGGCCTCTCGGCGGCATTCATTCTCTTCGCATCCGTCCCCATTATTCTGGTCTATCCCTTCTTGCAACGCTACTTTGTCACCGGATTGACATTGGGGGCGGTGAAGGGCTGATCTCTCTATGGAGCTGTGCCATCCCATTGCTGGGCCAGGGCCGCTGGCGCCAGAGCCTGATCGGGTCAACCTTGCAACGTCGCCGGGTCAGAATCGGCGCCGTTCGGCCAAACCAGGGCAGGGGTCAGCAGCACTCCAATTGACGGATCGCTTTAGTCCGGCTAGAATTGAGAGTGATAATTACAGGGGCTGAGCAATATGATCCATAAGCTCGATACTGTGGTCCTCGCACGGGATTTCGAAGCTTGTGGCCTCAAACGGGGTGATGCTGGCGCGCTGGATCATTGCTACTAAGACGGAAAAGCCTTCGAACTGGAATTCGTTGCCGGCTAGGGCAAGATTGTTGCGGTGGTCACACTCTCCGAAACAGATATCCGTCCGGTGCGCCGTCAGGAGATCCTGCATGTGCGTGCCCTGGTGTCAGCATAGCCAGGCTTCGTAGTAGAAGGATATCCAGAGCCCCTTCGACATTGCCGCCCTGACCTGACGCAAGCAGGATCTCTACACGGCGTTCTATGATCATCCCGAGGCTGTGCACAGGCTGGTGGCCAAGTGCCACTGTCTGCTCAAGGCTTTTCTGCTTGAGTACCAGAAACGCTTTGCTCCGGTAAACCTCGCGCACTTGCCCCTATGTCTGGGCGCCGCCGGAGCTGGGCGCCTGACTCTCCGAGGATGAAGCGGGCGCCATGTCGGTCGCTGCCCTTGAAGAGTTCTGCCCGCCTTCGCTCATCGATCTGAGCAAGACGTTCGGTGGGCTCTTTGTGCACCGCTGTGCCACAGCCGATCACCAGTATGCCAGTTTTAGAAAGATCCCCCATCTGCGAAGGGGCAACCGGGGCTTTCAGGCGGCCGGTCCGCGTCCGGCCGTCGAGTCTTTTTCTGGCCAGACGGTGCTTATGGTAGCCTGGACTGATGCACATGGCGTGCTCGATATTGCTGGCCATGGCCCGACCTGACACGAGCTTCCGCTTCAACATGCCCGCCCAGCCACTCGATGAAGTCGGGCGAACCTATGAGCAACTGCATGCCATCTGCCCCCAGTGCGAGTGATACGCACGTTCTCAGGGGTAAACGAAATAGAAGTTGCCATCAGAGAGATGGAATATCCTGTACCGGCATGCGGCTGATGCTGCAGAGAATGCGTGGAACTCTGTTGGCCCCGCAGACATTCCTTTGATGTAAAGGAGCCAGGTCAATGAAAAAGATTCTTTACGTCTATGGCGGTCCTGATTTTCACCCCAGCGAGGCGGCGGGCAGGCTCTTGCAGCAGATGCTGGCCGCGGATGGCCGCTTTGCGCTGGAAACGACGGCGGACCTCGATGCCTTTTCCCGCCTGCCAGAGGGCGATTATGCCGCGGTAGTGATCTATACCACGGGGTTTGATGATCAGCTCACGGGCGAGCGGGAGCGGGGCCTGCTGCAGTTCGTGCTGAATGGCGGTGGCGTGGTGGGGGTCCACTCGGCGCTGGCCAGCTTCCGGCAGAGCCGCCCCTATGTGGAGATGATGGGCGGCGAGTTTGTGCGGCACCCCGAATGGTACACCTTCACCGTTTCGCTGGTGGACCGGGAGCACTATATCACCACCCGTGTGCCGGATTTCACTATCGGCGATGAGCTGTACATGCTCAAGAGCTATGATCCCGCCAAGGTCCATCTGCTGATGCAGACGCCCTGGCAGGGCCAGCAGATGCCGCTGGGCCACACCAAAGAGTACGGCCGCGGCCGGGTTGTCTATCTGGGCAACGGTCACGACATGCGCGCCTGGACGCACCCTACCTTCCAGAAACTGCTTATCCGCGCTATTGCCTGGGCAACGGGCGCCAACAAGCCCGAGGCCAGGGTGCGCGTGGGCCTGCTGGGCTATGGGCCGGCGTTCAATATGGGCAAGGGCCATGCCGACTGGATGGGCGCCATCGAGGGGATGGAAGTGGTGGCCATGTGCGACGCCTCGCCGGCGCGGGTCGAGGCGGCGAAGCAAGAGTTGCCCGGGTTGCAGGGTTACTTTACCGATGTCAGTGAGATGCTCAAGATGCCTGGCCTGGACTTGGTGACCATCATCCTGCCACACAACCTGCACGCCGAATATGCCGTCCGGTGCCTGGAGGCGGGCATGCACGTCATCACTGAAAAGCCTTTCTGCATCACCGTCGCTGAGGCCAATGCTATGATCGATGCGGCGCGCCGGAACGGCCGCATGCTCAGCGTGTTCCACAACCGCCGCTGGGATGATGATTATCTGGCGATCAAGGATATCATCGCTCGCGGGTTGATTGGCGAGATCTACCGCATCGAGGCCTTTGCGGGCAGCTATGGGCACCCGGGCTTTTGGTGGCGCTCGGAAAAAGCGATCAGTGGCGGCGTGATGTACGATTGGGGCGCTCACATCCTCGATTGGATCCTGGGCCTGGTGCCCTCACCGATCAAGCAGATCACGGGCGACCTGCAAAAGCGGGTCTGGCACAGTGTGACGAACGAGGACCACGGCGAGGCCTGGATCCGCTTCGAAAATGGGGTCATCGCCGATCTGGTCATGTCCAACATCGCGGCCAGCAAGCGCCCCAAGTGGGTCATCTATGGCACCAGGGGCAGCCTGGAATATGATTGGGACTGGGGCCAGGAGATCCGCCTGCACTCGAACGTCTCGGGGGTCATGCAGGAGAGCAAGATCCAGTTCCCCAAGCGGGCCAACGCCTGGGCCGAATACTATCGCAATATCGCCGATCATCTGCTCTATGGCGAGGAGCTGATCGTCAAGCCGGAGCAGGCGCGGCGGGTCATCGGGGTCATGGAGGCCGTCGCCAAGAGCACCGAGCTGGGGACGAGCGTGCCGCCATGCGAGGGGTGCGAATAAGCCTTCTTCAGCGGTAGCCGCGCCATCGTGGCGCGCGCCTTCTACCACCCACGATGTATGCTATGGACTACGGAAGACGCGCGCCACGATGGCGCGGCTACTCCTTTCCCGGGTTGGGCCAGGGGTTGTTTAGGATGAGTCAATGGGGTATAATCGTTCTAGGAGACTGGATCCCTGGATGGAGGTTGCACAATGAGTGAACTGGAGCAACTCGAACAGCAGGTACTACGACTCTCGCCGGAAGATCTGGCCAGGTTCCGTGCATGGTTTATCGAATTGGACCATCAGCTTTGGGATAAGCAGATCGAGGCCGATCTCCATGCCGGGAAGCTCGATCGCATGATCGCCGAAGCGCGAGCGGAATTCAAGGTCGGGAAAGCGCGAGAGCTTTGAAACACTGGGCGTCATCCAGGTTCTGGGCACTCTATGAAGGCCTGCCCGAAGAAGTTCGCCAGCTTGCGGACAAGAACTACCAACTCCTGACGAGCGATCCGCATCATCCCTCGCTCCACCTGAAAAGAATCGGCCAGCTATGGTCAGTGCGCGTTGGCGAGCATTACCGGGCATTGGGGATCGACGTTGAGGGCGGCATCAACTGGTTCTGGATCGGCACGCATGCCGATTATGATAGGCTCATCGGTTGATAGTGCATGTCGCAGGAGGTAGAAGACGCGCGCCACGATGGCGCGGCTACTCCTTTCCCGGGTTGGGGCCAGCACGAGAGCAGCGTCAAGGGATCACGGTGTCGACGCAGCCGCCCACCTGGACGGGGATGGACCCCTCCGGCAGAATCTCGACCCGCTCGCTGCAGCGGCGAATGCCCACCCTGGTCACTGTAGAGGGCAAGCCGAAAACGAGCAGGCGATGGGGCGCGGCGCCCCCTTAGGCCAGCAGCGGCCGAGCCTCCGCCCGCGCAGCCTCGTGGCAGAAGACGATGGCCCAACGGTCATCTCTTGTCGCCAGCATGAGCCCCGAGCCTGCCCTCTGAAGACAAGCGAGCGAGCTGTGCATCCCCCAGCCGGCACTGCCAGGCCGCCAGCACGCGCATGGGAGAGCTGTACCATTCCGGCGCCGACAGCCGGAGCGCCTCCAGGGCGACTTGCCCGTCTTGCGCCATGAACAGCGAGTGATCCCAGGCCAAGGCCGCGGGCGCGAAGACGTGCATCTGCAGCCGGGCGCCGCAGCCGTTGCTCCACACTGCCCCCGCACCTGCCGGGTAGACATGGCTGACCTGGGGGGTGTTGTGCAACGCCCACTCGAACCGGTTCCAGCCGCGCGTGCCCGTATCGGCCAGCTCGACCTCGTCTAGCAGCACCAGCCAGCCTGGCGCGAGCCAGAGCACGTGTCGCCGGAAGCGCCGCACCCCCGCCTGCGCCGGAAAGACCGCACCGGCATCACCCCGCACATAGGTATACTCAGGATTGGTGACAAAGGCAGTGATCTCTGGCTGCAGCGTCGGGTCGGGCAGCAGCTGCGCGCCGTTGACGCTGATGGTGTTCTGGAAGCGGCTGTCGCGCCGGGCATACCCCGGCGGGACGATCCAGTAGCGCCCTTGCGTAAAGAGGGCGACGGCATTATAGCCGGCATGGCGGTGGTACAGGCTGCCGGGCGGGATGGCCTCACCGCTGCCGATGCGTCTGGCCGTGCCATGCCCCGCCAGGGGCGCGCAGCCCAGGGAGAGGACCGTTGCGTCGCCCTCCCACGAGGAGCGGAGAACGGCCAGCCTCAAGTTGGGGAAGAGCCGGCTGGGGGCAAGATCGTCGGGCGGCGCAGGCGCGGCCGTGGGGTCGTACCAGAGCACGTTCGAGGCCGCGCAGTGGGCCTGCGGATGGGGGTACTCGCGCCAGCGAGCGGCCGTGGAGATGCCCTCGTAGGCGGCCTCCGGCACGCCCTTGGGACCCGGCTGCAGGTCAGAGGATATGCAGGAAGCTTGGTCATGTCAACAGCCTTGCCGGGCTCCACGCTGCGCGCGTTCCCTGCGCGAACCCCTTTAGGGGAGTTAGCCTTTGGTGTCGTGCCGCCCCCGCCCCCCCCCCGGCGGGCCGCGCCGCGCGACACCC
>Ga0078972_1006628_pt1 | contig 27079 bp, 21 predicted proteins | sample YelNatPaOPGAMG01_FD_67568 | JGI IMG/M metagenome (GOLD analysis project Ga0078972, IMG submission 67568) | Hot spring thermophilic microbial communities from Obsidian Pool, Yellowstone National Park, USA - OP-RAMG-01 (SPADES assembly) (version 2) | ecosystem: Environmental > Aquatic > Thermal...
ATATAATATAATTTATTATTTAATATAATTTATTATTTAATTTATTATTTAATATAATTTATTTTATAAAAAAGTTCTAAGATCGATTATACTTATTAGAAGAAGAAAAAAAATTCTCTTTTCTAATGTCTTTTTTTGAAAAATCAAAATATTTTTGCAATTATTTTAAAAAAAATTACAAAGTGATGGAATTTCTATTCATTAATCCTTTATATCTACCCCCATTATCATCTCTAACTAATTGACCAGCAACTAAATTAGCTATTTGCTTTTTAAAATCATTATTATTCAATAATTCTTTCAAATTTATTGAATTTCCATTACCAGCATCCAATTTTAACGTTCCATTTATGTTAATATCCATTGGTTTTATAGAAATATCTCTAATTAAATTCCCAGAATTTGAATTATTACTCATTACTTTTAAATGATTTTCACCAATTGGCTTTGGTTGAACAGATGGAATATTAACTCCAAGAGCTTGCATTGAACCAATTAATGATGATGAATTTTGACCATATTTAGTTCTATCCATAAAAAATATATCATCATTTTTATTTGGCGTAATAGTTTTCCCATTTGGCATTATAAGCCTGTTTTGAGACGTTATTCTTGCATCATTAACCGAAGTATTACTCGAAGCATTAGAAGCTGAAAAATAGCCCGCAGCACCACCAATTAACGCTCCAACTCCAGCTCCAATAAGAGTTCCAAAAGGAATAGGAATCATTGATCCTATCATAGCTCCTTGCATTCCTCCCTGTAATGCTCCGCTACCAGCTGCTATCCATTTATCAGTAGTATCGCCAGCCTTACCATTTCCATTTGCTATTCTATTTTGTCTTTTAGCGTTTAATGCTCCACTAATAATATCAGTAGCTAAATTTGCTCCGATCATAATTCCAATACCTTTTGTACTAGAAAATAAGTCATTTTTAAAAGTATTACCAATTTTTTCTCCTGTTCCTTTTGATATATTTTTTCCCAATTGATCTAATTCTTCTCCATATCCTTTTTCTCTTGCAATTTTCTCAAAATTTTTATTTATTCTTCCATCATTATTAAACATACGATATTTACTAGTGGTTGCCAATTCTTCAAATCTAGTTCTATCAATATCTTTACCATAAGATTTAAATGTATCTTCAAGTCCTCTTGTACTAAGTCTAGCTAATCCTCTTGCCATATTAAATCCATTACTACTAGCAATTTGAATAGCCGATTTAGCGATAACACTTAGTAATCCAGTCATAACTAATAAAGTGGTATTATTTGCTAAAAAATCTGCCCCACCAGTTAGTATGCCCCTTGCCCATCCACCTGCTGGATTGATTGCTTTAGAAAATCCTGATAATACGCCATTTTTAGCCCCAGACATCATTTCTGCAATACTTAAAGTATTTCTAGCAATTTCCGCAAGATGAACTTCTTGTGGTTTTATAAATTCTAAATCTTGTGCTGTTAAATTATTTATATCAGTCATATTACCATTTGCCCCTACAATTTGAAACTTCCCAGTCTCTTTATTATATTGAGCTTGTGATGTAATAATATTTTCAATATTAGCTCTATCTTCTGGTTTTAAATTTGCAATTGCTGAATTATTTTCAAAACCTCCAGATTGTTCTATTGCATTACGCTTTGCTTGTGTTTGAGCCGTGGTGGTCATTGCATTGAAATCAAGTCCCATTGCTTCAGCCGCAGCTTGTGCTCTTATTCTTTCATAGCCATTAGTAAAATTAGCTTCTCCAGTTTTTTTATCAAATACCATCAAATCATTAGTCATTCTTTGGTATCTCTTAGTCATTCCAGCAAAATCATTTATTCCCTCGTACAACATACGCATAGGATCAGCATTTGAGGCAAAAGCGCCTCCTAATACTTGAAGTCTGGCAGATGTTTCAATTGCTCCTTCTGGTGTAGATACCTTATCTGCTAATTTTGCAACTTCATTCATATTAATTTTTAATTTATCTGAATAAATTTGCATTTTATAAAAACTATCTAATCCTCCTTTAAATGAATAATTAGTTGCAATTTTTAAATTTGTAACCATATGGTCTAATGTTTCAGTTACATTAACACCATTTTTTTTAGAGGTATTCATGATTTTTTCCATAAGTTCAGCAGAACTTTTGATAGACAATCCAAATTGTTCAGCACTAGCAGCAAATTTACCTGCGCCTTCATTACTACCAAGAATACGAGACATTTGCGCTAATTGATTTAATCCTTCTAAACTTACTCTAATGTTTCTTCCACTGGCTTCAGAATATGATTTTTGCATTTCTGCCAAATCCTGTGCTGTTTTATTATATAACATTGCGGTGGCAGGTGCCGTATTAATTATGTTTTTACGATATAATGTTAACTCATCATTATTTAATGCCCATCCAGCAGCAATTTTAGTAATTGCTTCTTCTTGTTTAAGATAAAATGATATCGATGATTTAGCTGATGATACTATTGCATTAAAATATCCAGTATATTTTTCAATAGAACGAGTTTTTTTATCTTCAATTTCAACTAATTTTTTAGCACGTTCGGCTTCTTGTTTTTCAAATTCTTCTAATTTTTGTTGCGATTCTTTTTGTTTTTTAGCTTTTTCATCAATTTTATTAAGTTCTTTTGTTAATTCATCGTTTTTATCTTTATTTAATTTATTTTGCTCATGTAATGTTTTTGTTTCAGTTTGTAAGTCATAAAGTTTATGACTATTTAAAGTTTCTTCTTCTTTTAAAGCATTTATATTTGCATTTATATTTTGTAATTTATCATTTAATATGTCAACTAGTTCTTGATTGTTTTTATTAACATTTTTTTGAAGTGCTTCTTCAGCAATGGCTAAATTAATAAGAATTTTTTCTTTATCTATTTTAGCTTGTTCAAGTTTATATGAAGCATTTTTTAAATTATTAATTTCTTGTTCATTTTTTAAAATTCTTTTATTAATATCATCAATTTTATTATTGTTTTTTAATAAATCATCAGTAATCTTACTTCTTTCTTTATATGTTTTAGAAAGATCTTTTTCTACATCTAATAATTTAGCTTGAATTGCATGATATTTTATAGAATTATCAAGAATTTTTTGAACTTCTTTAGCTTCTAATTTTTTTTCACTAACAGATTTCATAAATGTGTCAAAATATTCTTGTATTGACTTATTTTGGTTATTAATATTTAAATTATTTGATTTAACATTCATAAAGCTTAATTTATATTATATAAATAGTTATTTAAATATTTTTAACTTAAATGATTTGGTAATATAAAATAAAATACATATCTTTGTAGTAATAAAAATATAAAAATATTTTAATATGAAAACAAAAAACAAAAAAGATGACATTGATGAGTTTATAGAAAAACTTAATTCATTCAAAGATGATCTTGATCTTAAATTAGAAAACTATGATAAAGATCATGATTTTTTACCTTCTGGAGGATATATTATGCGAAAAGTTGGTAAGGATTATGAAATTTTTCCTGAAAATCAATTAATGTGGCGTGCCCAAGAGGATTTTAAAATAATGGTTTCATTTATTGTATCTATGGTTATGATAGCATTTATTATAATATTTTTTTATAGCTTAGGTCACTATTTTAATTTTGGGTTTGGCAGTGCAATATGTAGTGTTTTTTTTGCTATAGTGGGAGCATGGCATGAGTTTTCAATGAATAATTATAAAATTATTAAAACAAATATTAGAGCTGGAATTTATATTGGATTTATTATAGGAATGATATTATATGATATATTATATCCGATTTACAAATGATTGAAATTATGAAGTTATTATGATATATATTGCATTGTAAAAGTAATTTAGCTTATTTTTTTTACAGCATTATAATTTATACCATGAATAGCCTTTTTTTAAATTTATTAAAATAAAAAAAACCTATAATTAATTTTATAGGTTTTTTTTATTTTGTGAAGATTTTGCAAATTCATTTAAGGCTGATCCACTTATGGATTTAGTATTTTCATATTGTGCATTTTGTCTTTCCATTTCTTGATTATGACGCATTATAAAGTATTTTCTATCTCTTATTGGCATTTTTCTCAATGTTTCATAGCTAAACCCCATATAATGCATACATCCCCAAATTTCTTCCTTTAAATAATATTCATAATCAGGCGATATTGATGAAAACATACTCGTCGAAGTCAAGAAAGGTTTTAAAAGAACCACCTCCGAGGTTCTCGGGTCTTTTAACAGTTATTGTAAAGTCTACGCCTGGTTCATTATCATTAATATATTTTCTTAATTCATATGAATCTCTTGTATTCATATTATTAACATATTTTTTAATATACTGCCTATCTGTATTACCATTTACCTCGACAATTTGCATTATTAATCCAGTTGTAATAATTTTTGTATATGCAGCATTATCTGTAATTTGCATTTTATTATATATAACTTTTAGATCTTGAATCATTTTATTAAGATTTTTAATATCAGATTCATTTAATATTTCATTTTTTGATAATCGTTCAAGATTTGATATTGTATCACCAAGTCTTATCTTATTAATTTTAGTATTTTCATTTTTAATTATTTTTTCATATTTTTTTAATTCTTTATATGTTAAAAATTTAAATTTTATTTTATCATTTTTAATAGGAGTAATAAATTCAAAATACCCATTTTCATCACCAATTAAATTAAAATCTTTAATTTTTATAGCTGTTAAATCAGCCACCGAGTCAAAAGATTCTCCTGTTTCACTTTCTGGATCAGTTACTCTAATTGGTAAATCCTTTCCATATCCAGTAATTCTCAGCCATAATGTAATAGCATCTCTATCGCCCTTAACTAAATCTTCTGGTTTAATATTTTTGTCTAATATTTTTCTACTTAATAAAACATCAATTATTTTACCATCTTTATATAAATTAGGAGAGGTTATTAAATCTTCATCTGATGTTGTTAAATAAGCAACCTTTATTTTGGATTTTTTATTTTTGTAACATTGTCCTAAGGATGGTAATGTTAAAACATCATATGCGACATCATCATCATTATCTTCTCTAAAATCATAATAATCTATATCATCATTATCTTCTTTAGAATTATAATAATTTATATCATTATTATTAGCATCAGTGCTATAATTAGAAGTCATAATATTTTTGTCTTTAATTTCATATTGTTTTTTTTCTTGATATGGAGGAAATATATCTTCATATGAAAATTCCTTAGCATTTTGAATAATATTTGCTGGAAATTTATCGTTTATTGATTGACTTAAATTATTAACCAATTCTTTTACATCATTTGGAATTGGTTTATTAGTTAATTTTTCATGCTCTTCCATTTGCTTTTTAGTTTCTTCAAGCATTTTATTATTTGCTAATAACATAGCAATTTGTTTTTTTTCTAGTTCTGTCATATTATTTTTTTTTGGCATTTTTATATCTATTTAAAAAAAGTTATTTTATCAATTATCATAGCAAAACAATTATTATCTAATATTTCAACTAATTTACAATTCTCCAAATAAGCTTTAGCATTATTATTTATTACTAATTTAAATGTTTTCATTGGCAAATTTAATAGTTTTTGCTCATCTGAAAGAAACATATTATTAGCTTTATTAATTTTATTTGATGATTTAAGCCATAATTTTAATTCAGACTCTCCATCATCACTAATCGTTTCAGTGTTAAATTGAATTATACTAATAAATTGCTCTTGTGTCCTATAATAATTTAATAACGTGTCCAAAGATTCATCTTCGCCACGTATATTAAATAGTTCAATATCAATAGGAGTATATGTTGTTATTTCAGTATTATTATCTTTTTTGAATTGTAAATCTAAATTATTTATTTCGTTAACAGCTTGATGATATATTATAAAATCATTTACTTCATTATTCAAAGAATGATTTAAATCGTTATTATTAAATATAATATTCGTGTCATTATTATTTATTTGATTTTCTGGAACAAATTTAATAAATGATTTTTCATCATATGATAAATAAGGAATATAAAGTTTTGCAATCATATATATACAAATATTTTATATAAAAAATAAAAATAAATATTATTTTGTAAATAATTATTGTTAATTATTTTTATATCATAATTTTTGATTTTAATATTTTCATAATTTTTGAACGATTGAAATAAATATCAGATTCCCAAAATCTTAATAAAACAATTCCATTAGATATTGCCCATTCATTTTTAATTTTATCATTAATAATATTTTTTTTTTGCATTTCATTAATTGGTACAGTATAAACATTAGGATTTGTGTGATAATAATCGCCATCAATTTCAATTAATATTTTTGATTCTGGCAAATAAAAATCATAAATTTTGCCAATAGAAGATTTCCATTGATGTATATATTTTATTTTTAAAACATTTAAAAAATTTTTTATAAAATAATATTCTAACTTAGATGTGTTATATATATCTTTTTTTACATTATCTTTATTAGTAATATGCTTTTTATTTTTATTTTTTATTGGTTGTGTCATATTAATATATAAAAAATTCCTATATATAAATATAGGAATTTATAAAATTATATATATAAATTAATTAATAAGCTAAAATAGCATAATCATATTGAAGTCCTAGCTCAATTGTAGCCAAATCGCTGCTTGAATAATCAAGTTGTCCGAAATTAGATGTAGTTGTCATTGTATTAACTAGTATCCATTTACTCACAACGACTCCTGTTGGATCTAACATATCTATTTCTACATTTCTTTTATATCCAGCTGCATATCCCTGACGACCAGTAACAGATTCCGAAGATAATCGTATCCATTCCATAACTGCTTGTGATGTTGAAGGGCCAATTAATTGACGTAATGTTATACTTATAGGTTTCCATACATATCTTCCAAGAACATAAGTAGAAGTATTTAAAAATGGAATTTCAGTCACATTTTGATCGATTTCAGGTAATGAGCCTGCTGATACAAACCATTCTTGTATTCCTAAATCAGAAGGAAAACGGAATACGAATCTATTTTTTCTTAATGGTTCAAATTGAAGGGGTATTTTTGAAAGTAAATCAGCCATAGTTGTATATTGTTTTAATTGTTTATATTATTATTATCTTGAGATTCTTTATTTGTTTCAATAATTTTTTTCTCGCATAAAGTCCAAATCTTTTTAAATATATCATATTCAGGTACATTTGTTGCATCAGATAATTTGCTTATACCTTGTAATGCAAGTTTGCGAATTTGAGAAATAAGATTAGAAGCTTCTTGTACATTATAATTAGGATAATTGTTTTTATCTTTTAATGCAAATTCTAATGGACTTTTACTATGTGCTATATTTCTTTCTGCTTGTTTTGCATTTGAATCATCAGCAAATGAATATGCTTCAGTAAATAAGTCAAATGTCTTATTAATTTCAGCTAATATATCTTCATAATAATTATTATTTGATTTTTTAATATTATTAATTTCTTGTAAAGCTAATATTTTTGCCTTAGGTTTATTAATAATAATATTTTTTGCTTTATTTTTTTCCATTATAAATATGATATAAAATTTATTATATTTTCTTTTTTTTATATAAATATCATTAATTATATAAAATATGATATTATTATTAAATAATATTATTATTTTTTTTTATATATAAAAAAAGAAGGTATATACACACCTTCTTTTTATAAGATATTATTAAAATTTTATATTATCTTAATGTATTAAAATTAGTACCTTGCGGAACAACTGCAAATGTGATGTCAATATATTCCAAAGAGCCAGTAGGCATAATATAAATAACAGCTGGCAATGATAAATTTTGCAAAGCTTCTACACTTGTATCAAGTTTGTAGTCATATTTAGTAATTCCACCGCTTGTTCTAATAGATTCTAGAATAGGCGTAATTAATGATTTAAATTTAGCTTCAACAGTATTATCATTCGGTGTAAATATTAAATTTGTACAAGCTAATTGAATTAATTTTTTCAATTTAAGAATCATACGTACTGTACTTAATCTATTTAAGAAATCATTTTGATTATATAAATTCTTTTGTCCCCATATATATACACCATCTCCCGCAAATGTTTTAACTGGATTTACTCTATTCATATATAAAGTATCTTCATCAACCATTTTAGTTGAGTATTTAGCTTTATAGCAATTTACCAATCCATTTGTTTTACCAGCAGCTGGAAACCACGGGTAAGCAGTATTATCAGTTAAAGCTATATTTCTTACCACATCACGAGTAACTGGTAAATATATATATTTATTAGCTGTACTATCAAAATATTTACAAGTAGGATAATATGTAGCAACATACAATGAATCTAAATTTGCTCCATCTATATTAGATGCAATTTCATTAGGCGTATACATTGCATCAACGCTGTCACTATATCCATATGGTTTATCAGGCGTTGTGACAATATATATTGAATCATTACGTTCTTCTTCAATCATATCAATAATTAATCTTACCAATTGATTGTTATTAATATAATCAATACCAGGTGTAGCAAAAAGATTAATATCAACTTCAGATGGATTAGCAAATGTTCTTGCTGCTGCTAAATAAGCATAAAAGTCTGATGTTATAGGAGCTTCTGGCAAATCAAATAAATCAGTGTTTACATTTGTTGTAAAGTTTTCTCCAGATCCAGTTGCTGTGCTTATGTTTCCCAAATAATTAGATGCTCTAAAATCATCTGTATTACTTCTTGATTCTCTATATATATCCCATCCATCAAATCCGCCATATGGAACCAATGTAAATTTACGAACATTTTTATCTGCATAAATTGTATTAATTGTATCATTTTCGCTAGCTAATTGCGGCGGAATTGAATAGCCATTTAATGTGTTTGAAGCACTTACGGCATTAAATGTAAATCCAGAAATACCGTCAACAGTAATATTTGTGTTTATTGTTGAGTTAACCCTACTATCTAAATGAAAACCATTTGTTAATATGCCATCACTATAAGCTGATTTACCTTTATAGGTAAACATATCGTTATCTATACCAATAATATCAGAAATTCCAAAATATTGTTTATTTACTTTCGTAGTAGAATTATAGTATGTATTGTATTGAAATAATGGCTGTTTAATATTATTGCCTAAATATCTTACTGGGTATCCTAAAAATCCTTCAGGTACAGAATAAGGTGCATTATCATTATCTGTTATTTCAACGGTTACATAATTAGAAACAGATGGATACATTCCATCAGAAGTTCCGATAGCTAAACCTAAATATTTTTTACTTGATGGATTTAATGTTAAGCTTGTATACCTTTCAAGTACAATTGGATAAGCATCTGTGTCGTTATAGTCTCTAATAATAACGTCAAATGTCAGATCATCTGGCATAATATTGGCTATAGATATTTTAACTTTACTATTTGCAGTATTTCCATCTGTTATTGTATGAAATCTAAACAGTTTAATCAATTCTCCTACTTTTGTGCTACCTTTAATTTCAGAAACAACCCAAGGAGTTGATGCAAAATTATAAGAATCCTTATAATCATTCATGTCACCAATTACTCTGTCTACAAAAGAATCATTATAATAAGTATAATATAAATTATTACTTTGATTTAATACAAAATCTTCTGTAGTAGTTAATTGTTCTGCAAAATATGTCAATCCAGAATCACTTCCAGTAAATGTTGAATCAAATGTTGCATCAAAAGTAGTTTGAGTTGAAGCATCGTAAGCCATCATTGATTGATGATAATTATAAGAAATTACCCCATCCGAAGACACATCTTTAGCAACTACCATAATCATACCGTCGGTTGTCATTTTTTCCCACGTTATAGGATTATTATTAGTTAATATTGCTAAATCTCCAACATTCCAGCTGTTAATTGTTGTGCCACTTGATCCAGGTAATGATGTGTTACCAGATTTAATAACTCTCCATGCATACCCAACAGAAATATTATCTTGATATGGGGCATTGGCAGCTGAAGCCAAAGTTCTTTGCGCAAAAACTGGCGTATTATCTTGATATGGAGCATTGGTAGTTGCATCCCAAGTTCCTTGTACAACAACTTTATAAGGTGCATTTGTATATACAATTTTACCATTAACTACTGAGCCTATTTGAGGATAAAAACTTGCTTCAGTAAAATATTTCCACGACCATAAAAATCTATGACCAACATCATTTATATTAAGTAATTGTGGTACTTTGTTTAATATTGAAGTAACAGGGGCAAAAATTCTATATCCAGAACTTGTTGCAATAGGTAAATTATTAATTAAATCAAGTGGTTTATCACTGATTCCAGTAATAGTATTGTTACTGTCAGTTGAGTTTATTAATTCAGTTAAAGCAATATCATATAATTCTTCAATAAAGATAGGAGACCCATTATCTGTATTAGCATCACCTAATACATTATAAATATAATCTTTACTACCTTTATTAAATGAAACCGTATATGAAAATGGTTGATTATTATAATAATTAGATGTAGTTCCGCTTAATATAAATGTTCCTAGATCATTATATGTACATATAATTGAGCTTCTTAATAATGCATTGTCATAATATCCATTACCACATGCATTATAATAACTTTCATCATAAGCAGGTGAAATATTTATTGTTCCGCCATTATTCGGATCTACTTGATACATTAATTTATCATATGTAAAATCAGGACCGCATGATGTATTAGTTTGACCGCCTAAACTTTTTACATATCTTCCCCTTGATCGTATTACGGCTATAATCATATTATCCCCTGCTCCAGTTCCAACAGATTTTATAATCCATGCTGGGCCAGCATTATATCCTGATAAACCTAATACCCTAGTAACATATAATTGATTACTTTGTTGTAAATACGATTGTGCTATATATGGTAATTCATATTTAGGATATTTACTTCCCTTAAATAAAGAAGGATCTGTGCCTCCAAATGTTTTTGTAAAAGTAGTCCAATCAGGAATTAAGGTAGGTACAAAGGCCTGACCTTGCAATGTCTCTCCAACAAGTCCCAAACTAGTAGAACTATTAGTTGATGGTGATGGAGTTTCTAAATCTAAAATTTTTGTATAAATTCCAGGAGAAACGTGTGTTCCTCTAGCTGCGTTGTATGCCATTATGTTTATTATTTTTTAATATTATTATTTTAATATAAATACTTTATAATTCTTGTAAATATCATTTAGATAACTTTTTTTTTAAAATTTTTGTCCAAATAATTCTACTAATGAGTTACCAATAATATGTCTTTTTATATTAATCCACATTTTATTATTATTATATATAACGAAAGGATATGTATTATTTAATATCTCTCCTTTTTTACTACCATTATGTATTTGTATATAATCAATATTATTAGTTATAATATTAGAAATTTGTATGTTAGTTGGTATTGTAAAAGAAATATAATCATCAGATTTTTCACTAAATATTATTTCTATTTTTATATTATTACTATTAGTATATTCTTCAAATGTTGGAATTGGTTTTATTCTACCATCGTTAATTTTTATTAAAACATCTAAATTAGCTGGAACTCTATCAACTTCAAATGATTTTTCATCAATTATATATGCAGCGCATTTAATAACAAATGTTTGAGAAAAGAATTTTCTATTTTCTAAGTTATATTCACTTTCATCTAAAATTTCTTCTAAGAACATTGGCATATAATGTCCATTAGGTGCTATATAACACTCAATTGATTTAAATTGATCTTGTATTTTCTGATTAAAATTATTTAATAGTTCATATTTATTAGTAAATAAACTTAATTGATATTTAATATCTACTGAAAATGGTTGTTTCATGCTATATATATCATATCCAGCTGAACCATTATCATCAATAATACTATTACGAAATAATGTATATTTTATATTACCAGGTATGTTTTTGCCACCTCCAAGGATACTACCAGAATTTGGATTATTTTCTCTAAACATAGCTTTAAAATTCATTAATAGATTTTTATCCACATCAACTTCTTGCCATGTTTGAGAATATTCACTAAAACGTTGATTAGATAATAAAATAATAGTTGGTAATTTTTTATTTTCATAAATTATTTCTAATTCATCATTACACCAATTATAAAATGCATTATCAATATCCTTATATTCAACTGTTTTTGGAAACATAGGAGCTTTATGCATTACATTATCAGTAATTTGATTTATACGTTTTTTATTTTTTAATTTATTATATAAATTAATGTTTGTTATATTTCCTACCATATTAACTATCCATTAAATTGATTTTTATCTACTGTATTAGCCTTTATTTTTCTCCAAACCCATTTATATCCAAACATTGTATTTTTATTACTATATGATTTTCTTCCGTCATCATTTACTTCAAAATATTCTATAGTATTTTCATCAATAACCAATCCTATATAATCTCCTAAAGTTATATCAACGCCTAATTTATCTAAAGTGGCTTGATATACATTAATTTCTAATACACCCAATTGTTTATATACTCCCAAATTTTTATTACGAACATATGCTTTATTTTCAGTATCAAATAATTGATATGTACAATTAATTTCTACTGGAGGTTTATATCTTATACCATCTTTTTTAGCATCTTTAGTTATTTCATCTGAGTTAGTGCGCACTCTATCTACTTGATATAAAATAACTGTTTGATTTATATCTTCTTCAATATAGTTCATTCCAATTGATAAATCAAGATCAAAATCTTCCTTAGAATAAAATAAATTATTTCTGTTAATAGGAATTTTTTTAGTTGGTACAGAATTTGTCAATGTTTTTGCCATTATTATTTTTTTAATATTATTTATATGCTATTTGAAATTGAAACCGTGTTCTAATATATATAATAAAAAATTATTTTCACGTTCTGTTATATAACCGCCTCTTTTTTTAACATTTTCCAAAATATTAAATATTGTCTTATTTTTAGGTAAACCAGAGCCATTTGTTCTTTGTAATTGTACAATTAGCATGTCAATATATGATAGCGGATATTTTTTAACATATTTATTATCATATATTTTATTAATTTGATCTTCTGTTATAATAATATTTTTATTCATTATTGTTATTATTTATATAAATAGTTTATTATATAATTTGTTATATAATTTATTATATATTTTGTTTTATAAAATAAAAATAGTATATTTATTATAAAAATGTTAAATGGCAATATCATATAAAAAAAAATCAGAAGCAATTGATATATTAAAAAATTATAATGGAAAAAATCCTTATATACAAACTTTAAAATATTATTTGTATAATAAAAAAAATTATACTTTAACTGATTTTAACGCAGAATATATATTATTAAATTATGAAGTTGAACCATTTTTAATAAATAAAATTATTAAAATTGCTAATTGGTTTGGTTTACAAAAACAAAAAGAATGGAATACTGAATTTATTCCAGAAAAACTTCTTATTGGATACATACTTGGCGAGACGGAAAATTATTATCATGCTTATGTTAAATATAGAAGAAACCAAGAAATAGCGGTACAATGTTTTATTCCTAAAAGAGCGTTATTAGATCAAATATTTATTGATGATTATTCTAAAATGGAAATTGATTTTGATAAATATGATCATATATTATCAAAAAGAGGACGTAAAGTTTTAGAACATCAAAAATTAGCTGTTAAATTTCTATTGAATAGAAAAAAATGCATATTAGCAGATGATATGGGATTAGCAAAAACAGCTTCATCTATTATTGCAACAATAGAAGGAAGTTTTAAAAAAATATTAATTATATGTCCAGCTTCATTAAAGACAAATTGGAAAAGAGAAATAGAATATTTTGTATCAGAAAATGATATAGCAATATTAGATAGTAATAATTTTGTATCAAATAAAAGATATACAATATTAAATTATGATATATTAGGAAATTTTTATAAATTGCCATTAGAAGTACAAGTTGATAAAAAAACAGGTGAAATTATAACAAAAAAAGTAAAAAATGTAAAAACAGGAGAATATGAAAATATTATTCAATATGTAAAATCAAGAAAAAAAGAAATTATAGAAGATGCTATAAAAAACAGTCCATTATTATTAGAGAATTATGATTTAATTATTATAGATGAAGCACATAAATTGTCTAATGATGACAGCAATAGATATATGATAATTAATGATTTAATACAAAAAAGTTCTAAAATAGAAAATATATACCTTTTGTCTGGAACTCCATTAACAAATAATCCACGTAATTTATTAAATTTATTAAAATTGATAAATGCAGATATAGCCAAACCACAAGAATATGAATATTATTTGAAAAGATATTGTGATGGCAAAAAAGTTAAAACAAAAAACGGACATGAATTTTGGATAGCTAAGGGTGCAAGCAATTTAGATGAGTTAAGAGAAAGAATTAAACATTTATATCTTAGAAGATTAAAGACGGAAATTCCAGGTCTAGTTAATAAAGAAATAATTGAAAAATATTATGATTTACCAAATGATAAAATAAAGGAATATAATAATGTTTGGAATGAATATGTTGAATCTCAGAAAGATATTGGAAAAAATATAGGCGAACAATATAGAGAATTAGTTGAAGGTATTAAATTAAGGCAATATATCTCAACCGAGATGGTACCAAATACAATAGAATTAGCCAATAAACATTTAGAACTTGGTGAAAAAGTTATTATAATGTGTTCATTTGACGAAGAAATAACATTGTTAAAGAAATATTATGGTGATTCGTCGGTTATATATAAAGGCGGTTTAACAATAAAACAAAAAGATAAGGCAGAATCTGAGTTTATGACTAATCCAGATATTAAAATATTTATTGCAAATATTATTAGTGCTGGCGTTGGATTAAATCTAGTATCATCACATATTTGTATATTTAATAGTTTTGATTGGGTGCCTGGAAATAATAATCAAGCAATGGATAGAGTGCATAGAATAAGTCAATCAGAAGATGTTACAATCTATTTTCAATTTTTTATTAATACTGTATCAGAATCTATGTGGAACACAGTAATAAAAAAATCTATTATAATTGAAAGTACAATTAAATCAGAAGAAGAAAAAAATATAAATTAATTTTACAAAATAAGGCTTTGTAATTTTTGTTTATTAAATAAAATTAGTATATATAAAATATAATAATAATAATGAAAACAATTGCACATACATTAAAAAATTTAGAAGAATCTTATAAAAAAAATTTAATGAATTATAAGAAAGATACTTTAACGATTTATAATTATGAAGAAGAAAATTATAAAGAAGAAAATAATAAATTAAAAACGATAGAGCAAATAAATTTTATAAATAAATTATTTGAAAATTGCTTTATTGAAGATAAAGGATTATGTTGCTATTGGTTTGACAAAGATAAAAATTTATTATGCAAGTTAATTAAAATTAACCCAGAAGAAGAAGAAGAAGAAGAAGAAGAAGTAGGTTTACATTTTTCTTATGAATATGTTATTAAAAAATTTATAGTTCAATTTAATATTAATTTTATAGAATTTGCTAAAATTGTAATAGATGTTATTATAGATGATTTATATTATTCAAATGATTCTAATTCAGTTAAATTAAAATTTTTTGATTGTCTATATAAAGATCTTAATGAAAATAATTATAAAATTTTACCATATGGTTTTGTTGAACAGAATTTTAAAATATATAATAATTTAGATAAAGAAATAACTGATTTATTTAACGGCATAGTCTCTTCCAGTCTTATGAAATTTGATAAAAATAAAGATTATATTATATTTACAAATTATGATAATAATGAATTAGCAAAATATTTTTTTAAAACAAAATTATTATTTGTAAATTTTTATTATGTTAACTCTTTATTTGAAGAACGTTTTAATATAACGTGGTATGATTTAAAGCTTTATTTAATAAAATTAATTGAAAATACATTTGGAATTAAAGATATTCATATAACAACAGAAGCTTTATATAATAATCCATTATTGGAGCATAAAATAAATCTTAAAAAAATTAATTCAGAATTGCCATTTATGAAAGATGATAATTTTATTGAAGAGGTTAATAAAATAATTTATAATGCATGGAATGAAACAGGCTATTTAGATAATTTTTTTACAGAAAATATGAAAATGTTAGTTGCTGGAGCATTAGAAATGATGGCACATGTAATAATTTCCAAAAATAATAACGATGCGCTAATCAATAATTTGGTAACAAATGAAATCAACAATGAAATAATAGATTTAAAATATGATGAACTATTAAATGATTATATATTCGATGTTTTAAAAGAAATACTATTAATTCAGGAACGTTATTTTATTAATCTAAATATTAATTATAAAACAATAGATTTTGATGTGAATAAAACAGAACAAAAAATTATTTCATATTTAAATAAATTAATATATTTTTTATTAGAAGATTATAAAAATCAACTAATAAAAAATAATATAAATGAAAATAATATAACTGATTTCAATCAAAAATATGCCATAGAATTTGATATAACTATTATGGATGACGGTGATATTGAAAATATAATTAATATTATTAATTATGGTAATATAGAAAAATGTAGAAAATTTATATAACATAAATTCCTAGAGGAATATTTGATAGTACTCTTTTTTGATTATCAGACATGTTGGCCATTTTTTCCATTTGAGCATCAGGGCTTAATCTTTTTAGACGTTCAACTAGATCTGTCATTACTTTTTCTCGTTCTTCTTTACCTTGTTGTAAAAATATTTGATAATCTAATTCTAACATTGCATCAGGAATGCTAACTTTTCCTGAATTAGTACCTCTAATATTTCCCAATAATATTTTAGTTTCTGCTGTTAATAATTGTCGTATAATAACCTTTGTTGGATCATTAAAAAAGCTATAATCCATTTTATTTAACGGAACCTGATCTGGAGTTAAAAGAGTGTCGGGATTTTGCGCCAGGCACTCATTTTCGTCTCCTTTTATTGTATCATAATATGTATACCAAACTTGACTTCCTGCCAATCCCAACAACCCACTAGCGCCATTTGTTGCATAACTAAATGTTAATTTACTTCCTGGAGTAGATAATAAATGTATTATTTTAGTTCCATTAGGCCCAGCAGTAACTTTATATATTAAATCACTTCTTAATAAACGTTGTTTTAAATTCATGTCGGCACTTAATAGCATTGTGTCATAAGCTGGCATTATATAATATCCAGCCATAGGACCAGCAGAAGCAGCGCCACCCAATTGTGCAAATCCTCCTCCAAATCCAATATCAATACCAGCAATATTAGCAAATAATGCAGCTTGTTCTGTAGATGGTGTCATATATAAAACTTTATTTATGGTTCTACCAGCTGGTATTATATAACTTTGTTTACCAGGCTCAATTGTTATAAAATCTTTTTTTAATTCCCACGGACCATCTTGTTGTAATCCAACTTCCTTTGAAAACCAATGAGACCAATCAGTTGCAATATCCATTGATCTAACAGATAATGCAAATGCCATATCAGTAGTACTTATTTGTTTACCATATAAAGACTGCCATTGGTTCTCTATAATAAAATTTTGAACTTTTTCTGCATAATCTTCTACACACATTTCAAATAAGTCACACAATTGTTCATCTGTAATAGGAATTGTACGTACTGGATAACCGCATTTAGTTTTTACAAATCTAAATAAATCTTGTTTTTCTTTGGATAATGCCATTTTATACCATTTATTTAATTATTATTATTAATTCTTCTTTTATTGGTACTAATAATTTTCCTGGAACTTCATCATTTAAAACAGAATTAAAATTTATTTCAAATATACCTTTATATATGCCTTTTTTTAAAGTATCTCTTTCTGTCCATATATATCCAATATAATATTCTTCTTCACAATTACTTGAATTATTTTTTAAAAATATTGTAGCTTGTTTATGAGCTATTTTTGTTGAATTATTATTCATATCTATCATTGTAAAATAAATTGATGCATTTTGTATATATTGATTAATTTTATTAATATCATTTCTGCCATCATTAATGATTTCCATAGCTAATATTGGCAATGTAGCACCTTGATTTATATAAAATTCTTGCATATTAATTTATTTCTATATAAATACTTAAAAAAAATAATTTTAATAGTATTTATATAAAAAAAATATATAAAATGGCAGATATAAAATTATATAGTCCTTTATTATGGAATTTAGAAGGGGGATTTACAAATAACCCAGTCGATCCAGGCGGTGCTACTAATCATGGTATAACATTAAATACATATATTGAATATTGCAATAAAACAAATAAACCTAAACCAACTGTACAAGATTTAAAAAAATTAACTAAAACAGTATGGCTTGATATTGTAAAAACTATGTATTGGGATGTATGGCAAGCAGATAAAATAAATAATCAAAGTGTGGCTGAAATACTAGTAGATTGGTATTTTAATTCAGGAATATGGGGTATTAGAATTCCACAAAGATTATTAGGATTAAAAGAAGATGGAATTGTTGGAAATGCAACAATAAGTACCATAAATGCAATGAACCAATCTGAGTTATTTAATATGATATATAATGCAAGAAAAACATTTTATATTAATATAGTTAAAAATAATCCAAAACAATCAATATTTTTAAAAGGTTGGATGAATAGATTAGCTAAGTTCAATTTTACTATGAAATTATTCAATAAATATATGGATAAAGATTTAGTAAACAATATTAATAGATTATCTAACTTTACATATAAAATTTAAATAATATTAAAAAATATTAAATTATTTGGTAGTTTATATAATTAGAAGTATCTTTGCACTAAATAAAAATAAGAAAATATTATGAATAAAAAAATTTTATTAACAGACAAAAATTTAAAAGCCTTACAAGAAGCTTATAATAGAAGGAATAGCGATAAATTTTTAATGGAATGTTTTATTGACGAAAAAACCCAAGAACGTTATTATCAAAGAATGTTTGAAATGGATTCATTAGATGAGTCTTCACTTATAGAAGATGGCGATTCTCATGAGATATTACAAATGATTGATAATAATGAATTTGAAGTAAATAATACTAGCTCTTTTTTAAAATCTTTAAATTCTGGTAAAAGAATTGAATATTTAACACCATATACACTTGAACATTTAAATCAAATGACAACGTATAAATTAAAGGGCTATGATGCTGGATTTGCAGTAAAAGCAGATGGAGATATAGTTTCAGTTCATAATAATACTGGAATTAGTGGAATAGGAAAAGCATTAATTAAAGCAGCTATTAAAGTTGGAGGTAATAAATTAGACCATTTTGATGGTTGGCTAACAGGATTCTATTCAAGCTTACAATTCAAAGTATATGCTATTGAGGACTGGAATGATGATTATGCTCCTCAAAATTGGAAATATGAACCAATTAATATATTTAACCCATTAACTTCAGTATATGCTTCTGAATTAGCAAAATATACAAATAATAGTCAAATTCCAGAAAAATTAAAAAGAAAGATTATTCAATATAAAGAAGGAAAACCTGATATTATATATAGAAAAATATAAATAGTAATATAATATAAATGCCATTATATAAAAATTATATAATGGCATATTTTTTATTATATTTCAACTTTTTTTATTGACCAAAAATCTGATGTTAATTGTGAGAAAAAATACTCATATGGAAGAAAAAAGTATCCTCCATCACCCCAATCTTTTCCCCATGAATTACGAACAATAATTTGTTTTTTGTCATCATCATAACCACAAGCTACAACAGCATGTCCACCAAGACACCGTTCTTGACTATCAGGCATTGTAACAATACCAGTATCAGCAACATCTTGGCTTTCAAAACTTTCATAAATTGACATACCAAAAACAATTGGGTCTCCATTGGCTAAACATGCTTTTACAGAATTTTGATCTTGTCCAACAGCTGAATAAACAAGAGCTTGATAGTTTAAAGCTTCTTTATAACATTCATCTGTAGGTTTTGTTGCAAACTTTTTTTCAATATATGGCCATGTTGTTTCTTTACATACACCTTGAACATTAACAGATTTTATGCCATCTCTTATAACTGCACCAGCATCTGATTTAACAGTATTTTCCATCACTCTTTCATTAAAATATATAAAAAGCCTGCTTGGAACAAAAGGAACAAACGAATCTGTATTTTTTCCTTTGTTTTGGTTAATTTCTTTTATTTGTTCAAATTCAATAATTGCTGCAATTGCATTGGCTGTACAAGATCCTATGTTTCCTTGATTATATGGTTCTGGAAATCCTTTTCTAAGATCAATCTTTTTAGGAAGATTCTCAACTGGCATTGATATTTTATATTTAAAGTCTCTAATATCAGGAATCTGTGGTCTCCAACCATATTTGTGCTGTTTTTTTATTTGTTTTTTCATTTAATTTTTATATTATTTTTATTATTATTTTTATATAAATACTTAAAAAAATAATTTTGTTTTATAAAATAAAGTATAATAACTATTATAACTATTATATAATAATTCAAAATAACATTTTTTATATTGTATTAATACTATAACATTTTGTAATATAAAACAAAGGCAGTATATTTGCAATATAAATCTTTAATAGAAAAAGACAAATGACATTACCTGTTATAACAGACGAAATAATCAATAAATTTTTGGAAGGAAGAGATCCACAAACTTATATTGTGGCAATTGAATGTGGTTATCAAGATAATCAAGTAACTGTAATTTCAAGAATAAAGGGGCAAAGAGTTTCACAATTTTTTGATTTTAAGCCTTTTATATGGTCTAAACAAATATCAGCTTCTCAATTATATAATGGAGATAAAAATAAGATTAGGCAGGCAATGATGGAGTATCATATTGGAGCTAAAGGACTTAATATATATAATAAAGATAATAAAACAATAGATAGATTAGAAAATGGATATAGGGTATTATTTTATGCCAAAGAAAGGATGTCATATAATTATTTTTTAAAATTTTTTAAAGAAGGAGGCGTTTCTGACATATATAATGATCCCAATAAAGGTTTTTTATCAGTATCTCCAGTTGAACAATTTATGATTTCAACTGGCAAGCGTCAATTTAAAGGCTATGAAGATTATGATTATTTATCCAGAACCGTTTTTGATTTAGAAACACAAGGTTTAGATCCCAAAAAACATAGAATTACTCAAATAGGAATAAGAACAAATAGAGGATTTGAACATATTATACGAGTTGAAAACAATAATAAATCTGAAATTAATTCAATAATTGAATTTTTTCAAATAATTAATAAGATAGATTTTGATGTAATTGCAGGTCACAATAGTGAAAATTTTGATTGGCCATTCATTATGGCAAGATGTGAAATGCTTGGTATAAATTTTAAGGAATTAACAGAAAATATTTTTGGACATTCAATATACAAAAAGACAAAAAAGACTGCATTAAAACTTGGAGGCGAAGTTGAATATTTTAACAAAACAATATTACCATATCATATTGTATTAGACTCATTACATGCAGTACGTAGAGCACAAGCCATTGATTCTAATATGCGAAGCGGATCTTTAAAATATGTTACTAAATACGCAAAATTAAATAAAGAAAACAGAGTATATATACCTGGCAATGAAATTAATACACTTTGGAATGATAATTTAAATAGTTATGCATTTAATGATGATAATGGAGATTGGTATAAGATTGATATTAATAATCCATTAAAAGAAGGTTATGAATTTGTTGATTCAAAATATATAGTAGAGCGTTATTTAAAGGATGATTTATATGAAACTGATAAAGTAGAATTAACATATAATCAACAAAATTTTTTATTATCGAAAATTTTGCCTATTCCATTTGAAAAAGTTTGTACAATGGGAACTGCATCAATATGGAAATATATAATGTTAGCATGGTCTTATGAAAATGATTTAGCTATTCCAAGTATAGGAAAATCAGGAAGTTTTACAGGAGGATTATCACGATTATTAAGAGTTGGATTTGTTGATAATGTTTTAAAATTAGATTTTAATTCACTGTATCCAAGTATAACATTAACATGGGATATATCTCCAGATTCAGATATATCTGACGTTATGTTAAAATTTCTTAATTATGTTTTAACTCAACGAGAAAAATATAAAGGACTAATGAAGGAATCTGCTAAAAAATGTGATACTATAAAATTACAAATGGAGTCATTGGATAAAAAATCAGATGAATATAAAACATTAGAAGAAGAATTAAAAAAATGGGAAATAGAAGAACATGCAAATGATAAAAAACAATTACCATTTAAAATTTTTGGAAATTCATTTTTTGGCTCATTTGGAAGTGGCGCTATATTTAATTGGAGTGATTTAAATGCAGCTGAAAATATCACTTGCGTTGGAAGACAATCTCTTAGATTAATGATAAAATGGTTTTCAGATAGAGGATATAATCCAATTGTTGGTGATTCTTTTTTATATGATACGCCTATATATATAAAATATAATGATACTGGCAATATTGATATTATGCCAATATGTAATACATTCGATGAGAATAATGTTCAAATAGATGAACTTGGAAGAGAATATGATGTCTCTAAAAAAGATTATAAAGTTCTTTGTCGAAGTGGATGGGTTGAGCCAAAATATATATATAGACATAAAACAAATAAAAAAATAAGAAGAATTGAAACAGAAACAATAGAAATTGATGTAACTGAAGATCATTCATTATATAATTCTAAAAAAGAAAAGATTCATTCTAAAGATTCTGTTATTGGAACTTCATTAGAAATATATAATACTAATGAATTAAAATTTGGCATTAATAATGAGGGTTTTGATGCAAATTGGTTCAGTCTAAACGAAGAAACAGCATGGTTAATGGGATTATTCTTAGCTGAAGGATCATCGGCATATTCTAAAAGATATTCATTTAGTATTAATAAATTAGATAAAGACACTTTATTAATAGTTAATAAAATATTATTTAATGAATTTTTTATAAAAGAAAATATAAAATACAATTCAATAAATAATGAATTATATAAAATAAATATAAAAAATGAAAGATTAAGTAAATTTTTTACTAAACATTTTTATACACATGTTAGATATAACAAAAATAATACCAGAGAAAAAAAGGTACCAATTTTTATATTAAATTCTGATAAACATATTCAAAAATCATTTTTAGATGGTTTTAATTTTTATAATGAAAATAAAAAATCAGAAAACATATATGCTCCATCAATTTTTTATCAGAAAAATAAAGTTGCAATATCTGGAATTGTATTATTATGTAAAAATATTGGTATAACATATACAATAGATAATAATCCGCAAAGTAAACATTCTTTAAAAATAAATTTAAATAAAGAAAATAAAACAATAAATTCAGATATAATATGTTATAATGAAATTCATAATAATTATGATATTAAAAATTATGTTTATGACATATCATTAGATGGTACTGTAGTAAATGCTTTTGGAAATAATGTAGTAGCACAAACTGATGGTTTTAATTTTAAAATGCCATCTGTATTTAAGTATACTAAAGACAATCCATATATAAGCAATGGAAATAGTAGAAATACCCAAAAAGGTGCTTCATATATTGGAGCAGATGGAGATGTAGCTGAGTTTAATGATCTTTTTTTAAGGGGTAAAATGGGCTTATCACTTGAAAATTTTTCTGAATCAACGATAAATTTCTCTCGTAAAAATTATGCAGATTTATTAATTAATAAAAAAACTGGTGAACATGAAGTAAAATTAATTGGAAATAGTATAAAATCAAAAAAAATTCCATTATATATAGAAAATTTTATAAATGAAGGTATATCTCTTTTATTGCATAATAATGGTTATCAATTTTTAAAAAATTATTATGATTATATAGAAAAGATATATAATGGTAACATAACATTAAAAGAAATTGCATCAAAAGGTAAAATTAAGAAAACTATTGATGAATATAAAAAAGACTGTCAAACTCTTACTATAGCTGGAAATAAAAAATCCCGTCAAGCATGGTATGAATTATGCATTGAGAACAATATTAATCCAGATGTAGGATCAACGATTTACTATATCAACATAGGTAAATCAAAAGGGGATGGTGATGTTAAACGTGAAAAAATATATCAAACTGACGAAAATGGAAACTTTATAAAAGTTGATGTTATAAAAGACGGTGTTCCAGTACTAACAAAGAGAGGAAAAGTAAAACAAGAAAAAGTTGTTATTGGTGAAGAAATTAAATTAAACTGTGTTATGATTCCAGCAGAGTTAATTGAAAATGACTCTGATTTAAGTGAAACATTTTCAAATGAATATGGAAATATTGAGTATAATACAGCTAAATATATTGAACAATTTAATAAAAAGATTAAACCATTATTAGTTTGCTTTTCAAGTGATATTAGAGACAATATTTTAATAAGCGACCCCAAAGATACTAAGTATTTCACTGAAAATGAATCTAAATTAGTTAGTGGAATTCCGTATAAAATTGAAGATCAAGACACATATGAACAATTAATGACTATGGAAAACAAAGAAATAAAGTTTTGGGTTAACAATAATAAGACACCTCCCTTTTTAGAAGAAACAGGCATGAATTGGGAAAAGATGGTTAATGACTATAAAGCTTTAACAGAATTACAAAAAACTGAAGGTATAAGATTAGAAATTGATAAATTAAATAGAATAATAAATGAATTAAAAAAAGATGATATTGATGAAATTATTGAAACGGCTATATTACCATCAAGCATAACAGATTTTCTTAAATTAGATAATTCATTAAATTTAATATCCAAAGAATATAATATACAAATTGGAACTATATATGACATAATTGATAAAGTCTTTATAGATGATAATATCGAAGATGATATAACACCTGACAACATGTCATAAATATTATATGGTATAATGTTTGTAAGAGTATGTGGAAAAAAATATAATAATAACAATTTAAAATTTTATAAGAATATGGGTAAAAGTAAAAAATGTATTGGTATTGACTTGGGTACTACAAACAGTTGTGTATCTGTAACTGAAGGTGGTACAACAGTTGTAATTCCAAACTCAGAAGGAAATAGAACAACTCCTTCTATTGTTTTAATTGAAAATGGGGAAAGAAAAGTTGGAGAAGTAGCAAAAAGAAAAGCAGCTATACAGCCTAAAAATACTATTAGCTCCATTAAACGTTTTATGGGTATGAAATATGAGGACTGTAAGAATGATATCAATAATGTGTCATATAATATTATTAATGAAAATTCACATCTAAAAGTTAAAATTGATGATAGAAGTTATACTCCACAAGAAATTTCGGCAATGATTCTTCAAAAAATGAAGAAAACAGCTGAAGATTATCTTGGCGAAGAAGTTACAGATGCTGTAATTACGGTTCCAGCATATTTTAGTGACGCTCAAAGACAAGCTACAAAAGAAGCTGGAGAAATAGCTGGGTTAAATGTGAAACGGATTGTAAATGAACCAACCGCAGCTGCTTTAGCATTTGGGCTAGATAAGGCAAATAAAGATATGAAGATAGCAATTTTCGATTTAGGTGGCGGTACATTTGATATTTCAATATTAGAAATGGGTGATGGTGTTTTTGAAGTAAAATCAACTAATGGTGATACGCACCTGGGTGGAAATGATTTTGATAATATTTTATCAAATTGGATTGTGTCAGAATTTAATAAACAAGAAGGGGTAGATATTTCATCTGATCAAATAGCAATGCAAAGAGTTAGAGAAGCAGCAGAAAAGGCCAAGATTGAATTATCCAGCAGTACAAGTACTGAAATTAATTTGCCTTATTTATTTCCAGTAGATGGAGTTCCAAAGCATTTTATAAGTAAACTAACTAGAGCTGAATTTGAAAGATTAGTAAGTGATTTAGTAGATAAATGTATGTTACCTTGTAAAAAAGCTATTGATGATTCTGGATTTAAAATTTCTGATATTGACGAAGTGTTATTAGTTGGCGGTTCTACAAGAATGCCTATTATTCAACAAAAAGTAAAAGAATTTTTCGGCAAAGAACCATCTAAATCAGTTAATCCAGATGAAGCTGTAGCAATTGGTGCTGCAATTCAAGGAGGGGTGTTAAATGGCGAAATGACAGATATTTTATTAATTGATGTTACTCCATTATCATTGGGAATTGAATCATTGGGAGGGGTAATGACTAAATTAATAGAATCAAATAGTACAATTCCAATTAGAAAAACTGAAATATTTACAACTGCTGCTGATAATCAAACAGATGTCGAAATTAGAGTATTGCAGGGAGAAAGACCTATGGCTAAAGATAATAAAACATTAGGCATATTTCATCTAGATGGTATACTGCCTGCTTTACGTGGAGTTCCAAAAATTGAAGTTTCTTTTGATATAGATGCAAATGGTATTTTATCAGTATCTGCAAAAGACCAAGGAACTGGAAAAGAACAATCTATTAGAATAGAAGCTAAATCTGGTTTATCTCAGGAAGAAATTGATAGGATGAAAAAAGAAGCTATTGAATTTGCCGAAAAAGATAAAATAGAAAAAGACAAAGCAGATAAAATAAATAAATTAGATAGTTTATTATTTCAAATAACTAAAAGTTTAAATGATAATACAATTAAAGATAAAATAACAGATGATGAAATAGTATATTTTAATACATTAAAAGATGATATTAAAAAAGATTTCGATAATAAAGTTATAGAAAATGTTGATGAATATGAAAAAAGATTTAATACAAAGTGGGTAGAAATTTCATCTAGAATATATAACTCTAACACATCAGAATCAAAAAACAGTAACCCTTTTAGCGGTTTTAAAGGAGATGATCCATTTAAGGGATTTTCAGAAAATTCACCCACTTCAAATAATACGGTTGAGGCTGATTATGAAGAAGTTAAATAAATTTTATTATTAATTTTATAAAATCCTTTTATTTATATAAAATTATATAGAAGGGTTATTGAACAGTTCAACTTAAATTAATGGAAATTAAGAAAAAACAAGAAAATATGTACAACAAGAACAAAGTTTTTACAAAAATAATGGTATTTATATATGAACAATAAAGCATTATA
>Ga0078972_1006629_pt1 | contig 27075 bp, 40 predicted proteins | sample YelNatPaOPGAMG01_FD_67568 | JGI IMG/M metagenome (GOLD analysis project Ga0078972, IMG submission 67568) | Hot spring thermophilic microbial communities from Obsidian Pool, Yellowstone National Park, USA - OP-RAMG-01 (SPADES assembly) (version 2) | ecosystem: Environmental > Aquatic > Thermal...
GCCGAGCCGATGCCAAGCAGCATCTTGAGTGTCCAGCCAATGCCCTTCGCGGTCTCATAAGCGCGTGTCACGTCCTTGAATTCGGCGCGGATGCTCGCGGCCAGCTCCTCGTGTTTGGCGTCGATGTAGGACATCAGCAACTTGATGTCGTCACTGCCACGGGCCTTGATCGCGTCTGCGATCTCCAGGCGCATGCGGCGCGCGGTTTCGAGATCTGATTGGGCATCGTTCATTCGTCCGTCCTTTCGTCGGGCAAGAAAATGCCGCCCGCAGGCGGCGTGGATTCGGCTAACGTGGATCAGGCGATGGTGAGGGCCGCGCTCGGCAGCGTGGTGGACGAGCCGTTCAGCACTTTGTAGCAGGCGGCCACGAAGGCACCCACCGCGGTGGCGAAGGCCTTGAACTGGGCTACCGTAAAGGTGTGAACGGCCCCCGACGCGTCCGGCCACGCCACGGCGCTAGATCCATCGGCGAACGTCCCATTGAGCATGAGGCTTTGCACCTCAGCTTGAATGTGCGTCTGATCGTCGCGGGTGATGGTGTAGCTGGCCGACAGAGCCGGTGTGCTGGTGCTGGTCACGGCCACGGGCGCCATGAGCGCTGCGGCAGCTTGCTCGGCCAGCGTGGGCACGTAGGGCGGCGGCGCGACAAGTGCGCCATTCGCCACCGTCCACCCCGGTTGTGAAAGACACGTCTGCCATTCTTGGTCAGTGATGGCAATCGCTTGCACTCCGGCAGGTGCTGGGCTATCTACCGAGTCGTAGAAGCCCGTGATTTGCCCGGAGTTGCTATAGGCTGCGTATTTTTGTCCCATTTTAATGACCTTCCACATAAACAAAGCCGGAACCGTTAGCGTTGCTGACAGATACAAGTACGGTGCTAAGTGAAGCGCCATTTACTAACGCGGTTGCAAAAGTCCCCACGGATGAAGAAGATGCCAATACAAAATCAATCGCAGTGGGAAAAGCCATCGGCAATGTAATCGTCGAATTTGTATTTGCAGAAGAAATAGTAAAAGTTGCCCACTGCCGAATCCTGCCGGAGGGCAGTTTTTCGTAACCAGCAGAGCCATGCGATTCAACAAACTGCCCCAAATTCACCGCTTGACCGCTTTGCGTCGCGGCCTTCACCGGCAGACTTCCACCGGTCGTCGCCACCAGTTCAAACGCCGTTGTCGTCGAATTCACGCGCAGGATCGCGCCGTAGCCTGCCGCAAGTTCGCCACCCTGCATGACGGTCGCCGCAGGCCCATAAATCGGGAGCGCCCCCAGCCCGTTGACGTTCAGCGTCGATGCGCCGGTGTTCGTGGCCTGGATGTTGTCAATAGCGACCATCATGCCAGGGGCGAGTGCTAACGGCGCGGGGCGGATGGTGGTCGCATAGGCATTTGCAGACCCGGTGTCCGCGCCCCACCAGACGTCGCCACGAATTGCACGCGCCAGGTTTGCCTCAAGCGTCGCAACCGTGCCGTCGTCGGTGGCGTTCTGGCCGGTGGAGTCGGCGATCAGCTGGCCCACCATCGCAGCCATGATGGTGGCCTGCCGGATCATCTTGTTTAGCTGCGCCGAGTTGACGATGCCTGAAGTCAGGCCGTCGGCGAGCAGAGTGGTCAGCGCTAGGTATTCCGCTTGGGTGACGACGTTGGCGCCGCCGGCTGCGGCGACTGGCTGGAAATCATTCGTTCCGGGCATTTGAGTTTCTTACGCGGGTTGGTTGAACACGGCGAGGGCCCCGACATCGAGACCCGCGAAATATTGGTTTTCCACGTCGAGCGCGAAGATCGGAGCGTTCGCACTCGGCGTGACGTAGGCCAGGACGCGCACGCCGGCGGGACGCACATCGAGCATCCCTTGCGTGAGGATGGCGAGCGTCAGAGCATCGGGGATGGCGCCGGCCAGCCCGATGTATATGGTGCGGTTGCCGTTGTCCTGGATGAATGGCGCGAACGCCGAGCCCGCGAACAGCGCGTCGTAGATCTCGTAGGCCTGTGCCAGGGAGCCATCCCATTGGTTGTTCAGAATCTTGGCGCGAAGCGCCGTGCGGTACTGCTCGTCGGGCAGCTGCTCCAGGCCGTCCGTCGGTGTGTAGGGCGTCCACACGATGCCCTGATCCAGCCCGGGGGCGATGTCCAGGCTGAAAAACACCCCGGTAATCGGCACTTTCAGGTCGCGCGTGAGGCCCACCCACTGCCCGATGAAGTCCAGCTGCTGGCCAACTGCCGTGTCGAGGTCGAACAGCGTCTCCAAGCTCTGGGCCGCCGCCGCCATGTCGGCCAGCGGCTGCACCAGGCCCGACAGCAGCGCCACGAACTTGGGCTTGCTGGCGTGTTCGCTCGTGATCAGCGCCAGGTAGATCGAGATGTCGGCGCTCATAGGACGGTCAGCGCCACGTTGGCCGCGGAGCCCTGCGCCGCGGCATTGAAGGCGATGGGGATGGCGGACGTGCCGGTCGGGCTCGGCGCGGTACCCACCGCAAAGGCGGTGATCTCGAACGTCTCACTGAGCGCATCGAGCTGGGCCTGGGTGACCTGGTAGCCGAGGATCGCCGAAGCCGCGGAGATGGCTGCCGAGCCGGAGAGGTTGGCCGCGCCCAGAAGGCGTAGCGGGTAGACATCGACGCCGATCCCGTTCGCATTGAGCGCAGCAGCCACGGCAGCCTGGATCAGCGTACCCGTGGTCGTCACATACCCGGTCAACGGCTGGATGGTGAATGCCGCATAGATCGGTGTCAGCGCGAGCTCGAAGAAGTTCATCGTGCGCGGCAGGCCGATCGGGTCGATGACCTGCGCGCTGGTGGTGCCATAGGTGATGCCGCCCGGGGGCAGGCGCGACCCAATCGCGGCGGCCACGGCGCTCACGGTCCCACCCTCCACGATCGGCGCAATCGAGCCCGCCGGCACGCCATTGGCGTCGGTCGTTGCGGAGTTGTTCTCGTAGACCTGGTACTGCGTGACGCCAGGCACATTGCCGATGGCCGCGGCGATGGCCTCAGTGATGGCCTGCGCGGGCTGCGCCGTCGAGGTGGACTGCCGCACGCGCAACGCAGCATCTTGCTCGACCGGGTTTCCGGGCACCGCGGCGGCGGCGTTCGTCGCCGACTGCCACCCGAGCGTGGGCGTCTGGATGTCCGAAATCGCTCCCGCCTGGGCACTGACTGCGCCGGGCGTGGTGCAGGTCGCGGTGACGTCGATGGTGCCCGACGTTCCGATGGTCACGGTCGCCGGGAGGGCCCACTGGTTGCCCGCGATGTCCCCAACGAAGCCGTTGGTGATCACGGTGCCGGCTTGCCCGACGAGGGTCAGGGTCGCCGTGCTGTTGGTCGGCACCAGGCGCTTGAGGCCGTTGATCTTGACCACGGATGAGAGCCCTGCGCCCTGGGCGGTCGCGGGCGAGAAGGCGTTGTACGCCGCGCCGACGGCGTTGCCCAGGTCGGTGAAAGCCTGCGCCAGGATGCCGATCAACTGGCCGTCCTGGCTGTCATTGCCCAGGTAGACATCGGCGCCGAAGGTCGTCTGGTACACCGAGATGAGCCAGTCGTACCAGTCGGCATAGGCCGGAAGGGTGATGCCGGAGGCGTCGATCGTGACGACGGGCTGGGTCATTGCGGGAGCTGGACAGTCACCTGCCCATAGAGGGTGTTGAGGGTCGCGGTCACGCTGAGCGCGCGCCCGCTGCTGACGCTGCTCGAGTAGCTCACGATTTCGGTCACGCCAGGCGTGTCGAGGATGCGCTGCTTGATCTCGAGGTCATAGTTCGTGTTGTGGCCGAGGATGTCTTGCAGCCACGGGGTGCCATCGGTGGTGTCGAGGAACCACTCCCCCTGCCACAGGCGCAGGCGCGTGAGCACCGCCTGGCCGACGGCATCGGGGCTGTTCACGAGGAACTGGCCGACCTGGTAGTCGCCGTTGGCGTCGAGTTGTCGATAGATCATGGTCATCCCTGCATCGGTCCCACGGTGCCACCCTGCGGATCGATGTGGGTGTGGCCGCCAACATCCTTGCCGGCGACGGTAATGGACGTGGTGCCGTCCAGCGCCGGCGCGGTCACCGAGGTGTCAAAGGATGCCGCGCCGCCGGTCTGGACAACCGGCCCCTGCAGGTTGATCTGGGCGCCCTTCAGTGTGATCTCACCGGCGCCCACCTCAACGAACGTCGCGCCGTCATCTGATCGCAGCTGCGTGGCGCTGGTGCTGATGGCGGATAGCGCGCGCGGGACCGACCGGAACCCGAGAAGCGCGAAACCGTCCGAGAGATCGTGCATGCGCATCACCGCCTGGTTCTGCACGCCGCCCGACTGCCACCAGGCGTCGATGCAACGAGAGGCGAACACCACCAAGCACTCATCGCCGGCTTTCACCGGAAAGGTCAGGCTGAAGCCGCCGCCGGCGGGAAACTGCGCCGGGCAGTCCAGCAGCAGCGGCAGCGCCACGTTCGTCGGCTGCCCGTCGATGTCGAACACCACGGCGCGGATGGCTGGCTGCACGACGACCGTCTGCTGGGCGGCGTTGAACGACTGGATGATGCCCGGCAGAGATGTCCAGGCCCGCGCTAGGCGCCCATTGATCTGGCGCTCGAGCGACTGCGCGGGGGTGTTGAGCAGCTCGTTCGTGCGCATCAGGAGATTTTCGGGAAGTAGGCGAGCTGGCCTTCGCTCGGAACGATCTGGCTATAGGCCACGAAGTCGCTGTACCAGTCCTGGCCGCGCGTGTCGCCGAAGTGGTTCACGTACAGCACCTTGTAGATTCCGTCGGCGGCGATGGCTGGGATCAGCGACGCCTGCACCTGCGCGTCTTTGAAGCTCGGCTGGATCGCGTATTGCTGGATGCTGCGGTTGTCGAGCTGCACGCGCATGTTCTGCTGCAGGTGCGGGTTGAGCAGGCATCGCACGGAGATGCCCAGCTCAGTCTGCTCGGGGACGCCGATCATCCCCGTCGCCGCCGTGACTACTACGATGTCGCCGGCCTTGTAGCCCCCCTCTGCGATCACGTCGAGCTGGCCGTTCTCAATGCTCCAGTCCGCTCCGATGGTCGAGCACTCGCTGCGCAGGTGATCGCGCGGCAAGCCGAAGTACACGACGCCGCGCGGTAGCTTGGCGCCGGCGGACGGCGCCTGCAGCGTGCCCAGCTTCACCCCGGACGCATTGGCGATCTGCCCGATGCGCCCGATCACGTCCGACCCGGCGGCAAGGCTCATGCTTACCACCTTGAAGTTGTAGAACACGTCGCCGTCTGCGGCAGTGATGTCCAGGTAGGTGTCGGTTCCGTTCTCGCGCCCAATTCGGGCCTGGGTGATCTGGCCGCTGAACACCGTGTCGAAGTTGCCGGCGTAGCCCGCCGAGAGGATCAGCTGCGTGCCCTCCGTGGCGATCGTTCGCGAGGTCTGGTTGGACAGGTTGTAGACGCGCACATAGGCGGTCTTCGGCATGTAATTGTCGACGGTGGCGGCCTGCACTTCGAAGGTGAAGTGCATGTCGGACAGGTCGAGCGCCTGCGTGCCAGCGCCGATGACCAGGCTGGCCTTGCGTAGGAACTGCTGGCTCATGCTGTCCAGTACAGCTGGGAGGTCGTGCCCATGCCGGAGTAGCTGGGCATCTGGTCGGGGTCGGGACCGGCGGTCGCAACCTGCAGGATTCCACCGAGGCCCAGGTGCTCGAGCTGAGCGAGTAGGTCGGCGCCCGTCACTAGCGGCATGCCGCTGACGATGGCCACGCCATTGGCATCGCTGATGTCGAGATACCAAGTGTCCACGCGCCAGATCTTTCGGATCTGGTAAGTAGCGCCGGAGAGCTGCACGCGGAACTGCTCGTTGGCCGGTTGCGTCGGGATGATGAAAGTCGCAGTCATCTCATGGGCCTGGGAAACTGACCTTGACGTAGATGTCTGAATTCGAGGTGCCCACCGGCAACGCGCCACCCGTGGGAACATTCGTCGCCGGCGCCGTCTGCACGGTGCCGCTGTTCTGCGGGGCTGCCGTGGCCTGAGGGTTGGCCTGGTTGGCTGCGGGCGCCATGTTCGTGATCTGCGTCTGCACGATGATCACCTCGCGGCAGCCCAGGTGCACGCGCAGAATGTTCTCGGAGTCCGCGTCGGTGACCACCCCGACTGACTCAATCAGCATGTTCTTGTAGATGCGCTTGCCGGTGACGATCGACATCGGCGTGACCGACTCCTGCAACTTGATGATCTGCTCGTAGGTCATCGAGCGGGCCTGGATATCCAGCTTGTCCCAGCCGATCTCGATGTCCACGCGCTTCGGCAGCTTGTAGGCGTGGTCGCTGATCTGCGCGCCCAGCTCGACCGGATGGTCCGTGATCTGCAGGTGATCGTCGTGATGCTCAAAGATGGTGCAAGGCGCCTGGATGGTCCCGATCTTGCGGATGACCCCGCCGCCGCCGAGAAAGCTCCCAACGGCGTTCGCCGCGAACGCGATCCCGAGGGAAGCGATGCCGCCAGCGCTGCTGTCGATGATGCTCATCGGATGACCCCTTGCGTGTAGCGCGCCAGCTGCTGGTTGACCTGCTTCTGGGCCTGCGCCACCTTGCGCGCCGTCTGAGCGGGGTCACCGGAGCCCGAGACGTTGATGGTGGTGTTGATCGTCTGCGCGATGGCAGCGCGCTTGGCCGCCTCGGTATCGGCATGCTTCGGGATCTCGTAGCCGCGCGAAACAATGCTGGCCTGCAGGCGTGGGTGGTTGCCGGCCGCCTGCATGTCGGCGTAGACCGCCGCGTACTTGTGCTTGAGCTCCCATGCAGCGAACTGCAACTGCTCGTCTAGCGTTCCCTTTCGCATGCTGTGGCCGAACATCTTGGTGAACTCGGCGCGCCTCGGGGAGTGCCACTGGCCGATTCCTAGGGCGTGGCCGTGGTCACCCACGGCATTCGGCAGCAGATGGCTCTCGCGCGTGAAGTTGGCCGCCATGCCGATGGCTTCGGCCCGCGTGAGGCCCAGCTGCATCAGGCGCTCCACCGCGTCGGCCTGGCGCCGCCTAAGCAGCTCGGCTCCTTCGCCCTTGTCTAGCGAGCGGGAGTGCAGGTACAGGCCGGCGCCGACCCCGACGCGCGCCAGCGGCGCGAGGCGCGTCAGAAGCGACGCGCCCCCGGCGGCGGCTGTCCCTTCCTCTGCCGCGGCGTCTCCGGCCACCTTCGCCGCGCCCTTGCCGACGAGTTTCTTGGCCACCCACCAGGCGCCAACTCCCGCGGCGACGCGCCCGGGCGTCACGCCCAGTGCCCCGATGGTGGCAGCAGCCTGTGCGCCCCCGTTGAGCACGCTGTCGGTTCCCTGCAGCTTGGCCAGCTCCTCGTTCGTCACCCTCAGCGTGGCCGTGAGCGCCTTCATGGCGGGCGTCATGCCTTCTGCGGCCAGGCCGAACTGGTGCGCGTCCAGCAGCCGGTCCTGATTCATCAGGTCGTGCGCCTTCGCGCCCGCCTGATTCACGGCGTTGCCTTCGGCCTTGACGTACTGCGAGACCTTGCCATTGAAACCCGGGTTCATCATGGCCAGGGCCATGTTCTCGCTGATCCCGAGCATGTCGGCGTAGCGCAGCGCGATGGCCTCGCCCATCGGGCCGCTGGCCTTCATCTGACGAAATCGGCCCGCAATGCCCTCCATCAGGTGCACCGTGTCTACCGGGTGGCCCTGGGCGTCGGTGGTCTTCACCCCCAGCGACTGGAGCAGCATCGCCGAGCCGCCCGGATTGCGACGCATGAAGCTGGCCACGCCCTCGATGCTGGCCTGCGCGCCGGCGGCCGAGGAGCCGTAGGACGCTCCCGCCAGCTGCAGCGCGCGCAGGCGCGTGAGCGTGGTGCCCGTGCGCTGCGCGACGAAATTCAGCTGCTCTAGGCTGCGCGCATAGGCGAGCGTGCCCTTGGCAGCGGCGATGCCAACTCCGGCAATGGCCGCGCCGATCTTGCTGACCTTGGCGCCGAAGTCGAAGACGCGGCGCTCGGTCTGCTTGATCGTGCGCTCGAACTCCTCGCGGTTCTTGGTGGTGAACCCGAGCTCGACGAGGAATTCCTGGAGGGTGTCAGCCATCGTTGTGCGCCTGGCGGTCCAGGTAGTCGTTCATGCGCGCGAAGTCGACCAGGCCGAGCGAGCCGTCCATGGCCGACTCGTAGCGGCACATGCCTGCCGCGATCGGCCTCAGGATGAAGTCTTCGGGGTCGGTGACGATTCGCTCGTCAGAAGGGTTGACAAGTCGGTATCTAACCCCAGCCTGACGAGGCCTGCGAAAAAAGGGAGGATGTCCCCCTGCAGTGCGTGCCCCACGATCTCAAGCATCTGCACGCCGTCGATGTCCTCGAAGGCCATCTTGTCGCCCGCGGCGTTGTAGACGTTGGCCCAACTGTCACCGCTGCGGCGCTTGACCACGCGCAGGGCTGCGCGGACGACGAAGTCCACGTCGGCCTGTTGCGCCAGGCTGAGCGCCTCCGTGATGGCGTTGAATTTGCCGCCCTGGGCGCTGACGTAGGCCATGAGCGGCGCCAGACGGCGCCCGACATGCAGCTGGGTGAAGGCGTCCAGCCGCCCCGCGCTGTACAGCTGGCCGCCGACCTCGAACTCGCGTGCGTTCATTGAATGCTCGCCGCCAGCAGGCCGTCGAAGTTGATGGCTTCGAACTCCCACTCGTTCATCGGCCCTTCCTCGTCGTAGACCAGGCGCGGAAGGTTCACGAAGGCCGCGTTGCGCAGCACTAGGTCATCGCCGATGCTGGAGACTAGGCTGATGGTGTTCTGCCCCCAGTTGGCCGAGCTCAGCTTCTGGAAGTTGTACATGCCCATGAGCAGGGCATTGACGGGCGAATTCTTCAGCAGACGCACGGTCGCCTTGGCCGAATCGTCGGCGCGCAGCGAGTGCATGCCGGAGCCGTCGGCGCCGATGGTCAGGCGGTTCTTCGGCTCCCGGCGCTCGATGGTGATACCTTCCTTGGCCGCGCCGCCAGTCAGCGAAAACGCGCCGCCAGGCCCCGCGATTGCGCAGTGGGTGTCGAGAAACGAGTAGGTGCTGGGCATGGCTCAGTCCTTAGCGGTTGATGTTGAGGATCACGTCGCCGGTGTGGATGGCGCCCGCCAGCTTCGCGGCCACCTGCATGGTGACCGCCTTGCGCGCGGCGCGGTCGGTGGGGTTCTGGGAGGCGATCGGCGGCGCGTAGACGTAGTAGCCCTTGGGCAGGTAGTCGCCCTGATTGAGAGCACCGAAGCCGGCTTGCGTCCAGGATCCTGGCGCCAGCAGCCCGTTGGTGACGCCCTGGGCGCACTCGGCCTCGACCACGGTCTTGAGGATGTGCATGCCGCCGTCGGTCTGGGGAATCTTCGTCGGCGACGTGTAGAGCGCGTTGAAGTAGCTGTTCTGGATGCTGATGGCCAGCCAGTCAGCCCCGAAGATCGTGTCGATGAAGTCGCCAGACGCCACCACGCCGTTCTGGATGATCGCGGTGTTGTTGTCGTAGGCGACGAAGACGTTGCAGTTGAAGCCCTGCAGAGCGGCGAGCTGGCTCGCGTTGAGCTGCTCGGCCACCACCCCCGGCTCGGTCTTGTACATCAGGGTGATGACCGTGTTGTTGGCCGTGTAGTCGGTCGTGAGGATGCGGGCCAGTGCGGAGACCACAGCGTACAGGCTGCTCGAACTGTACTGGCTCAGCGTCTTGCGATAGCCGAGTTGCTGCAGCTGGTAGCTGATGTTCGTCGTGTCGGTGGACAGCAGCGCGGCCGCCTCCTGGTGGGAGACGCCGTAGGCATGCTTGGTGCTCGCGCCCTCGATGTAGGCCGCGATCGCCAGGTGGTCGGCGTCCACCGCGCCACACACGAACAGGGCGTACCACTTCTGCCCGAACGTGGCATCGAACAACGTGGCGGCGGACACCGCCGTTTCGGCCACGATGCCGGAGACGCTGTAGGCGCCCGACGACGTGGCTAGGCCTCCGAGCATCGCGCTGATGTCCGTGCCGGTCGTGCCCGCGGTGAGGAAGGACACCGACGAGGTCGTGCCGGTGGTCGCGCTCTCGAACTCAAACCGCTGGTAGGAGGCATTCCAGACGCAGGTTGCCGCGCCGGCCAGCGCGGTCGTGATGTCCGATGCGACCGCGTTGAGGTTGGTCGCCCCGCTGAAATTCAGCCCGGTCACGGTCTTGGGCGTCGCGTCGATGGTCACGTCGAACGAGCCGGCGGTGATCGTCGTCCAGTTGGCAATCGCCTGCGCCGCGGCGGACAGCGTTGCGCACACCAATTTCCCGCTCGTGGCCGTCTTGGCCCATCGGCCGATATACAGACGCGTGGGCTGCGGCGACTGCCCGAACCACTCCGCGGCAGCCAAGTACTCCGGCGCGGTCGTGCCAAAGTCGGCGGCCACCGCCGTCAGCGTCTGGTACTCACGCATGCGCTCCTGCGTGTTGATGACATCGGAGCTGCCGAGCACGAGCAGGTCGGAGAGGCTTTGCGCCGCCGCGGGCGGGTTGGACAGATCGACCTGGACGTTGACCAGTCCCGAGACGGGAAGTTGCGATTGGGGCATTCAGGGCCTCACTACGTGACGTTGATGGTTTCGACCAGGCCGGTGTCGGTCTCGAGTTGGACCTGGCCGGACTGCAGGGAGAGCACCGGGTAGGTGCGGGAAATCAGGCGCCGGAAAATGACTTCGACATCAATGCGCCGCAGCCACTGCTCGTTGAGGAGCGCGGGCATCACGCGAGGGTCACCCACGCGCACCAGCACGATGCCCTGGGCATTCATCACTTCGCGGTTCTGGTCGATGCCCAGCCCGTCGCGCAAGAGCGCCTCCAGAGCGCCGGCACCCGGCCCGTAGAAGCTCAGGCGGTTGACGATGCGCTGGTTGCGACACAGCAGGTAGGCGCCGGTGGATTCATCGAACCAGCGCCACGGCACGCCGTCGTCGGTCATGCTCGTGACCCCCTGCGCCAGCCAGTTCGACGTGCGTGGCGGCATGTTGCCCGGCTCGGGCTGCCAGCGCGGCCGCACGAGCGTCGGATCCAGGCCGGTCACACCCGTGAACAGGTCGTGGAAAAACCGGTCCAGGGCCTGGTCGTCCAGCGGCGCTGCGCCCGATGGCAGCAGGTAGCCGCCAGTGCTGGAGTCAGCCATTGTTCTGCGCCTCGGGGTCGGTCAGCTTGCACACCGCCTGGGTGAAGCCGAAGCCGGCGTAGTCGTTGACCACGGCGACCACGTAGGTCTGGCCGCGGTAGATGATCTGGTCGGGCTGCCCGCCCACCGTGGGCCCGTTCAGAGGGCTGCGCGTGGTCACCAGGATGGTGTCGGCGTAGCTCTGAAAGTCCTCGAAGCGCTGCATGCCGACCTTGGCCGGGCTGGTGACGACCGCCTGGATGGTGGAGGTGATCGGAGTCGTCGTGGTCTCCCCATAGGCATTCACCGCGTCAGCACGCTGCACGCGCACGACCGCCTGCAGAAACTCCGGGTCAAACGCTTCGGCCAGGTTCAGCATCGTCGAGCACGTAGGTGATGGACTGCTTGTATTGGCCGGTGACGATCAGGGGGGACTCCCCCTCGAAACCGCGCCGCTTGCGATCAGCCAGCGTCGCGTCCGCCAATTCAGGCTGCAGCACGTCGTTGATCTTTTGCACCACCGAGTCGCGCGCCAGGACGCCGGCGCCCTCAAGCGCGCTGCTCACGATGGCTTCCGACCCGGGCCGCAGCTTGAGCACCTGCTCCGCACCCTTTGCCATGCGGCGCTGCGCCTGGGGCCACGCTTCCTCGACGCCGGGGATAAGGTGCGGGCGCGCTGGGATGTTGGCCGCTGGCGAGCCGAACTCGTTGATCAGGCCGATCTCCGCGTTGGTGATCGGGTGCTTGGAGCCTTCCTCGCGCCGCTGGTTGTCGTCGCCGTCGGAAGGGATGCCAACCAGCACGCGCTTGCTGGACATGGCCTTGAGCGCGCGCATCAGCTCGGGCACGCGGTTCTTGACCAGCTTGGCGCTCATCTCAGCAGGCGTTGATCTGCAGCGCGCCGGCGCCGATGAACCGCGCCTTCTGCCAGAACAGCACGCCGTAGTCGGTGCTGTTGAAGTTTCCGGCACCATCCAGCCGCACCGCGGAGGTGTCGCGCGCGACGGTCACGCCGGCGACCGACTTCGATGAGATGGGCCCGCTGACCTCGCCCGGCGTGCCTCCGGCAGCCGCCGCATTCGCGCGCCGCTTCGCCAGGGTCAGGTAGTGCGCGGTCAGCAGAGCGACGCCGTAGTTCGTGTCCGACCCCCAGCGCGTCGGGTCCACCTCGTTTGTGGCCTGCCCGAGCCAGATGGAGACCATGGTGTCCGGGTAGCCGATCGTGTCGAACTCCCCGAACATCGCCCGGAATTCGTCGGGGTTCACTTGGCGTCGCCCCCGCCTTCACCGCCTTCGGCGCCCTGCGGCTTGCGACGGCCCCGCGGCGCGGGCGCTGGCTCCGAGCCGGTCTCGTCCCCCCCGCTTTCACCGCCGTCGGCGTCCTGGCCGGCGCTTTCGGGCTTGGCCAGGTGCGCCTGGACGTACCAGTGTTCGGCGACCTCCTGCGGCACGTCGTGGCCGCCGGCGCGGAACTGCTGCTGCATGCCGTTGCTGTGCGTCAGGGTGAACGGTTTCTCGACGTGAATCTTGGGCATGCTCCACTCCAGGAAAAGACCCGGGGACGCGAACGCCCCCGGGGAGCCACACCACCCATGAAGGGTCAGATGCCGTCGCGGTAGCCGACGGTCTCGGGGTACACGAACTCCACAACGCCCAGACGACCGTACAGCGTGGTCTTCTTGAACAGGCCCGCGTTTTCCAGCGGGGTCTGCATCAGCGTGGTCATCGGGAAGCGCACGCGCTTGTAGTCGCGGGTGTAGGCGACCATGCGGTTGGTGCCGCTCGCGCCGGCGCCGGCCAGCCACTTCACCGGGTTGATCTCCAGCGGCCTGCCGTTCTTTTGCATGCACACCGAGTTGCGCGCGATGTACTCCAGGATGGAGCCTCCGGGCGAGACCACCGTGGAGCCCTGGGTGATGGTCATCGGCTGGAGCAGCGCAGTCCACTGCACCGGGGGCAGCAGCAGCTGCGACGGCGCGACCGCAAAGCCGGCGGCGGTCCACACCGAGGTTTCCAGAGAGCGGATGTCGGTCAGGATTTCCTGCGGGGTCTTGCTGGACCAGACGGCCTGCCCGGACGCGCCGTTGGCCACGTTCGAGGTGTTGGTCACCGAGGCGCTGTTGCACAGCCCGTAGACGCCGAGATCGGTGTCTCCGATGTACACCTGGTTATCGGTGTCCATGTTCCACTTGAGGCGGATGGCCTCCAGCTTCTGGGTGTCGATCGGACGGCCCAGCTGCATGGCGCTGACCAGCTCGGGAATCGAGTAGGACAGCTCCTCGCCCCACAGGCTCAGGGGGTTGGCCGTCTTGCCGATGTCAAGCTGGGTCTGAGGCACCGCGGTGGCGTTCTTGGAGATCCAGCTCTTGCCGGTGGGCGAGTTGCCGCCCGTCGATGCGAAGCTGGTGTTGGTGAAGCTGGACAGTTCGTCTCCGATGGTCACGTCCGTGCGGATGTCGATGTCGCGGTAGTACGTGACATCCGACAGCGGCTCGTGCAGGGTCGGGTCCAGCCGCTCCAGCTCGCCGATGAGGAACGCGCCGGCGGCGTCCAGCGTGGCCTGGTCGAACGTCATCAGGCCATCGCGGGTGTACAGGGAAAATTTCTTGCTCATGTTGTTGCCCTCGAAGGTCAGACGTTGAAGGCGATCTCGGCGTTGCCGCTCGAGTCCGCCGCGCCGGTGAAGTAGGCGTTGGTCAGCGCCACCGTGTTCGTGCCGTCGGCGGCCGCCTCGATGTCGCCGATGGCGGTGTTGGGCAGCGAGGCGTTGGCGGCCACGCGCACATAGACGGCGCCGTTCTTGGCCGGCGTACCGTTGGCCACGGCCACCGAGATGTAGCCGAGCTTGAGCACGTCGCATTGACCCGAGGCGGGCGGCGGCGATGAGCCCAGCGGCGTGCTGGTGCCGTCGCCGCCCTGGGTCGGGAAGGGGCGCACGAGGATGCCGTAGACAGACGCGGCGGTGTCGCCGGCCTTGATGGCCCGAATGTGGCCGGTGGAAGCGTCCACGGCGACCGGCAGGCCGTATGCCGGCGGCACGCTGCCGGTGAGGAGGATGCCCGGCTCGACGATGAACGCCTGACCAGTGCGGCTCAGAGCCCCCGGGATCCCCGAGGGCATGCGATAGATGAAAGCGACCATGGTGTTTTCCTCGGGATCAGAACTTGTGCTGGTTGCGGGCAGCCGCGGCGGCAGCGCGTGCCTTGGCGATGTTGTCGGCGAAGACCTGGTTGCGGGCGATCACCGGATCGCGCGGCGCCACGCGGGGGGCGCTGTCCTTGGTGTTGTTGTGCTGCGCCATCAGCACCGCAGCCGCGCTGAACACGGCGTCCAGCGAACGGCCATTGAGCTTGTCCAGCTGGCGCCCCTGCAGCAGGGCGTCGAGCGCCTTTTTGCCGGCGTCCGTGGCGTAGGCCTGGCGCAGCGCCTGCAGCTTGCAGCCGCAGACCGCATCCTTGAATACCTTCGACTTGGCGTCGCCGGTGGGGGCGGTGAGCTGCAGGCCCGGGGCCACGATGGCCGCACGCTGCACCACGGTGGGGAAGGCGTCGCCGGTGTACTCGTCGCCCTCGTCGTCCGGGTCATCGTCCTTGGCCTCGCGCTTCTTGCGCTCATCCTCTTCCTCGGCTGCCGCGGCCTCGTCGCGCGCCTTGAGGGCTTTGGCGACAGCATCGGCGACCTTCTTCTCCAAGTCGTCCTTCTTGTCGTCGTCGTCGCCGTCGTCGTCGGGCATCGCGTCGATGGTGGCCTTCAGGACAGCTTCGTCCTTGGTCCCGAGCACGGCTCGGAGCAGGCCCTTCCAGCTGGGTTTCTTCATTTCATGGTCCTTGATGGAACAGGTTGCGCCGCAGCGTCCCCTAGGGACCAGCGCGACATGGTTTCCGACGATGGCCGTTTGCTTGGCCTTCCCCGGCTCGGTTTGCTCGTAGCGGGCCTCATAGCCGCACGAGACCTCGCGCAGGCCGGCCTGCACATCTCGGATGGCAGCGGCTTGCGTGATCAGCAGATCAGCGACGAGCAGGTTGTCGCGCTGACGCACGTTCTGGACAGTCCCGACCGCGACCTGGTTCCAGTTGTCCGGACCGACCAGATCGTTCGGGTGCAGATTGGTCACCGGCTTCCCCTCGAAACTGGCGATCGCCGTGGGGGCGAAGACCTGCTCGGGCTCGCGGGTGACGTAGATGAAGCCGGTCTCGTCGGGCTCGATGCCTTCCAGCTCGCTGGAGTGGTAGACCAGCACGCCCGTGCGCGCGATCGCCACGTCCCGGCAGAGCAGGAATCCCTCGGGCGTCAGGCCCTGGTTCGGACCGATTTCCTCGGCGGTGTGGATGCCGTCTCCGGTGTAGCCGGGCGGCGGGGCATAGGATTTGGCCATCCCGTCATCCCTTTGGAGGTGAAGTCATGCGATCAGTTGCACTGGCACTGCTTCTCGTCTCGGCAACGGCTCTCGCGACGCCGATGCTCGAGATGCCGCTTTCCGTGAGCGTGCAACTCACGAACAACCCAGGGGCAACCGGCTGCCCGGCAGGCTCCATGGCAGCAAGCGCCGTCTCTCAGACGACTGGCGATGAGCTGCCGTTCGGACCGATCTGCTGGGAGCGAGAGCATCCCTACGGCCAGATCCGCCTCTATTTCCCAGCTACCGGCAAGATGGCAGACGTTCCATTCGGCGCGATGCAGTCAAGCGGCGAGCCGACGGGATTTCAGGTCGTCGAGGATCCGAAGGGGTCGGAATTGTTCGAGATCTACCGCACCGACTGGGCCAAGAGACAGGAAGCCCTGATGCCTCCGGCGGTCCGCAAGTTGACAACCGCTGAAGAGTCGGCCAACGACGCATGCCGCGGCGGATCCGGCAAATCTTCGGCAACCGACGCTGCGTGCAAGAAACGCGACTCCCTGATCGCCGCGATCAAATACAACGGCTGGTGCTGGGGGCATGCCAACCAGTACGGCGCCGCCAGGGACTGGGTTCGCTGCCTTCCTGGCGACTAGAGATCGGGCAGGATGATCTGCGCCGTGCAGCGGCAGTTGTAGATCTGCCCGGGCGCCGTGGTCGTGCCGTCGCTCAGCGTTGGCGGCTTGCCGATCTCGCAGACCTGGCCCTCCATCTCGCGGTGCGACTGGCGGACGGCGCGATCCTTCGACGTGCGCCAGATGTAGTGCGTCGCGCCGATGGCCAGCGCCCGGGTTTCCGTCAGCACCGAGCCGGCCCGCGCGATTTCGGTGCGCGCGATCAGGGTTGCGCGGCTCTGGGCGACCTCGCCGGACCGGGCCAACTCCTGCGCGATCTCGTCCGCGCGGCGCCCCGCCATCCTCGCCTCTATGGCCAGCCGCTGCACCCGCTTTCCCTCTTCGATGGGCAGCGACGTGATGTAGTGGGCCTGGCGCTCGACAAACTCGCGCATCTGCGCGCCAGCCGGGTCGTTCTCAACGATCTTGCGCAGGCGCGCACCGATCTTCACCGACTGGCGCGTCCACATGGAGCGGTCCTGCCGGTCCAACTGCTCGGCGATCTGTTGAGCAGTGCGAACGGCCCACGGCCGCAGGATGCCCGCGTACTGCCCCAACGCCGTCTGCAACGCGGAAAGGCCGCTGATCGTCATCGGGTCATGGCTTTCCACGATCCGGCCGATCTGCCTGGCTACGTCGCGAAGCTGGCGCGCGTACTTCTCCTCGATCCAGCGCGACTTTCCGAAGGGGTTGCCCTTTGGCCCGAACTGACGGAGGTTGTCCTTCCGGTCGTCGCGGGTGAGCATCACGCCTCCTGATTCAGCCCGCCCAGCTCGTTCGGCTTGAGGAACTCCTGTGGCGTGTCAACTTCGGCCGGCGGCGGAGCGTTCTCCGCCTCCTCGATGTCCTCGTCGGTGATGTTGGTATACAGCCCGGTCAGGTGCGATTGCTGGCGAAGCTCCTTCATGGCCACGGCAGGCGTGATGATCTGGGACTCCACGGCCTTGACCAAGCTGTCGGTGGTGGTGGCGGCGATATCGGCCCGCTCCTTCTCTGTCACGAGCCACAGCGGGTTGAAGCGGAACCGGAAACCCTTGGGAAGCGGGCGGCCCAGCGTGCTGCGCGACGTGACGTCCAGGATCTTCACCAGCGGCGCGCGCAGGTCGGTCTCCTGGTGCTTGGCCAGGTGGTCGTAGTAGGTGCGCAGGTCTGATTCGCCGCTGCTGTTCAGGCCGCCCGGAGACTGCCCGAACAGGCGTACCAAAGGGATCTGCAGGGCGCCCGATATCTGCTGTCCGAACTGCAGCATCATGTCCGACAGCCCGGAGAAAGCGTACTGCTGGGCCTCGAACTCGTCGGTACTGTCCAGGAGGGTAATGCCCTCGCTGGACTGGGTTTGGCGCATGTTCGCCATCTGCGCCGTCAGACCAGCCATGGCCGCGCCGCCCGCCGCGATGATGTTGCGCAGGCCCTCCACCTTCATGATCCGAAGGTGGGCCTTGTAGACCAGCTGCGCCGCGCCTTGGCTGGTGCTGTCGAACGCCACTAGCCGATCGTAGATTCGCTCCACGACCGACTCGCCCCAGTAGTTCTCGAAAATCCGCTGGTTGAACGGCAGGGGGATACCCACCATGCGCACCACGCGCGAGTGGTGGATGCGCGGCCAGTAGTTCAGCGTCGGCTCCCACTGCACCAAGTCGTAGTACCTGGGCAGGCCGTAGTCTGGCCCCAGGTCCTGGATCAGGTCAGCCAGCGTCGGCTGCACCATCCAGCGGTCGATGGGCATGATGCCCTTGAACTGCCCCTTGCCGATGCTGTCGAGGTTGAGCGGCGATTCGGGATCCTGGCCGTCGATCAGCAGATAGCCCAGCGCGCCGCCGTATAGCCGCGACCACTTGATCACCTCGTTGAGCTTCTGCCAGATCTGCAGGTCCTGAATGGCCTCCTGCAGCGCGTCCTTCTCCTCGGGCTTGAGCTGGCTCTCCAGCTCGATGCCGGCCCGGGTCATGTCGTCAGCCGGCGCGTCAACGGCCATGCCTACCAGCCAACTGCCGCGGTACATCCACTCCAGCTGCAGGCGCAGCCGTGTGATCGGGTTGAACCCGTAGAAGCTGTTGCTGATCTGGTTGGACGCGCCGATCCCCAGCGCCGCCTGGAAGTTCTGGAAGCTGTCGAGGGTCGGTTTTGCCATGTTCAAACGGGTGCGAGGCTGGCCCACAACCCTAGGTGATTGCCGCCGAGGAGCTCGGCGAACGCGCGGCTGAGTGCGTCGATCTGGTCGTCATGCGCACCGTTCGGGAACATGCGCATTTCTTCGATCAGGGCGTCATTCCAGGAGCCGCGAACCATCAGCACGTTGCCGACGTTCACCTGCGCGGCCAACGGTTCGGCCCGGGTGATCTTGTCGCCGCTTTCAGGGCTGGACACTACGGTGAACCCGGCGAACTGGCGGGTCAGGTAGGTGACTTGCGTCTTGCCGGCTTGGCCCGGGTCCTGGGGAATGCTTACCTTCGTGGTGAACCCGTCGCGGCGGGCGGTGGCCAGCATGATTGCGTCGCGATCATCCGGCCCCTCTTGCACTCGCACCATGTCAGCGATCAGGAACCTGCCGTCAGGCAGCCTGCCGAGCTTCGCGCCTGCCGTCCAGTCTCCGTTCGTGGTCGATGCCATGTCCCATCCGCGAATCCAGCTGATTGGCGTGCCCAGTGGCACCGCGTCAATGGTCTGAATGCGATCGGGCTTGAACAGGCCGCCCTCGGCCGGCGCAGGCCGCTGCATGTACTGGCCGGCAAAGGTGTACGGCATTGCCTGCTCCATGCGGCGCAGTTCCTCGATGCTGTGCTTTTCAGGCCACAGCGAGGAGCCGTCTGCCTGGATGGCCGGCAGGCAGACATGCGTCCACTCCTCCCCAGTACCGCCCCCCAGCAGCCAGCCGGCCAAGTCCTGCTCGTGCAGTCGCTGCATGATGACGATGATGGGTGTCTCGGGGCTGTTTACCCGCGACTGGACTGTGTTCTGGTACCAGTCAATGACGTTCTGCCGCATAACGTCACTGCGCACCTCGTCCGCCTTGTGAGGGTCGTCGATGATGAAGGCGCCCCCAAAACCAGGACGAACTTTGCCGGCCCCGTAGCCGGTGATCGTGCCGCCAGCGCCCGCCGCATAGACCAAGCCGCCCGCTGTCGTGCGCCACTCGTCGCGCGCTTGGCTATCGTCGCGCAACTGCACCTCGGGAAAGGTGGCTCGGTATTCCGGGTCGCCGACCGTGACGCGCACATCGAACGACGATGCGGCAGCCAATCGGGAGGAATAGCTGCTGTAGATGAACTCGCTGTCTGGCGCTCGCCCGAGGCCCCAGGCGATGAAGGCCTTCACCAACTCCGTCTTGCTGTAGCGCGGCGGGATGTTGATGATCAGCCGCCGGACACGCCCTTCGAACACCGACTGCAGCGCGTCGGTGATCGCATCGTGATGCGCACTGCGCTGCCAGGCATGCTTCCTTCGGCTCCAGAACATCAGCCGGTTGAACCACGCCAAGTCCTCGCGCCCCAGCGCACGCACGGCGCGTAACTGGTCAGGCGTGAGTTCGTTCACAGCGGCAACGCGCCGCCCTTATCCGCGGCCAGGATCCGCCTCACCTCATCCGGGCTGGCGATGTTCGTCAGGTTGGAGACCGTCACACTCATAGCCGCCGGCGGTTGAGCCAGGTCAATCCGCCACGCCTTGCGCTCGGCCTCTTGGCGAATTTTCAGCGTCTCCGCCGTGATCTTCGCCAATTTCGCCGCCTCGAAATCTTTGTTGGCGAGGGCCTTGTCGATCAACGCCTTGTGCTCGTCCCACTCCACTTGGTGGCGGAGCTCGACATCGGCACGGCGCTGAGCGGCAGCATCGAGAGCATCCGCCCTTTTTTCGGGGTTGCAGCCTGCCACAATGCCGGCCACTTTCTCTGCAACCTTGCGCTGCAGAACCGGCTCGACATCTTGCGCCCAACCCTCGGCTTCGATGTGCTTCTGGATAGCGGCGCGGCTGGCGCCATGCTTGCGAGATAGCTCGGACTGGCTCGCGCCGGCCTCGTACTCGGCGCGGATGCGCTCCCAGTCAAATTTCGGAGGACGTGCCATGGGTCAAAGGGTGGGTGCGCGCGCCTGTCGGTATCGCGCGGCTGCCGGCGTTTTGGCCCACCGTCCGGCTGGGGCTCCGTCGCGCCGGCATCTTGGGTGAGCGTTCCCGCGTTGCTGGCTAGCAGCGCACCTTGGCAAAGGAATGGAGGGAAGAACGCGCGGGCTCGCCCACGCGGATCAAGACGTGATCTGGATTCGTGTGGGCGAAAACGACGAAGCCCGCGCCTGGGTAGGCAGCGGGCTTCGGGAAAAGCGCCGTAGCGCTTGAGGAGACACAGCACGAAACGGGGTGTGGGAGGGACCTTCGCCCACACGTCGAAGCCCGGCAGGCTGCGGCGTCTGGACGCAAAAAAGCCGCGCCGGATTGCTCCGAAACGCGGCCTGCTGGCGCGAGGGCGAATTCCCACTCATGCCAATTACTTTCCATGATGCGGCATTTGTGCCGCACCGTCAACCATCGCCGATCAGGTTCGCCATTTTTAGCCGGTCTTCGATTTCTCGCCACGCCTGCTCCTCGATGGGCATGATCCACTTCCGGATCTTGGCGTTCAGGCGCTCGATGGTGTCCCGGCTGACCTCGCACCGATCTGCGGTCACGCCCACGTTGATCTTGCCGCCTGTGGCACGCCGTAGGGCATCGCGGCGCGCTTGGCGTTTGCTGAGCCCATTCACGGCGCAGGCGCTCTCTTGTGTCAACCAGAGCATGGCCGCCTCATACGCAGGGTGCGGGATCGTGGCGCCCTGGATGGTGCCGTAGCGCATGCGCGGCGGGCATGTTCGCAGGATCAGCGCCGCGGCGCGCGTGTCGTCCATGCGCGTCAGGTGTTTCCATACCATCGCGGCCTCGCCGGCGATCTCCTCCATGCCGAACAGGCTGCTAGCCAGAGTGTTCGTGAAGACGGCCTCATCCTCGTGTTGAAGGATGGCATCCCCCCGCGCTTTGCGCTCATTTTTGGGGTCGTAGAGGTCCTGCCAGCCCGAGTGCCCGGGACGCGAGTGGTCCACGAACAGGCAGATCAAGGCGTGGTGGGCGCTTTTGTACGGCATGCAGGCTCCTTGATCGGCGCTTGAATCAGATACCGGCACTCCCACGGCCTGCCGGGGAGTGGATCGCCGCGCCAGTCCAGGCGATCCTCCGGGATGGTGCAGCCGCGCTCAGAGTCGCTGTGGTGCGCACAGCGGCCAGAGCATGCGTTTTGCGGTTTGGGCTTCACGCCGTTTCCAATGCCGCCAGGGATTGCATCAGCGCATCCGCGTGCTGCACCGCCATCTCAAATTGCTCGGCAACGCCCATTGCCGCGCTGATTTTTTCGGCTCGACGCATCATCGCAATGGCGGCTCGAATCTCATTGCGGGCGATTTCGACAGACAAGTCGCGGCTTGGTTTTGACGCCACCGAGACATACCCTGCCTCGGCATTCTGCGCGCGCGGGTCGCGGACATAAACCGGAACGGCGAATTGAACGCCGTTGGTGACGCGCACCTCTGTTTGCACGGAGCGGATCAGTGTCCGCGCCTGGTCGAGTCGGTATTTCTCCGCAGCCGAGCTGTCATCCCAATCGAAATGCGGGTGCAGCGGGCTGTTCGTTGGGCGCGCCGCGTTGACAACATCCGCCGGGAGCAGCCTGCCGTCGCGTTCAAGAGACTTGAGTTCATGTGCGATGCTCATTTCTACCTCCGAAAAAGTTGATGAATTGCCTGCCATGCCTCGCCAGTCCGCGCCGGGCCGTGCCCGTCCTCGCCCCGCCAAGCCACGCCTGCCATGCGATGCCCTGCCAATCCCTGCCTCGCCGCGCCCTGCCTTGCCTGCCATGCCCAGCCACGCCCCGCCTGGCCCCGCCCTGCCCGGCCGGGCCTTGCCACGCCGTGCCTGCCTCGATTTAATTCGACAGTGTGTCAATGGCGGCCCACACAGAGGCTAACTCCGTGATCTCCTGGTATCGCTGCCGAATGGCGCGCAGCTCCTTGATTACATCCTGTACTAGCGCCTGGCGGGCTTCTGCATCCGCCATGATCCGCGCCGTCAGCGCAAAGCTGGCACACCCCTTGCCTCTGCGCTGCGGATTGCTCTGCGTGCCACGAATCACTTTGACCGTCCGTGGCACGCTCGGCTCAGAATCCAACGCGGGACGCATGACAACAACTTTGATACGCCGCAACAGCATGCCGGCCTGCACCAGCCTGAAACGCCGCGCGGCCTCCGTATCGTCCCACAGGAAGCGGTCATGCAGCGGATTCGCAGGGTCCTTGGCCGCCTCTACGACCAGCGCTGGAGACAGATACCCGTTATTTCGCTCTGCGATCTGTTCCAACTCATGCTGGATCGCTTCCTGCTCCCCATCAATGACCGCAGGACTAAGCATCGCGCTCATTCTTCGCCTTCTTGCACGTGGAACATGCCATAACTGCCGTCCTTTTGCGGCCTCCATTCCCCTACGCCAATAGCAAAGCCTGCGGTGTTGAACAGATTAACAATCTGCTCTGCAGATAACACCGATGCATTGAACCGAATTGGGACTCTCACTTTCCACTGCCGGAACTCGCCACGGTAGCGGATGTCGGCTGTCCCCATCCCAACTCGTACCATGTCCTCCCTCATGGAAGGCTCTCCCTCAATCTTGACCATTTCGCCAATGATGTGAAAGGCCCCCCGCGCAAGTACCTTGGTCACACCATCCACGTGCGAGCATGCATCGACTGCCGCAGCCTTGAACGCGACGGCAGGGAACCCATAGCCCCCTTCTGGATGCGGGTAGAGCGATTCCAGATAGTCAGATTCCGGGTTCTTGGCTTCCTTCCCACCCGTAGCCCTCTTCATCTGCTTGGCCAGCATCATCTCTTTCGCCTTGGAACTCCATGCGTGACATATGAGCGGCGAGTCCCCAACCAGCACAATCTCCATTGCATGGATGTCCATCGCGGGTATGGTTATCGATTCCACCTGTTCAGCTTTCCGAGTAGCCATGATGCCTCCTTCGTTCTGCGCCACGGACCTTCCTCCTGGGCAGGCGACCCTTTTGGGTGCATAGTGTCAGTGCCTCGTAGCCGTATCCATTCTTCTAGCTACCCTCGATATTCGCTTCCCAAGACTGCCGCCTGCCCCAATCCGATGGACTATACCCGGCGTTCTGACGTCTTCTATCAGCCTGGCTATTACGGGTGCCGGGTTAGGCGGTGAGTGCCGGACTTGAACCGGCAGCGGCCATATCCACCCACCGCAGACCGGGCCTTTCACCCGGATGGTTTTGCCCACGTGCGCGGGCGATGTCGGTTGTTAATCCGTGATCCCTCCCCCCCCCCTTTGGTCACTACTGCTGCGACAGCCCGCAGTCCGGGCCGAGGTTGCAGGACCACCTCCTTCATCAAGCGAATTGGATCAAATTATCTATGGCGCCCATCAGCCTTAGCTGCGCCTCATTGAGTGCATGAATGGTCTTGAAGTAGGCATCGGTATTCGCGTTATCAACGCGGGCCAGTGCCACCTGCATTTGCCGCCAATCGATTGCCGCCATGATAACCTGGGCCTCCAGCTTGGATTGTTGGTGACCCGCAAGCGCCCGTGTGCGATCCATGTCACGCAGCCTCCGTTGCATCCATTGCCATGTTCTGCCTGATACGCCGCTCCAGCACCTGCGCTAGCTGGTCAGCGTATCCGTTGAGCCCCATGCGCCGTGCTCGTTGCCATGCGGCGGCAAGCGTCGCATCGCTGTGTCTCTGCTCGGTATGCAAGAGATAGGATAGGTGATTCATGCACGATTCGAGCCTGGTCAGGTCGATCTCATAGGAGCGCATGGCGTCCCACATCTAAGCCACCTCCGCTTCACGCTTATCCGGACAATCCTCACGCCAATACGTGTTGAAGCCATCCACATAGCAGACATCGTACAGGATCACATCGTCAGGCACATGCTCGGCCTCGACAGGCCCAGGCCACCACCAGGTGTCATCAAGCGGATCATCGTCACGATCCTGGGGTGGCTCAGGATCGGCAGGCAGGAAGGGCGTGGTCATGCCGCCTCCTTTGGCTTGTCCGCTATCTGGCGTTCCACTTCAGCGGCAAACCATGCCTCAATGCCAGCCTTGAACTCTTCTGGCGAGCCTGTGTATTCGGTCAGGTGCTCGATGCCGAATTGCTCGCCCTTGATGCGCTCATAGGCCGATTCGGGGCCGTCAATGGGAAATTGCAGGCCAAGGCGCGCTGCTTCCTGCTCGATAAAGCCGTGCAGGCGGTCGATGTACGCACTCTTCGATGTCCAGGCCTGCGCCTGTCTGGCCGGGGCCGGCTCGGACTCAGGCTTTGGAGCCGGCTCGGGGGCGGGAGCGCCGGCCTGCAGCCACTCCTTGACCCTGGCGAACCACTGAGCATTAGGCTTGCTGACCACGGCGTCTGCCACAGCAAAACAGCGGCTCTTGCTGATTACCATGTTGTGGTCAATGTCCATATCGGCGACGATATCAAACTCATATTCCACACCCTGACGCTGCACCGGCGCCATGCCGACCTTCTTGACGATCTTCCTGCCATTCTCCTCGATCTGCACATACTCGATCTTGCTGCGCATCGTGACCACCACGTGGCACCGGCTCCCCAGGATGGCGTCAACCAGCCTCCGGTGGATAGGAGTCACGTCCTTCCAGGCGGCGAAAGAGTTCTCCGTGCGCTGCCGCTTGGTGGCTTGCTCGTGGAGGTCCAACACGCCGCCCTCACCTTCCCAGGCGTGCGAGAGCGAGTCGATCACGATCACGTCATAGCCGGCTTCCTCAGCCGTCCGGATGCCGTCGATGTAGAGCTGAGGGTGGAAGGTGTCCAGTTCCAGGACATCAAAGGTGAAGAAGTCCGAATACTTGGAGGCGCTACCCCGCTCAGTGTCGATGACGGCGATACCGCCGCCGTTGGCCAGTGCTGCGGCGAAGGTCAGGGCGGTAAATGTCTTGCCTGACCCGGCAGGCCCATCGATGGCCATGCGAAGCTTACTCTGGGTCTTGGTTGCGCGTTTGAAGGTAAGTTGCGACACGATTGCGTCCTTTCTTGCGCGAGGCGGTAGCTTGTGGTACACTACCGCCAGTTGTCCGTCTTCCTGTGCCGGCTAGGCCGCTGCAACGGTCTGGCCGGTCGTTTTGTGTCGGGCCTCGGCTTCGGCCGGGTCTTCGTCAAAGGGCATCAGACTCCGGACATCTTTGCCCCCGACCGGCGTGTCACTGTCGCAAGCGAGGCAGATGATATAACCGGCAACAGATTTGTATACCCCATAATGAAGCCAGGCTGGTGCCCCGCATTTTGGGCATTGGACGGCCCTACGCATTCTGCACCGCCTGGGCCTGGGCACGGAGCGTCGCCTCCCGCAGACGGCGCTCCTTGTCGTCCTCGTCTTCCTCGATGCGAGCCATTGCGCGTTGAAACTCGTCGCACTCGTGTTCGCCGTCAGTGTAGATGTCACTCCAATCCCAGTCCATGGATACGTCCTTTCTAGGTGGCCGTCTGCCCCCTGTTGCTAAGCGGCGGGCTTGAGGCCGAGATCATCGATCATGGTGCGGACCTCGCAGTCATCCCAAGCCAGTTCTTCCTGCACTTCGTGCATTGCCGTCTCGTAGAGCCGAAGCGCGTGCAGTGCCTGTTTCCTGCGCTGGCTGTAGACGGCCAGAATACTGCGCCGTCGCTGCCTGTTGAATACCGCACCCTCTCCGTGTCTCACGTCACGTCCCATAGTCTGACTCCCTCCCTGCAATGTATTTCCCGCTCAGCGGCACAAGCCCCCCTGGCCGCCGTGCCCTGCGGGTCCGGGTTGTCACGCTAGATACTGCATCAGCCTTGCCGTTTGCCATTTGTACTCCTCGGCACCGGCCCTTTTGGCAGCCTCGGCGGCAGCCTCGGTGTCCAATGCGTCCCAAACGGCATCCCTGGCGGCCTTGTCGTCCCAAACGGCTTCCCAGGCGGCGTCCAAGGCGGCGTCACTGGCGGCCCTGGCGTCCCAAACGGCTTCCCAGGCGGCGTCCAAGGCGGCGTCACTGGCGGCCCTGGCGGCGTCCCTAGCGGCTTCCCAGGTGGCATCCCCGGCGGCCAAGGCCGCGGCCCTGGCGGCCCAAGCGGCGTCCAAGGCGGCGTACCAGGCGGCGTCCCAGGCGGCGGGCAAGGAATTGCCCGTCGCCTGGCCATTGGCGTACTTGCGCGCTACCTCGATTGCCTTGCGCGGGCGCCGGTCGCCAGGGTAGCGGCGCTCATAAAGGTGTAGCACGCGCTCCGCGCAGTCACACGCGAACAACCGCGCCGTCCGTCTGTTCCAGCCCTCCATACGGCGCAGCAGCCTGGCCTCGCGCACAACGATCTTGTCCTCCGCCTCAATCACCTCGCCCCGATACTCCGCCTCGTAGATGAGGGGACCAAGCCATTTGAGCAGGTCGCTCTCGCGGCACAGGTGCAAGGCATTCCTACAGACGACCAATGCCCCCTCGACCTTGAGCCACTCGCCCGGCGTCCACGTGCCATCTTTTTTCGCAGGCAACGGCCACGAGCCTACTCCGCCATGGAAGCAAGAGCCGTCTGCAGCCAATACCTTGTAGAACATTATGCCTCCCCTACCATGGCCTGCCCGGCCATCCTGCGCGCCCTCAGCGCCCGGCGGTCCTCGTTGCGGATCTGATCGAGCCGGCAGTTGAGTCGGAGCACATCCAGTTTCTCCAGCTCGTCCCGCGTCTGCCCCTGCGGGCGCAGCTCGCGTATTTCATCGATCAATGCGGTGCGCTTGACCTGCGGATCGGCGTTGCGACTGCGGATCATGGTTGTTCTCCTTTCCAAGCGTAATGACCAGGATTATGCAGGCGATCCACGCGATAACGACCCAGGCGATAAAGTAGATCATGTGGCCTCCTCAAAGTTGAGCCGGGCGTACTCCCCGAAAAGCTCTCGTGCCGCCCGGTCATACGCGCGGGCCGCCTCC
>Ga0078972_1006632_pt1 | contig 27064 bp, 11 predicted proteins | sample YelNatPaOPGAMG01_FD_67568 | JGI IMG/M metagenome (GOLD analysis project Ga0078972, IMG submission 67568) | Hot spring thermophilic microbial communities from Obsidian Pool, Yellowstone National Park, USA - OP-RAMG-01 (SPADES assembly) (version 2) | ecosystem: Environmental > Aquatic > Thermal...
GCATCCTAGCGGAAGCACAAGTAATGGAACTTGGAGGTATCGTGAAGCATCATGGACGCTTTTTCGATAACGAATACCTACCCATCCCGCAATCTGGGATCCCTGATCACTGGGCACTTTTTGACATCTGAGAAAAAATCCCAGATCGCAGATCGATGCGCAAAGTCGAGATCCCGCCGCCGCCGCCGCCGCCGCCGTCACGCAGATGGCAAATCTGTCCCATTTCCCAATCTGTCCATCCCAGTGCCTCACGACAACCTGGACAATACCGTCGTGGCACTCGCAGGGCAGCTTGAAACGGGCCCATCTGGTACTCCTCGCGCACTGCGCTGCCAGCTCGAGACAGCGAACCCCGAATACGCGGACGCTGTAACAGCTGGTATTGGCTGTGAACCCATTGGGGTCTCAGCAGCAGCACTCCAGAGAAACACGGGGGCCAGTGTCGTTTCCGGTGTGTGGCCATCGCCGGCGAGCGGGGCTTCTGCGGCGGCTACACCGTACGAAAACCCGTGAGCAGGTGCTTGCTGTCACTATTTTGTGTGGAACCTGCGATCGTGGGCGTCATCGCGTCTTTGGATGCGAGCAGGTGCGAACGAGAGCGAGCGTGCGCACGTTGATGAGCCGGTGCACGTCCCAGGTAGTGAGTGCGCTTGCGTAGACACAGGTGCGCAGGCAAGCGACGTGCCTGTCGCTGACCCGGTGAGCGATGCCGCCACCGAGCGCCAGGTTCAGTCGCTACAGAGCGCGCTGACCGCTGTCGGTGTAAGCGTTCCAGTTGAACGACCACAGACAACAGCGCAGCTCTTGGCGGAGCGCTACGCGCTCGACCTCAGACGGAACTCGGGCTGGAGCTCAGACTCGAGCGGCTTGGAAGGTTATCTCGCTGGCGCCGAAAGCCGCGAAGATAGTTGGATGCTCTCTAACGAGACAATAAAGCACGCGAGCTCGACTCCTGTAAGCGTTGACAACGTGGCAGCACTGCAGGCAGCGGTTGAAGCGGATGGGTTCCCAGCGGCGACCGGAGACGTTCCCGTTTTCGCTCGGCTGCAACAACTGGCTGATCACGATGGTGACGGTGATGATGATGATGATGATGATGACGAAGCGGAGTCTACTGGAAGGGCACGGATGAGCGATCAGACTACCCGGATCGAACGACGCAAAGCCTCTGGGGAAAGACGTCGATCGGAGGCGTTTGCCAAGTCACAGCGATTACTGGTGAGTGATGCACGCTGCGAAGCGCCCAGTAGCGACTCTGAGCCCGCTGACGCTCACATCGTGAGTGCATCGCTTCCGACCGAACTGCGCAGCAACCAAGACGTGATGCTCCTTCGGATGGAGCCACCCGAGTCAACGTCACTGGCGGGATGCGACCCGCATCGCCTACGCTATCGGTATTCGCACCGACGACAATATCGTGAGAGCGAGCATGATGCTCATCAACACCATCAGTACCATTATCATCATCGGCAAGAGCATGAAAAAGTGCCGCAAAATCGATGGGAAATCCCAGTGGCATCCGCTTGGAGGCGAATGATCGGCGCTGGCGGCGTTGCGGCAACATCGTGGTCCACTGCCGGCACCGGATGGCTCGGTCCATCGGACCAGGCTACAACGCCGACGCTCCAGTGGCACCAGGTGCGTCTTATGGAGGGCCATACACAAGCGGGACGACGCACTACAAGACGCCTACACCGCACAGCGTCATGGGCGAGCCCGATCGGCACCGGTGCGGCACCTGCAACTGCGGCCGCCTCGGGGGGCAATGCGTATTCTGCCTTATTAGCGGGTGCTTTGGGTTATTTTGCTGTCTCTGGTAACGTGTCAACTATCCGTGGACGGTTACAGGCGATCAAGAAGGAGACTGATCACGAGCTGGCGCAGTTTATGGCACAATGCGAAGCAGAACTTCAGCAGGGGCAGGAGACACCCGAGCTCAGCAAAGCTGTTCGCCGTATGATGGATATTGCATCCGCCGTGTTGGCAACGTCCGCTGATGCGTTATTGGCGGAAACGTTTGTATCACGGGGCCATTCAACCGTAATAGCATTCAGCGGCAATCTGCATGAGTACGTGAATGAACTGCAACGAATGCGGATGCATGTAAGCTTTGTCTCGTGGACGCATCGCTCCTCGCCGGTGATTCACCTCCTCTTCACGCTATCGAGGCTGACGCGTTTCCTCGAAGCAGCCGCTGAGCGCATTGAATTTCGGGCGGAGAGCAACAGCCAGCGCGGGAGCGGCACCCGCCGAACGCGATTGTCTCAGTCGACTGGGAAGGGTTTCGGTTCGGAGCACATAGATCCGGCTGACGCTGCTCATGCCTCGTCGTGGTCATCGGGAACCGCGGATGAGCGTTTTATAGAGCCGGGCACGCAGCTGTCAACTGCTACAGTAGCGGCAGGCCGGATATCGCTCAAGTCGAGCCTGAGCAACCATGTCGCTGAACCTGCAGCAGGAGCACAGCGCGCAGTGGAAGACTCGTATGCTGCAGCGTATTACGAGCGAACGGAACCTACATCGGAAGCGCAGCGCGCACTGGAAGACTCGAATGCTGCAGCACGTGTTCATGAACCGGCGCCTTGGGCCAAACCGCAGCCTTCGATAGCGGTTGCACGAGATGCTTGGACGTTTCCGCCGCGTCGTTGTGTTTCCTCGGTATGCCTGTCATCCATGGAAACGAGGCCGCGCTCGCCACCGAACTTGGCGAATTCAGATGTGCATTTATTTACGAGCATACGTCCACGACAACATGCACGCGAGACAGGAGCACAAGGCGTTGCTCAAGCGACTACGATGCGTCTGGGAGTCGAACGAGACCCCAATAGAATCGCAGTGCTGGCGCCTGCGACGCATCTAGAAAAGTCGGAAGCAGACACGACGCAACTGCGCGCTGAACCCGACGACGTCGACGACGACAAGTCGCGTCACACGCAACGCTTGACAGAACCGAGTTCTTCGCAGACTCTGGTACACTCGGGGAGCAGCAACGCCCCCGGGTTGCAAGCAGCAGCTTCGGAGGCGACGCAGCGTTCCACGCCCGCCGAGCGTCCATCGCTGCCTGCTGGGGTACTTGCGACCCTGCTGACTGGTAAGACACAAGCTCAGCGAGGCTACAGCTCTGATACGGTCGCGCTAGCTGCCCGGAATGAGGCGATTCATGTGCATCCAGTCCGAGCGATGAGAGCGCTGCAAACCGCTGGTCGTGAGGGAAACCTTTCGCTCCGAGTCCATGGGCCATTCGACGTCTCTAATCTATCTGAAAAAGGAGCGCCCGCAGCAGAAAACAACACCAACAACAACAACAACAACAACAACGAAACCAATGAGCTAGCGAAAGTGCGAACAACAGAAGCCGACGCTGGCGGCTTGCACCGACCAGAGAACACCACCGCGAAACTGATCCAGCTACCTGCGGCTCGCTCACAAACCCCAGTTTCACTACAAACCGCCATGCCGCCATCCCCGTGTTCTGGAGCGGAATTCATTTCCAACGAAGACGAAGAGGCAATCGAGAAGGACGCGGACGCCGTGGAAGAAAACGAAGAAGTCACGGATCCGTATGCCTATCTCATTTGCCGCATCTGTGAGGAAGTCTACCCGTGTGAGATCTTCGAGGAGCACACCAAATGCTGTGCAGCGCGAGCGCGTGCAGCGGTGCTCATTGCTGCCTGCGATAAGCAGCTCGAGAAACTGGGACGACACGGGGCTCGCGCAGCGACCTCTTCAGCGTTCACCGAAGCACCCGCGGGCGACGTGTCTACTGCTTCTGTGGACAGTGCGCAGCAGGCGCTGCTATCGCGCGTGGCAAAACTCTGCCTCTACGCCGCAGCAGTTGAGCCGTCGGAGAGTTGCACGAGAATCAGCAGCTTTGTCCCCGCTGACCTGGATGATCTCGAGAATCAGAGCTATGAGCAAGTTCGCTCTTGTTTACGTCTGCGAACGGATTCAGATATGGCAAGCTTTCGTCCGAATCTAGAGGAGAATGTTGCACGCGCGAAACTGGAAGCCGTTCGTTCTCGGTTGGAACACGCCCTGCAAGCCTGCCAGGCAGCGACTGCCAATACGACTAGTTCGACGATTTCTCGCTGGTGTCTGGCACTGGTCGAACGAGCACACTGCCTGGTGAGCCAAAAGCTTGAAGCGCTTTCCATGATACCGGCAGTGTTTGAACCTGCCATTGTCGCCGCTGACGACGGCAGCCTCGAGTCGGGAGCATTGACCAGTGATCTTCGCAGAGCCCGCCCAGCGGAGGATGTCTCCTGCCGCACAAGCGAAGACGCTGCCGCGGATGATGATCATGCCGGTGCCGGTGCCAGTGCCGGTGCTGTTGTTGATGATGATAGCGCTCGTAATTGCGATATCGCTGCTGCTGCTGCTGCTGCTGCTACGGTTGAGCCTTGTGATCACGTTCACTGGAAAACACGTGATGCAGCCGATTCCGCCTCTCCATGCGATGCTGAGCGTGGCCTCGTCTCTGAGGATGTACATCGCGGTGGCGACATCCGCTTCGGCAACGCGGCGAAGACCGACACTGGTGTCGCGTTTGCGGAAGCAGCGCACTCCTCCGATACCGGTTCGAGTCGTCGTCGTCGTCATCATCATCATCATCATCATCTCCAGGATGCACTTTGTGAAGCGCACGGCCCGAGTCAAAGTCGGAAGCAGGGTCAGCATCGCTCGGATTCGTCTTCGAGTCGCTTGCGGTCTTCCGGGGGCGCTGAAGTGTCCCCGTCCCGGCAGTCGCTACGAGTGGGTGCGAGTCCGCATCTGCATCCGGCGGTACCCAGTATTCGCGACTTTGACATTCTTAAGCCAATCTCTCGCGGGGCATTCGGAAGAGTGTATTTGGCGTCCAAGAAAACCACTGGTGATCTCTACGCAATCAAGGTGTTTCAAAAGTCCGAACTCGTGCGCAAAAACCTCGTTCGACGCGTGCGTGCAGAAAGGGATATTCTGGCAACCATCCAGAACCCGTTTGTAGTCCGCTTTATTTGGTCGTTCGAGTCAGCACGCAAATTGTTTCTGGTGATGGAGTTTCTGCCCGGGGGTGACCTTTTCTCGCTCTTGAGCAATCTCGGCTATCTCGATGAAGATGTTGCTCGACAATACGTAGCCGAAATCGTACTCGCTTTGGAATATCTGCATCAAGCGGGTATCGTTCACCGTGATCTCAAGCCGGATAACATTCTCATCGATCGGGATGGACATATCAAATTGACCGACTTTGGTCTAAGCAAACAGGGGGCATTGGATCTTCCGCACAGCAGTCCTGCGAGCACGAGAGCGAGCCTGTCGCCGGGCACCGACACCCTGTGGCAACGGGCACTATCACCGGCGGGGTTCGTTGCTCGCTCCGCCAAGGCACCGGTCAGTGGTTTGAGCGCCATCTCCGGTGCAACCAAGCCGCGGTATGATACATCGGTTGGTGCGGGAGCGATTGCTGGTGCCGGTACTGGTCCTCAACAGATGCATGGAGCATCGGGAGTACCCTCCAGTCAGTTGTGCATGGATTCCATGAGCGTCAGCGTGATGTCTGGATCGGGTTCCGAGGTCAGGACCCAGCGAGGCTCGTCCACAGTACCCCTGCAGCGTGACGTGGATATGCGTCTTGTGGACACGACCACGAGTTCCGTACAAGCTGGCACACGCACAGCCGGGCGACAAAACACCCTAACAGCGTCGGATGCACGCGGTCAGTTTTCGGCTGCTGCGAGCACTGGCGGATCTGGGTATGCCGGTCCGTTTGAGAGCCACACAGGGCACTTGTGGGCGAATGGAGTCAGAGGTGCCCGTTCTCCGTCACCTCAGACGTTGGCAACCGAGAGTCAATCGGGTAGCCCGGTTGGCGGCACCACGGTGGTCGCACCTGTGGAGCCGCCGCTGGGCACTCCCGACTATTTGGCTCCCGAGCTGCTGCTGGGAACGGGTCACGGTTTCGCTGTGGACTGGTGGGCTCTCGGTGTTGTCCTCTTTGAGCTCCTCGTGGGCATCCCGGCCTTTCACGCGAGCTCTGTGCGTGGCATCTTCTCGAACATATTGTCGGGTCGAATCCAGTGGCCTGACGATGTCGATGAGGCCATGAGTGCCGAGGCACGTGACCTCATTCAGCGTCTTTTGGAGCCGGATCCCTCCAAAAGACTGGGTGCTCGTGGTGCAGCAGAGGTGAAAGCCCATCCCTTTTTCCGCGATGTTGATTTTGAGCATGTAAGGAATCAGCCACCGGCTTTCGTACCCCAGTTTGCTGCCGCCGATGACACCAGCTACTTTTCGTCGCGCAAAGCGGTCGGATCGCTCTCTCCTGACGACGAGAGCACCCAGAAACTAATGAGAACGCTTAGCGAGCACGGCCTGGGCGACGTAGAACGAGCAGAAGCATTGCCGTTGCTGGTGACGGCCTCGAAGTCGCATGTTGCGTCCGTGCCGTTGTCGTTGTCGTCGTCGTCACGGATGCGTGTCCCCGAGACACGCACCGCAGCGATCGCGTCATCCGAGGCTCTGCACGCTTCGGAGCCTCGCTGGAGTGACGTAGCAGCGCATCTTGAAATGCGACAGGGTGGACAGTCTGTGCACGCTTCGGAGCCTCGCTGGAGTGACGTAGCAGCGCATCCTGAAATGCGACAGGGTGGACAGTCTGTGCACGCTTCGGAGCCTCGCTGGAGTGACGTAGCAGCGCATCCTGAAATGCGACAGGGTGGACAGTCTGTGCACGCTTCGGAGCCTCGCTGGAGAGACGTAGCAGCGCATCTTGAAATGCGACAGGGTGGACAGTCTGTGCACGCTTCGGAGCCTCGCTGGAGTGACGTAGCAGCGCATCTTGAAATGCGACAGGGTGGACAGTCTGTGCACGCTTCGGAGCCTCGCTGGAGAGACGTAGCAGCGCATCCTGAAATGCGACAGGGTGGACAGTCTGTGCACGCTTCGGAGCCGCGCTGGAGTGACGTAGCAGCGCATCCTGAAATGCGACAGGGTGGACAGTCTCTGCACGCTTCGGAGCCTCGCTGGAGTGACGTAGCAGCGCATCTTGAAATGCGACAGGGTGGACAGAAGGTCATGATGCGCTGGTGCGCTACGGCGGATTGCTGGCCGCGGGAAAATCCCACGGATGGCGACTGGCGTAGCGCCGATGAGGGCACTGCGGCGTGCGGCATGCACTGTTCTACATATGGGAAAGTTTGTTCCACAGAGCCACTTGCGACCTCGAGCAGCGCGTGCTGCTACGGTGTCTCCAGAGCACCAGCGGCGCCTGGCGGCATACGAGAGCCGGCACCGCGCTCGTCGCCGTGTGCTGCATCGGGAGCGCTCGATCTGGGGATCCCAGCTTTGCCTGCCGTTTCGTATGATGCCGAGCGCCCTGTATTATCTTCATCGTCTGTCCGAGAGCAAAGTGCTATAGATACGACATGCGAACGCAACGAGTCGGTATTGGTTGCAGAGCGAGCGTGTCGCTGGAGCGATGGTACGGCGCTTGCAGGGGTATCCATGGAGCCTTTGTCCCGTTCGGGAGCGGAAACTATGCCGCAGCGGTTGCTGCATGCAGTGAACGCGGAGAACTCGTCCCTAAGCGACCAGATCGTGGTGAGCGGCATCACAACATCGAGCCAGGCAACAGATTCGGCAGAAGGCATTGAGGATCAGGTCCGAGATGCGCCATGCGCTGACGGGCTCTATCGGCACCGCCCGGGATGGTCTCTCTCGTACACGGTACCCGAGCATGAGCTCGATGCAGACAAGACGCAACGGATATCCGCCGATTGCTCCATCGCTCACACGACGCGCACTCAGGGGCAGGAGACGCTCTCAGAGGCGACGTCGATAGCAGGAACAGGCGACGTAAGCACTGACTCCGACGGCGCTTTGGGTAGAGCGACGCAAATCGTCGCGGTACCGGATTCGCCTCATGCCGTGGGAGTCTCGGGGAACACTGGTGCAGCGGCTTCGGCGATGCCTTCGGAGCCAGCTGGAACTCAGTCGGAAACTTCGCATCCGGAAATGGACTGGAAACAGACGGAAGTACCGAGCTGGTCATCGTCTGCGACTTGCTCGACGGAAACAGGGTGGCGACGCGTCGACATGCGGACCCTACGCAATCGACGGCAACGCTCCCGGGAGCAGCTCTTGCAGCATTGTTTGCGTCGACGAGCGCCTACACGCGGCTGGCTTTCGGAAACAGAACGGGATCCGTCGGCCAGCACGTCCGCCGATGAACAGAATCGAGAACGATCGGCATCGGTATGCACCAGTCCAAGCGTTCTACGTTCATCCAATGTGCGTTTGCGTGGTAGCGACGCGACGAGCGTAGCAGTTGTTGCGGCAACAACACCCACGCGCAATGTTTGGAATACCAGCGACGGTATGCTTTTATTCGAAGATTCAAGTAGCGACTCGAACCTGTGTAGTGAGGGCGATATCGAGAACGACGACGACGACGACGACGATGATTTCAACAACAACAACAACAACAACGCCGTGGATCCTTTTCGACGAGCTACGCTAGCGCGTTCCAATATAGGACGCGAGGGCAGCGCACCAGTTCAGGCGAGCGCTGGGGTTTCGTCTTCGGAAAGGCCACCAGAAGCGAGTTATAGCGATCCGAATGTGAACCTTGCCAAATCTGGCCGACGAGCACGCTACGAGGCAAACAGACCCGCATCGAGTGAATCGCAATGCGTGCTTACCTTGGCAGATCCCGCTTTTTCCGATTTCTCCTTTCGTAATCTGGACAGTCTCGAGGCGATGAACCTCGACATGGCTCGAGTTAGTCGAGCACGAAGCGCCACCAGCGGTCGGAGCGGTAGCGTCCCCAGCAGGCGTCACCCGGTGGCGTCGAGCTCGGACAGTGCGTCACAGACGTCGCGTTCTGGACTGTAGGACGTTCACGAACACTCAAAGCGCTTCACCGTTCAATCAGCTTCCATGAAGGCGCTCTTTTAAAGCGTGGACGATTTGGGTATCGACAATGGAGGTCGCCACCTATGTGCAGCAGAGCAGAGGCTGCGACTCGGTTTCCTTGACGCAAGCGTTTGTTGCATGGTGTACCAGCGCTGTTCTTCGAGTCTCGTCTAGGTTTACTGGTACGGCACTTGGACGTATGGATCTTTTTCATGTCGAGTATTTAGACTGGGCAGCGTGCTGCAGTCGTGGGCATCAGTTTTGAGGTAAAACAGTTCATCCCTTCTAGCACGCTGACGTTTCGATGTGCGGCTTGTGTACACCCGCGCCTCGACGCGACCGGTTCACCTCGGGAGAAGCGATCCAAAGGGTTCAACATCTGTGCGAGATGTTCATTCTGTAGATATCTGCATATGATGAATACCACCGGACGCAACCGTTCCTTGCAGCGTGCGCGTTGATGCGGCCAGCACCGAGGTACACCGAACGATGTCCCCGCTCGTTCAGCGTGGCGTTCCCAGAAAAGCGCTGCTCATATCCATACAGTTTCTCGTGTGCGTGTACGAATCGAGTCTGATGACGCCTTGACAATGCGAACGTCGTCATGAGGGTGCACTACCTGCTAACAGCGTCGCGCGCAAGCTCCTATGTGCACCCGCGGACGCACGTGCGTAGTTGCCCTTTCGCCGCTCTGTATGCGCTCGCCGGTCAAGATGCTGCTCGGTAACGTCCACACATAGGCGGAAAACGTAAATTCCTTCCCGCTTATTTCGTGCCTGGCCCAGAGGTTCTCGTCTCGCAACAAGAAAGCCAGATCTGACGAAAGCGAGTACGACAGTGCTCGTCGCTTCACGAAAGCCATCGCAACATACAACTGATCCACTCCAGTCCTGCTCATGAAACGGACGTAATCGCTAGTGCTGGCAGTCCGTTGCACGTCCCTGCCTGGTTATGCGCGGTTGAGGGCGCGAGCAGGGCGCCCAGCAGGGTCCGCAGTATCCCGTGCAACACCTGCTGGGTACCAGCGCTCCAGCCCATGAACTTGTACGGGGGTTGCTCAACGCAGCGGGCTTGGCTGTCACGATATCTGCGGCTGCCACCAGCTACCACGGTGTTTTCACGCGTGATCGGGCACGCCCCTCTCCAGCTTCGAGACTTGACTCAGGGAGCTGCAGTCAGCGGGCCGTTCCAGAAACGCGTGCTTGCCGGCGTGACTGCGGTTGTGCTCTCGAGCGCCGTCAAAGGCGGTGTGGGAAAGTCTACGGTAGCAGTGGGTCTTGCAAGCGCGTTGCAGCAGGGACTTGGACTACGTTGCGGGATCCTAGACGCGGACATTTACGGTCCATCGGTTCTACACTTGTTGCGGGCGAGCGTCACACAAGCAAGCCGCGATCGCAACCCCAAGACGAGTCGACCACTCGTTCCTCTTGTCACCGAGTCTGGGCTCAAAGTATTCGGGCTGGCCGCTTTGCAGAAACGAGCAACCGAAGCGTTGGTATGGCGAGGACCTGTGGCCACCAGAGCGGTCCAGCAACTGCTCTTCGACGTGGACTGGGCGCCTCTTGATATTCTGGTGGTGGATACCCCGCCGGGGACCGGCGACGTTCTCCTGACCTTGGCGCAACAGCTCAAGGTGCAGGGAGCGATTCTGGTCACCACACCGCCACAGCTGGTAGAGGTTCAGGTTCGCAGGGGCTTGGAGGCGCTTGCTCGCCTCTCGATACCGGTACTCGGCATCGTCGAGAACATGGCATATGTGGAGTGCTCGCGGTGTCAGCATAAAGAGGAGGTTTTCGGCGCGCCGGAACAGCGTGCCGCAGCGCTCGCACAAGCCGCTTCCGTACAAGTCCTCGCTCACTTGCCTTTGAACAAGACACTTTGTGAGGCCGCCGACCAAGGTCGCATGGCGCAGGACACTGCCGTGCAAACCATGTTCAGTGATTTAGCAGTTCAGGTCGCGACGCTGCTAGGCTTCCCAGTCTGAATTGCTTACAGGAGATGTTCGATAGGCCGATGGAGCCACGTCAAGCGCCACTGCGTCGTAGACTGGTCCGCGTCACCGGAGGATGCAATCCGCTCCGCTGGGCTCTGGATGGACATCGCTTGCGCTCGTCTGGAATCCGTGCAGTTTGTTTCACAGAATGTAGAAGAACGCAAGCCGGCATTATCATGTAACTGTGCATCATGTATTTACCCGTACAACAACAAAAAAATATTTAACGCGATGGATGACTGATCTGGATCAGAGGCGATGGACCCAGCATGCCTGGCTTGCCAGCAAAGTCGTCATTCGTGCGCGTCATGTCCAGGTCGTGACGCTTCACGCCCGCGCTTTCGCACTGCTGCTTTTCTGCAGGTCCTTTTCGCCGAGCGGGCATCGACAGGCTGTATACGCAGGAGCGCGAAAAGCTGATTCCACAGGATAGGAGTTGCAAATGATTGGAACTTGATTTCCTCGTATCCCGTTTGTTCCCTCTTATGTCGGATGTCTGTCTACACAGGCCGCTCGAGTCATCAATCATACCCATCACGGGTCATGAAGCACAGCTCCTGATCCGTTGCAATGTGTGCGCTAGCGTCGTGCTTCTAGCCAAGATTCCAATCGTCTTGCGTGTGTATGACTGGTGAACCGATCCAGCCGCCCGCGTAGCTGTTTCATCCAGTGCGAAGCGCGCGCTGTTGCGCTGCCGCAACACCGCTTGGGCGCTCCAGCGCTCCGCAGTTACCAGAGGCTAGTCACGTTTCGCTAGATTCCTTAGCATGCACCGTGAAAGGCTCCATAAACATGTCCTCCGTGCCACGCTGACAACCGGCAGGACGAGTTGCTCAAGTCTGTCTGGTGGCGCTGCTCTTGTTTCGCTTATCGAAAGCTCGAGTCGCGCGCGTTCATACCCAGTCCGGCTCGTCCACAGACTTCGTCTGCGTACCTCTCTGAACGGTTCTGGCTGCGCCTCGCCCCATCAGTCTCATGTCGGACTCGGTACTGCGTGCGATTCGATAGCCGAAACGCTCCCCGAACCGTTGCTGTCGCTGCGACTTGGGGTCCGATTCGTCAGATTCGGCACCCCCAGATCCTACAGGCAGGTACCAGAGCCAATCTCCGACATCTCTGTTGCCGGGATGCGGTATATCGGGCCAGCCGTCTGATTGGAACGGCACCGTATACGGCACGACGGTGAAGGTCGGCCTCCCAGAACGACGAGTCAGGCGGTCTGGAATCCCAACACGGCCTTCGACGTGACCATTACCCGCAAAAATACACAAGTGACCGCGGGGGTTCCGCTCTAGCCACAAGGCCGCCGATTCGCTCATGTATTCGTCCCAGAGCACCTGCGATTCATACATTCGCTGCAGTGCTGCCTCGTCGTTAATGAGTGGACCATGCGCTTCCACCCCCAACGCTTTCATCCTCTGAATAAAACGCTCACGGTGTGCAGCATTACCATGCACATCCATATCGCGAGGAAGCACTTCATACAAACGTTCTGGTAAGTGATCCAGGCCGTAGTGGGCAACCAGCTGCACCAATTCGAACGGAGTATTGAGACCAACAACCTGAATACGGTTTTCCCGTGCATACTCCAAAATATCCTGCCAAAGTTGCGCGCTATACCCAAAGGTAAGTTCGAAACGAGTAATAGCGAGTAACTGTCGTAGCTCAATCTTGCCCGCAATGTACCGATCCAGATGCACTTGATGCTGCCGATAGAAATGCTCCATGCCGATCGCAATTGGAGCTCCTGCAATCGACTCATTCCGCTGACCTCGAACATGCTTCACAAACGAGTCCAGCAACGCCAGTTGCACCCGATGGTGTTGTCGGTCCGTGTGTGTCTCCCCGACCAAGAGAACAGAGCGTGCTCCTTTATGCCGAATTCGCCTCGATAAGAGTCGCTCAGGTCGCGGTGGTAGAAAAGAGCCGATCATCGTGTCGAAGATAGCACCCAGTGGTGCCAAGCGCCCATTCACGGGCGCCGGTGGTGCCGAGTTTGAAGCCGCTGGCGCCACAGGTTTTTTCACACTGTGAAAGCCCAGCGTTGCCGCGCCCGCTGCGAGTTGCCACAGAAACTCTCGACGGCTGACGTATAGCATTTGTAGCCGACGCTTTGAAAGCGTCCGTCGACGAGCTCGAGGCTGTACCGTCTGCCAACGTGTTGCGCGTTGGCACGCGGCTGCGGAAAAGCCTCGTGGTTCTGGTGGCATAAAGGCAGTCGCGAGCGCTTGTCTCCAGTCAAAGCCGAGGGTATGAAAACATCCCGTCCGCCGTCGTTTTCGAGTTTGCTCCATGCAGCCAATAGCCATTCAAAAGTCGAACGTCGCCAGCGGTGCACAGTAGTAGCGGCAACGCGCCTTAGAGGAAACGTAGCCAACTGACGTGAAGATGCCTTGCAGTCTTTTGGGACAGGCCACCTTCTACTGCTTCAAATTTTTTCTCATATAGTTCGACTTTGGGAGGTTGTCCAACAAAATACCTTCTTGTCCACTCTGGAGGTCTATGCTCCACCACGGCACATCTCCTGATATTGATGGCGGTGTTAAAGTCTCGGTTCACGAACTCCATACGTTTCTTGCCATCATTCGTTGTACTCACTGGTGCAAGCAATCCACGAGCTTTCGCCCTCCTTTCCATTTGCTCTTCGGTCAGCGCTTCGTACTTTTCTATAGCCGAAGCGCTCCACTGCCTATGCTCAAACTCGACCTTTTGAAATGTACGTCCAAGCTCATCCCTTATTTTTCTAAAATGAACGCACTTATTTATGTGCCTGGGTGAGAACCATCCTAAAGGGAGAAGCACTTGCTGGTAAAAGACGGTATGTGTCAATGTGTCACCGTGTGATGTACGCTTCAACGATTCGCCTACTAGAGCGATCATTACGTTTCACGATGGAAACGCTCCGTCGATGGAGTTAAGGCACTAGGCGTACAGGGAAGAAAAGACCGGCTCTACCTCCGGCACGCGCAGCAAATGCACTTACGTAAAGCGAAGAGTGAGATGCCTCGATATCCAATGGACGAACGTGATCAAACGTCAGAGGCAAATGTCTTCGATGATTTAAGCATGTAGATGCTGTTGTGTGAGCCTTGCCTACGAGCGAAACTGCGGCCGCCACTAGAATCCACTACATCTAGGACAGTTGATGTCATCGTCCTCATCGAATTTGATTGTACATAGAAGGGGGCGCCCCCGCCACGAATACCCATATACGCTCGGACCGTCTTTTTCCGAAGCGAGTCTCATCGACCGGTAAAACAAACCGATGATGCTCTGCTTCATACCGACCGCGACATTCTGAGAACGCTCTCGTTCCGATTTTGGTGGAAGATGTCCGTTCGTGAACCAGAAGTTTATTCCGACTGCATCCCAGTGTTTTCAGGATCACGCGAACAGGCAATTGAGAAAAGCGGCGCCCGTGCTGCCTACTATTGTTCATTTCGCTTTCCGGAACGTGTCCGGTGGGTTGGTTTATACCACTAACAGGTCGCAGTCTTCGAGAATATCGGTTGTTTTAATGCAGACCACGTGTACTTGCTTCGTTCAGTGTTCCTCAACCATATGGGTATTGTGGTATCACTGATCCGATGGAGAAATGAAACCCTCCGTGCACTGTTCAGCAAACAACATATTCTATTGGCGATTCGTCTACGATCGATACAGTACATTCCATGGAGATTTCAACCGCCTACTGCACACCGCAGCAGACTTGCCACGAAACTGAGTTGAAAGACAAAAACTTCTGAGGCCGATCTCATAGCGCCCGTAGTGATCCCTTTCCCTGATGAGAATCGACGTTCGAGCGGACGTCAGACGGGGAATCGTGAAACCGATCTGTCTGCATTCAGCGGCCCGCAGTGCTGGTGCTACGAATAGCGCCATTCTAGACACTCACAGTAGGACCTATACTTGGGAAGGTCGTGCGAACAAACCATTATTCACAAAGTGAAGTCTGGTCTATGGTTCGTAGAGCACTGGGGGCACTGGGCCCGCGCACTGTTTGCATCGATCGATACGCAGGAGCATCGCACTCGCTACAGATCCCTGGATAGATGCGTCGACCTCTCACCGCAGAAAAAAAACATTCCGGTATCGTCCTCCATGCCGTAAACTCATGTCGGAATACCGTGGGACGGGCGCTCTCACATTGCACGAGCGCGCACACACACACACTGACGTATGGCTCGCTCAGCATTGTCATCAACACCAGCCATGGCAAGCTTTTTCTGCGACCGGTTCATTTTCCTCTCCCTTGTCTCGCGCTTCGAATACGCCGGTCCTACCTATCCCGCAAATTCCGTTGGAATCAGTCGTGGATACTCATTGCAGCATGAAAGCCCGTTTCCGCCGCTTCCGGTTGTTCTCTGGGGGTTCCTCGCACAGGCAAAAGTTCTGATCCAGGTTTCGTTCACCTGTTTCGCCTACTATGCAGACGGTCTCCATGCGCGCTTTCCAGCGGTGACAAGTGACTGCGATCAAGTGCTCCCAGGGATGCACTAGACCTTCTGCGGCTCCGAGCGCCGCCCAGAGTCGCACGACAGCGCGCTTCATCGCTCGGTACATGCGGTTGACGGGAACGCAAGGCTCCCAGCGCTGTTTTCCTCTGTATCCGCACAGAGTGCCGCGTCCTACGATCAAGGACTTCTTCGAGGCGATCCCCAAGGCAGGTGCCCGGTCCGCTGCATATGCGAAAGTGTGCGCATTTCCGTTCGATAGAGGATTTATGGAACACGATGTTATCCATGATTAAACACATATCGTAAGGAAAATTCAGGTTAGACATCAAGTCGAGGAGTTCCGATTCGTTTAGGCTCGTTTCAGGCGAAGCGACATGCACGCTCTACAGCCACTGACAGCTAGGCTCACTGAACTGCAATTCGAAGACCATTTTCCGTGCAAACCGAAGACAGACGATCCCAACCGACATACCCTGTGAGAGGCATGGTTATACTGCGCTCATTTCCGATTTCATCAATAACCAGACAGTGTAAAGCGTTTGTATTTCGAGCAGAATCGAGTATTCGGCATGAGACGTTCAGTACGCTATCAGCATGAGTAGGTCATAAAGTCGCTCACAGAAGAAGTCGAGCATTTTCGCTTTTCTCGTCTACTAGGCGGCGCAAGATGCTTCAGCCTCGAGTAGCCTTGCAACAGAAGGATCGAATTCCATACAATGCTTGATTTGGGCATGCTGCACCTACAGCCAGGACATGAGTCGACGCTAGTACGCAAGCATCGCATAACGATATCGGTTACTTTACGAATCCGGGTTCGAGTGCGACGCGAATCATGACGATTACGTAACAAATTCCGGTGGCAAAGCATCGTACACAATACTCCGAGAAAACATTCAAGAATTCTACATTTGCATAGTCGTCCATTCGAATTCATTCCTGAACTTCGAGTTTCTATGCCGTATTTCTAGACCAACTCTGGAAAAATTGAAAAGCGGGAACACAGCGAGTACTTCAGTGTTCTACTTTACGATAACTAGGGCATAGGGGAGCACGCGCGCCGCTTGCCTACTGTACCGTTCCCAGCGCGTTTCGCGGCTCGCTCGGCATCATTGCAACAGAGCCGTACCTTGCCTCGTTTTGCTGTGCTTTGCTGTACCTTGGCGCCGCTAAAAACCCTCTGTCCAGTTATGTCTTTGGGGAGCATGCAGGTCACGCGCAGCACAGCACCGTGTGCTGTACCTCATGGAAAGGTCCGTCTCATTGCCTATCGCTGCCGCTCTGTCTTGGTGCACTCATAGAAAGCGCTGAGATGACGTTGAGCGCGCTCGGTAGCAACGGTGCCGTTGACGAGGTCATGTTGGTACCGCGGCGATGAGACTGGAAGCGCAGCCCGTGTAGGCATGGCCATGCCTTCCTCTTACGGTATGTCGACGGCGACTGCACAGCTAGCGCAGCGCCGAGCGCCTGCAAGGGGCGCGGTTCTCAGCAAGTCGTCAGAGTGATCACACCTTTATTGTTCTGGGGAAGTTTTTGGCACGGAGCTGGTAAAAACGGAAGCATCGCCGAGCGCCTGCAAGGGGCGCGGTTCTCAGCAAGTCGTCAGAGTGATCACACCTTTATTGTTCTGGGAAAGTTTTTGGCACGGAGCTGGTAAAAACGGAAGCATCGTCGGAAACAGTGAAGTCTCTTCCCTCTGGGCATTGATAGCGTTCTCTTCTCCATTCCGGTAACGCAGACGCTCTGAGCCGGCGGCTGCGTACAAAGCGAAGCCGCATCAAGCGCTTGCGACAAACCAGCGTGCCTGGAATTCCCCCTAGAACGACAGCTTGCGCTGTGTTCTACTAGCGGTTTTAGATGGCGTCACGGGCTAACAGGTGTGTTTACATCACGGGGCTAAAAACATAGAAACAAGTTTGGATCGAGAGCGCTGCACAAGTCGATCACGCAGCTGCTTTCGAGTCAGCGGTGCGCACTCGGCTCAGGGGCGCTCCACCGGTTGCGGCAACCTCATACGTAAACATAAAGCCGGGAATGCTGCCGGCTCGGTTACGCCGTGCGGCACTTGGATCGCTCTGTTTGGTACTCGCCTGTACTGCACTACCAACACCGAGCGGGTGCGAGGACTCATCGAATGAGCGGTTCAGGGCGGCGATGAGCGAGTCCATATCACTTTCAGTGAAGCGGCGATCAAAGTTACGCACAATCCATTCGACGCTGGACGGGTCGACGTTCGCCTTCTGTGCCGCGTCGGGGCCCAGTTGGAGCACATCGATAATCTCCTGGGGAACTGGCAATCTGCGCTGTTCCACCAGGTTCCAGTCGATTCCCGCAAAGAACGGGTGCCGTTTGATCTCGTCGAAATCGGTCGCAAACGCAGAACGGCAACCGATTCGCTTTCGTTCGTTCTTCTCCAGCAAACGCGTGAGGAAGTCCGCGCTCGTCTCATCGACAAAGTCTGGGATACTCAGACGCGCCGTCATCGTAAGCGCAAAGCTGCGCTCCCGATCGCTGGAATAGAACGGTGGTCTGCCAACCAGCATGTCATAGAGGAGCACTCCATACGCCCAGATGTCGACGGAGAAGCCGTATCCATGCAGCAGACGAGCCCGTGTCTTGAGCATTTCCGGTGAGATATACGATTTGGTTCCACAGAACGACGACGCTCGTTGACGCACATATGCCGTCTCGTTGCCGTTGCCGTTGCCATTGCCGCTGCTGGGGTGCTTACCTTCGGGTGCAGCATTGTCGTCGTCGTCGTCGTCGTTGGCGGTGCCATCCAGGGCTGCTGCGAAAGAATTGTCCGGGCTTGCTGTTGTCGACGACGACGTCGATGAAGACGAAGACGATGGAGACGAGACGTCGGATATTGCGTGGCGACCCGGCTTGATATGGTGGGCGGCGTCCAGGTCACCGTCGCCGCTCAATGTAGCAGCAGAGCCAGCATGTGCTGAAACGGCTTCAAGAACGCGCGCCAGACCGAAATCCGTTAAACAAATGTGCCCTTGATTGTCGATTAGAACGTTCTCCGGTTTCAAGTCTCTGTACACGATATCCGCACGATGCAGGAATTCCAGCGCGGCAAGGATCTCAGCTGCGATAAAGCGCGCTACCGGCAATGGCAACGATCGCCGAATGCGACGAAAGCGATCCCAGTCGATTTTTTCGCCCGCCTCTTCCCGCGCGCGGTACTGCCGTTCGCGATACACTGCAAACGCTGAAAGGAAGTGGAACAGGTCACCTCCCTCGCAAAAATCATTGACCATGCAAAGCGAGTCGCCAGTTTCAAAAGCGTACAAAAGTCGGACAAAATACGGTTTCCCTGTGACAGCTTGGAGGATGAGGCGCTCATCCACCATACGCCGCAGTTTGTCGCGGCTGCTAAAAATCATGCGTTTGTCGATAAACTTAATGCTGACTAACGCTCCCGAGCCGTGAAGGTCTCGAGCGAGGGCGACCCGTCCGAACGCACCCCGTCCTAACAGGCAAATGAGATCAAAGTCTGCACGTGTGACCACGCGATGTGACGAATATAGAGAGAGCACATGATGCCAGTGGAAGAGCTCCTCCACGGTCTGGAATCGCATTCGAATGGAACGGAATTGGGGATTGTGCGAGGTTTCGTTCGATCGATGGAGAAATTCGGAATTCGGCTCCAACTGGAGAACGAGCGGCCCATCGTCGTTCGTATCATTACCAGATCGGCCGGATTTTCCGGCTCGAGCATAGTACTGGGAGACCGCATCATATGCGGATCTGCATGGGCATTCACTCGCCACAGACGAATCTGTACCAGAGGAACTCGAAACGCCTGCACCAGCCTGATATGTAATCGCACAGGCACCCTGCTCCTTTTCTGAGCGGCACAGATCCACCGTTCGACTGTAAACTGTACATCCAAGCAGAGGAACAATGGCATATGGACAGGGCATTCCTCGTGATTTTGCCTTATCGCACTGGTAGAAGATGAGCAAACCGGCACGAACCTCAGCCCAAAGCAGTTGCCACGGCTCACGCTGAGGTTTCTTTCGTACCAGACCAAAGGTCATCTTCTTCGCAAGTGATTCCAGCGACAATTTCCGCGGGATCAGCAGTTTGGAAAACGTCTTTGCTACGCGGCCTTTGTCCCGTTCGGCACCCTTCTCCCTGTGCGAGGGTGCTGGCGGGGTCCCCCCGCGACCCGTTGACGCAGCGGGCTTGGTGCCCATTTTGGAAACCGCTTGCCGAGAAGTCTCATTTTTTGATGTTTTTGTTATGGCTTGGTCCCGCTGCGTATGGTCGAATTCATGCGGTCGACGCTCTGCTGGGCTCGGGGATGCTTCCTGCTCCGAGTGGCTCGCTGCATCGACGCTCGCCTGCGAGCCGTCCGACGTTGACGTTTGTACGGACGCTATCGCTACCCCGCCGGAGTCTCCTAACTGTCGCGCGCTTTGCAGCTTTCTGCTCCCCGCGTGTGCAAACTCGGGAAGCAGTGGTCGATGAGGCACACTCCGCTGTTCAACTGAGAGGTTATTGAACTCACCCAGATCTGGAGATGAAAACTCGCGTCGTAACTTGTGTCTATCTACCTTCTCGTCGTCTCCCTGTGAGGGAGTTCGCTCACTCACCGCCGAAGTCACTGAAAGCGAACCCGATGAATCCCGCGGTAACGGGCGTGTAGGCACCGGAACAGGCTCCGAACTTTTCTTAGCCTCGACCCAGCCACTGCAGAGCGCCACGTGCGACCGCAGAATACGAAGCTGAAGTGCCTCGCGGCAGAGGTCCATATTAGGCTTTGGTGGTTGTGCCGCTTGCGCCATACGACCCCCAGCAGCGGGACGCGATGCAGGCCCGACCCAGGGGTAACGCGCCGGGGAGTCACGGTGCTCTACAGGCGGTCTCGCATCCTGTCCAGGTTGCGGCACGGCAACACGACCGGCCGTGCCAGTTACAGGAACTACCTCTGCTCTACCTAAAGAATGAGGGGCTCGTTGATTCTTTCCAGCCGCACTAGCCATTAAAGCAAACTCGAGCAGCCCCAGTCCTCGCTGTAGAAGATAACGAACGCTTCACGCAGACGAGCTTCCAGAAGCGCATGCATGCATGCGCGCACGCACACGCATGAGGCCTTCTCGACACCGCTGGCGATCGAATGAACGGCGGCGAACATGCGCTGCATGGATGCGATCCGCGCACGCATGCGATCCGCGCACGCATGCGATCCGCGCACGCATGCGATCCGCGCACGCATGCTTCCGAGATCCCGCGGGCGGCGAGATCGCCCTGGTGCGGCAGGCACGCAGGCGGAACCCCATGTGCAGCGACTGGTGAGCGCGTCGTTCATCGACGATTTGTTTCCAGGAAACCTATTTTTCAATGCAACTGTTGCATATGCTGATGACAAAATGGATTTAGGGATAAGAAGCATAGCGAAGAATATGTATACGGTCATTGTTGGAGTGCTTGTTTCGCACGAGCTGAAACGCTGCGCCGAATAGGTTGAAGTTAGAGAAACGGACAGGTCGATGAACCCGATCGTACACACGCATACGTCGTGCATGAAACAAAAAATGTCTGCCGACCATGTCGGATACATTAATATCCACCCAGAGGTGCCTCCGGACGTTTTTTATCCGGCCCCGCGCCACCGGTCTCAGCTTCTCCTTGGGTGTTTCGGGTCTGAGAGGCTGCCGCACAAGCGGACTTGCGTCAGCTCCTCAGGTCTTTCTGGAGCACCGCACATGGTCTGGTATGAATACCAGCACCGGAGTCTCGGTTCACCGATTCCATGCGTTTATTGCCTCTGACTGAACTCATCATATCGAGGATTCCTCGAACTCTCTCTGCCATATGCTGGTGTGTCAGCTCTCCGTGCTTTTGTATCGCCGAAGCACTCCGCTGGCTTCGCACCATCTCGACCATGCTTTGGTGCGGTTGAACCATGGCAAATACGGAGGAGTGAAAAGTCGCTCTATCCCGATAGAATCCGCATACGCTTGAACATATGCGAAACGGTGAAATACTACATTGTCCTATAGAGGGAAGTCACCAGACCTTAGCAGAAATGTCTGTAATGGTTCGCAGAAGTGAATGCTGTTGTATGCGTCTTCTCTACGAGCGGAAATAAGACCACCAAAAATGAATCCACTCCAGTTAGGATAGATGACGATGTCGTCGTTCTCTACGAGTTCGATGGTAGGTACCGTGGGCTCCTCTCACCTCGAATGCTTAGATACGCTCGGACCGTTTCGTCCAAAGAAAGTCTCATCTACTGGAAAATAAAACCAACGTCCCTCTGCTTCATAGCGACCGCGACGTTCCAGGAACTCCCCAGGGGCAATATCGGTGGAACGTAACCGTCCGTGACCTAGAATTTGTTTGTGACTGTACCCCAGTGATTTCAGGAGCACATCAACAAGCTATTGAGAAACAGAGACGCCCGTGGTGGCTATGATCTTCTCATTTTGCTTTCCGTAAGATGACCAACACGTCATTTTCTACCATTGACCGCATGCGCGCTTTGAGCATATCGGTTTTGGCGCAGAGCGCATCTACTTTTTTTTCATTGTTCCCAAACTACGTGCGTACTGTACTATGACTGATCTGGAGGAAGAATGCAGCCCTCCATGTACTGTTCAGTAAAGATCATGTACTCCACACGCAGTTCATCCACGATCTCTACGATACTTTGCATCGTGATTTCGATCTCGTTCTATACATCCCAGCAGCGGGGCTGGTACAACAATGGAATACGACAACTTCCCCAATGCGACTCTTGATCCCGGTGACACGCTGCCGCTCATGCACGGGCAGCTGCGCTTCTCCACGTGCAATACTGGCTCTGGTCTGGACAAGCAAGGTGCCTGATCAAGGAGGTACCAGGCATCAGGGCTGGATTCAGTAGGAAAGATTTCTGTATAGCAGCACGCTATGTTCCTTGCCCAGAAAGCCCCAGGTTTTCGGATGGCGTGCCTGCAACGCACTCAGGGAGTCCAGCGCCGAGCACGCAGTGGACGCCTTCGTCGGGAACGGCAATCACGACCGGCAGTCCTAACCGTGCTTTCGTCAGCCGCTTCTCATCGAATTCTTGTAGTTGGTGGCAGTGGGCGTGTTGGCAGCGCTGTTACCGAGCACCTTGTGAAGAAAGCGTACCAGCTCGGTGTAGCACCGAGCGTGCGCATCGACCTCGGCAGCCGTGACCGCGAGCGTGGACAGGCGGCTGCCCAGCGTCTTCGGCAGCGTCTCGCATCGGATGTGGAGCGCTCCGCGGTCCAGGACCACGTCCAGCTTGACTGGTCCGAATATCGCCCTGAGACCCTGGTAGAGATACTCCGTCCATACGACCTGGTTATCCACACAGCAGGCCCGTTCCAGAATCGCGAGGAAAAGGCTGGCCGTCTCCTAGACGCGTGTATCCAGGCTGGAGTCGCCTACCAGGATGTGGCGGACGATATGCATCATGCCGAATGGTGCCGCAAGCGCTACGCGTCTGCGGCGAAGCAGTCGAAGATCAGTGCTTGGATAAGTACGGGTATCTATCCGGGTGTGAGCAATCTCATGGCAGCAGACTTGCTCGACCAAATGACCGACCTACTGGGAGAACGAGCCGCTCCAAGTAAATTCGGCATAGCATTCTCGTACTTCACTGCTGGCTCTGGTGGTGCCGGTGCCACGATTCTCAGTGCGACCTACCTGTTGCTGGCAGAGCCGGTGTACACTGTTGAAAACGGTGAGATTCGCTGGAGACCCGCATTCAGCGATCCCCAGCGCATTGACTTTGGCCCGGCATGCGGAGGTCATCGCACAGCCTACCTGTTGAACTTGCCGGAGGTGCGCTCTGCGCATATAGTGCACGGAGTTGGGCACGTGGAGGCTCGATTCGGGACCGCTCCCGCATTGTGGAACGGACTCATGTGGTGCATGGCTCGTCACCTGCGACCGGAAATTCTCCGGAAGCGAATGACTGGAATCACTGTGGCAAGCCTGCCGCTCGTACGCCTGGTAGATATGCTGGTCGGGGCACGCACTGCTGTACGCGTCGACTGTTGGTACCAGGATGTCGTATCGGGGCCGGCGTCGCGTACCCATTTTCTCTACGTACATGACCGTCTGACGGACGCTGTTGGTGAGTGCACTGCAGCGTTCTCGTTAGCGCGGCTCTTTCCCGATAGACTCGGTGTTGATGTACCATACGAGAGTGGAGTCTGGTATCCGGAAGAGGTCTTTCGAACAAGGGCCTCGAGGAGAGCCCTCTTTGGGCTAGTGCAACCGAGTGCGCTCAGCTGGATTCGCACGGGAATGTAGGATACCCATGGATGCAAATTGACCTCATGAATTCGTTCCAGGGATGCGTGCGGTTGCACTGCTGTGCGGTGCTCTGAACATTTCCGAAAAATGCCGCCTAGAGCGTGGATGACGGGAAAACGCGGACCTTTCCGAAGCGCATGGCACAGAATCCAGTAGCATACCCGGCGGATGCCAAGTCGATAACGATAGTCTGGACAAGGTGCCATCAACAGGTGCGCATGCGCCTTTCTGTAGTGGACACTGGAAGCCGACGGTGCTCTAGACAGAATACGTCAACAAAAGCGATTTGGTGTATCGCTGCGATCCCAGAACATGAACTTGGCGTTACAATGCCGTATCCCTCCCACTTTATCGATTCACAAATGTACATAACAGGATTTCGCGCCTGCGTTTTCCGACCACGGATGCACAAAGTTCTCAAAGGTGCCACGGGTACATCGTTTCTCCAAAGGAGCCCAGACGCTTCCATTGAATCTTCTGGGACCCCACTCCGAATGCCGTGCTGCTGATTAATCGGGTTGCGCGTCATCGCGTTCGCCATAGAAACACTCGTGAACAAGTTCACTGTGCCTCGACAGCAATGCGTATGGTTGTCCTGGGATTCTCTCCAGGTGCGCAGCACGGTTTCGGATAACTCTTCAAACCAGCAAAAAAGGTCTTTGCCATTGCACCGTTCAAGAGACGCTCCTTACGCGCGCTCGTTTGCTTCGAAATGGACCAGGGCGGCAAGCCAAGCAAGTGCCTCGCTATTGCATCGTTCACCAAAAAGCTCCCTCCCTGCACGAGTTTCCATCGTAATGGACTAGAGCGGCAAGCCGCGGAATAGGGTGCGTTTTCGAGGCTGTGGTCGCGACGTGTCCCAGCGTTCGAGGTTCCAGTGACTCGGGATCGCGATCTCCACGGTGCGGAAAACATCGCATGGTAGCGGCTCAGGGCGACCCAGCAGACTGCATATGCTATCATAGTAGGCGTGGTTCCAGACCCGCGCCACAATTCGTGCGATGCGTCCCGTCTCGTCCAGCTCGAAAACCGTGTAACGAGCCATGCGTTCGGGATGCTTCAGGTCAATGAGGGTGCCAGAGCCGCCCTCCAGCACGAGGGTGTTCGGTGCATCCTTCAGCCATCCGATGTACGGCACGTGGTTATGACCATGGACCACGAGATCAATATTGTACGCTTTCGCTATTGGCGGGATTTCCGCCCAATCCTTCAAATCATGACCGATGTCACGAATGAGGGGCAACCCACGAACATCTGGGTCCTGTGCCGGATGGTGCAGAACCATCACCCGTAGTTGTGCCCGGTCACGCAGCTTTCTGCCTAGAGGTGAATCCATCATGGTGCGCAACAGCTTCCATTGTGACGCACCTACTTCACCTTGTGCAGTACCCGGAAGCGCGGTGTTCAACCCAATGAAAAGAACATCGCCTCGAAGCTGGATGAATGGGAACTCGCCCCCCTTGTTATCTGCATTTTGCTCAGTCGTAGACGATGGTGTTGTATCACTTGGCGTAAACCTGGTCGTTTGCTGAGGAACATCTACATCCGTGGGTTCCTCCAGGACCGCCGTAGACAGGCGTCCGCCGTCCCACAGTGGCTCTCCGAGCCTCGCCAAGCGAGCGCGTTGTTTCATCATCTTGCGCTCGCCATAGAGCCGCCGCAGAAGGCCTTGTGAACGACCGCTCATCCCGTTTACCAGATTCCACGCGTACGATGGTCGGGGAACATCGCTCCGCGCATACTGCCCAAAGTATTTCGAGAAGAGTGTCGGGCGTCGCAGTGCCTCGAAATTGTTGTAGAGGTCGTGATTTCCCGGCACTGCAGTTATTCGCTGCGGATCGTTAGCGGCGAAGTGCGCAAAAGCGCCGGCAGCGCGAGAGAACTCACACTCCAGCGAGAGATTCGTGATATCGCCCGCTAGGATTAAATGGTCTACATGCATATGTTCTTGCATATCCCGCAGTGCTGCGCGCAGGATGCGCTCGGAGAAGCGCTCAGGTCCACGCAGCAGCCAAATGTTCAGCAGGCCCAGTAAGCGTAAGTTCATAAAGTTCGTGACCGATTCCTGTCCGATACCCTCAGGATCGAAGATATGCACATCTGATATGAGTGCTAGTCTACGTATCAGGCGTCCGGATCCACGAGGTCGTCTGGAGTTATCGCTTGCATCCGCGGTCGACGAGGCTGAAAGTTCAGTGAGGCCTGGACGCCACCGCTGCCGCTGCCTAACTAGTTTCGTTGATAGCCAGCTGTGCGCACTTCGTGAGCAACCCAAAAACCGACTACGGATAGCCCGAACCTCTGGAGAACTGGACGGACAGAGCTGGGACTCGGAACGTCCGCGCGCGTGCTTTCCGTTAGACGGCGAATGAGCGTACGCCCACAGCAGGAGCCGCTGACGCCCGAACATGCGCTCGGAACAGACCCTTGTATCCTGAGTGAACAACTATCGATTACTGTATCTGTATGCTTCTCGTCGTGCAGTGACCACGTTCGAACCAACACCGGTACCTGAAAGGAACTCGCTCCCCGTGAACGTCGCGCCACCGTTAACCTGCGTGGTGGTGGTGGTGGTGGTGGTGTGGGCAGCCACCAGGTCTCCCCACTGACAGCACTTCTTCACACGAGCAGCGCACCTTGTCGGGCACTAACTTTTTCTTATACACTCGACAAACAGGACTAGTTGAAGTGTTGTCGACAAGCGTTGCCGTACACCCGCTGAGTACCGCGAACGAACGAATGAACAAACAATCAACGCTCACCCGTCCTTTCCGCAGCACAGATACGATACAGAATACGGCATGCTGTGCGGAGCGCGAGGTGCGTTGTGTGCGCATCACAACGCAGGTGCGATTTGTCCCAGTTACATGCGTCATGCGCCATCAGTCTCTGACTTTTTCGGGTGTTCTCCGCAGCAGGGTCCACTTTCTCTCCCTTATCGGGGGCTTTAAATGAGTCGGTCGCTTCCTTGACTCGAGCTCCGTTGGTCGTAGTCGGAGGATGTAGATGGCAGCATTAGTATACAGATTCCGCTATTTCCGGTAGTTGTTTACGCATTTCGTGTACAGGCGGGAGTTGCGGTCTAGGCTCTGCTTGCCAGTATCTTCCTCTTTGTATCTAGCCTCAGTGTGCCTTTGTAGCGATGATATATGGCTGTATTCAGGTGTTTCCATATATCCACCGAACTTCGCAATGCTTCAAGCTTCGCCTTATGGCCCGGGACGGCTTCCTACAACGCTGGGTATATGTCCTTCATGAATGAAGGAGGCGCTCCTTGATGCCTCGCTCCGCTATCGCACCCAGTGCCGTGCCCGACAACTCCAGACATCTTTGAGGCGGTCTTCTGGGCAAGTATGCTGTGCGCGGCAAACGCAAGCGCTTGCTGTTTCACTTGATAAATCATTGTTGGAACGCGATGTTGTCCGTAATGGACCACGTA
>Ga0078972_1006634_pt1 | contig 27056 bp, 16 predicted proteins | sample YelNatPaOPGAMG01_FD_67568 | JGI IMG/M metagenome (GOLD analysis project Ga0078972, IMG submission 67568) | Hot spring thermophilic microbial communities from Obsidian Pool, Yellowstone National Park, USA - OP-RAMG-01 (SPADES assembly) (version 2) | ecosystem: Environmental > Aquatic > Thermal...
AATGTATCCTCTCCTGACGAGATTCTGTATGACACTCCGCGCTACCCTGTTCCTTTTTATAGGGCGAGTTGGATTAAGGACCTGATCCGAACTTATTTTGGAGATTAAAGGAAGTCAGGAATTTGTTAATTTACTTTTGAGATAGCCTATAATTGGCGGGCGGGTCCGACGGCATCCGTTTTAATCCACCCAAATCGGTTTAAATTAAAAGTATTAAAATTTTCCGAATTTGAAAGTGATGTGTCCTCCTACACCACTCAATCCTCTGTCGTTTATGCCATCCAGTTCAGTGCCATAGATATACCGATATGAACCACCAATATCAATACGAAAGATTCTTGTTACATTCAATGTCATTTCAACAGACGGCTCCAGGGTAAAGAAGCAGTCCTCATACCAGGGTTCTTCATAGTTTGAAAGTCTATACTCAACCAGACCACCCCCAATGAGGGTATTGGTTCCAAAATGGATTAGTTTTCTTGAGCCAAATATGAGTTCCAGTATTATTCCACCATAGGCAAAGTCCATATTAAAATTCCTCATCGGATAATTCGTCTGCACATCCATTCCATTCACCATACCATATATCCCGCCCCCGATTCCAAAGGTCCGATTAAATATCACACCTCCTCTTAAACCCATTAATGCGACAATTTCATCATTTATTTCGCTTGTCTTTATCACAAGTCCACAGAATCCGCCTTTGTCCACCGGACCTTTAAAAAGAACCTCGTCCTGTTTTTCCTTTGGTTTTATATCTATGGAAAACGAATTCTTTCCTGAAAGACCATAGGTAGAAATAATCAAAGATAAAAGAATCTTAACCATTTTACCTCCTCAATATATTATAATGCAAAAGTTGTGCCTGAATTTTTTTTGAAATTTCAGAGGAAAGTTTGCCTATAATGCTATATTTTTGGACTGATTGAACAATTTTTGTGCAGGCGAAAGGAGAAAATTTGTGCAATATTTACCGTGAAACGCGAACCTTCTCTTTTGTCATTCTGAATTCGCCTCCTTTCTTGTCATTCTGAGTCCGCAATTCCTTTGCCAAGCATCCGCCAGGCAGTGTGGATGGCGGATTTAAACTAACATCTCATTTCTAACTTCCCAACTCACTTCTTCACCTAATGACCAACTTCCGTTCCTTGATACGGGCAGCGAAACCGTCCAACGATTCACGATTTTTCGTAGCCGATGCCCTGAATCTCCTCTCTCGGATTATTTATACTAAAAGTCATTAAGCCCGAGCCAAAGGCGAGGGCGTGGCAATCCGACGAAGTCGGATTGCTTCGGCAACTAAAGTTGCCTCGCAATGACAAAAAGAAAAAAACAGAGTGTCCCCTCACCCTTCCCTTCTTTTTAGTAGAAAAAGTAGCGAGTAACAAGTAGCAAAAAAAGAATTAAAACTCTTGCTACTCTCTACTTGCTACTCGTTACTGACAAAGGAAATGTAACTGAGAGGATTAAGATGAGAAGTCCAAAGAAAAAAAACAGAATGTCAAAAAATTTTGCGCTCAAAAAAATCGCGCAAGACCCTCTTCAGGACCAAGATGGATTTTGTTGACATCACAAATTATTTTGGTAAAATAACAAAATGAACCCGGAAAAATTTTTAAATTCCCTGGTTAACTATGAGAGAACGCCCGGTTATAAATACGACCTTGAAGCATATAAAGAATTCCTGGAAAACCTCGGGTCGCCCCAGAAAAATTTAAAAAATGTAATTCTAATTGCCGGAACAAAAGGTAAGGGTTCAACTGCAACAATTCTAAGTTCCTGTTTGATTGCTACTGGTTATAATGTCGGATTATTTACCTCTCCACATCTCAAAAGGATAAACGAAAGGATAAAGGTCAACGGTCAGGAAATCTCAAATAAAGAGATGGCAGAATTCATTGAAGCAATTAAACCCCACATCAATTTTAAAACAAAAATTGGCGCCCGGACATTCTTTGAAGTCCTTACAACCATCGCTTTTTTCTACTTTGCTCTAAAAAAAGTTGACTTCGCAATCCTTGAGGTTGGACTTGGTGGAAGACTTGACGCCACAAATGTCTTTCATTTCCATATTCCAGTAATCACGAGAATTGGCTACGACCATATGAATCTACTGGGAAACAGCCTAACTCAAATTACCTATGAGAAGGCAGGAATTATTCCTGATAACCGACACAAGATGCCAGATAATCAGAAATTCCCCCTTAATTCCCCTTTTATAAAGGGGGAAAGACGGGGATTAGTTATCACCATCCATCAGCGACCATCTGTAGAACTGGTTTTAAAGAAAGTTGCCCGAGAAAGGAATCATCAAATTATCTTCGCCGATGAATTGCACAAAATAAAAATTAAAAAAATGGCACTTTCCAGAACCGAACTGGATATAAAAGGAAAGTTGGGAAATTTTGAAGCCTCTTTATCATTACCAGGCAGACACCAGATTGAAAACCTCCAGATTGTCCTTGCGGTGCTCAATCTCTTGAGAGAAAGGGGATTCAATTTTGAGTTATCAAAAATCAAAAAAGGGATTGCCGTGGCAAAATTGCCCGGACGCTTTGAAATCGTCTCTAAAAAACCATTGATAATCTATGATGTGGCTCACAATGAGGACTCGTTCAGGGCATTGAATAGAAACCTTAAACTCATTCGCAATCCGGATAGTCCCCCCTTGCTCAAAGAAGGGTTGGAAAAATTATATCTCATCTTTGGTTGTAGCAAAGACAAAGATATAAACTATGCTATAAAAAATATCTTTCCCAAGGCAAAGGAGATTTTACTCGTTAGAGCGAATAATCCGAGGGCAATGGAGCCGATTGAGATTTATAAACGGGCAAAGAGATACCAGAAAAATCTTGTCATCGCCGGGTCTGTAAAAAGGGCACTTGAATATCTTAAACTGCGATTAGACAAAGACTCATCAATTATCGTCTTCGGCTCTTTCTATCTCTATTCAGAACTTATTCCTGCATTATCTACCATCTAATGATTAAATCCGTATCCGGATAGAAGTTTTTATACTCAATGATGTAGCAATTTTTTCCACCTCCAGTCACCACCCTCGCTACAGAATAGTTAAAGTGCGGAGAAATACTTTCCGACAGAATAATTTTGAATCTTGCTACATCAATTGGCTTCTGCCATTTTCTGGTCGTAGTGGTGATGTATTGAAATTGATTTTTTCTCAATTTCTGTTTATAAAAAATCGTAAATGAATCAATGGTTTTTGTCCCTATTCGCATTGTAAAATACAATCCAAGGGAATCCTTCTGGAAAGGATGGTCAAGTAGGATTATATCAGGATAAGAAAGATTTGAATCAACTGGAAAGGGGTAGTAGAATTTTACAAGTTTGGGATATTTTGTAAAATTTCTGAAGAAGTATGTGCCACGGACGCTTGCCTCCTTATCACCAATTTCAATCTCTATCTCCTCCTTATAGAAGTCAATAATTACTTCCCTTTTACAGGCGATGAATATAAAAATTAAAAAGCAAAGGTTCTGAGCGAAATTCTTTATAATTTAATCACCTTCACACGAGAGTAAGGTGTGCAGATAAAATAGACACCTTCCTGAACTGGGCAACCCATATCATCAGTGCCATCCCAGATGATGCCTGTAGGCCGTAAATCGTAAGTCGTAAAACGAGAAAAATCCTTTACCAATCGGCCAGATGCATCATAAACCCTCAAAGCATAATTTTTCGCATTACGACCTACAATATACGATATACGCAATAAGCCTTGGAATGGATTTGGATAGACCTTCAATCCCGCAGAGGCTGGGTCTTTAACAACTTTATTATCTTCTATGCCCACAAGGTTAAAATTGATAGTGAGTGGCTGGAGAAAGTGGAGCGGGTCAGTCAACTGGCTATCTGGCAGATAACCCGGGTAAGCAACTTCTACCCAGAAGCGGTCCGGCAGGAGACTGTCCATAAAGTAAAAACCATCCTGGTCAGTATAGGTTATACAGGAATCATAGAAAGAATGTGGGGTATAAATATTGCGATAGGTCCTGGCAATTACCTCTGCTCCATTCAGGGGTGTTCCATTTCCACAGACATATCCGGAGATTTTACAGCCTTGATAATCGTCGTTTGGATAGCCAAAGGTGGGCGTAGAATCAATATACCAGTCTTTAAGCATCTCAAGGTCCACGCCCGAATTTATCCAGCAATAGAATTTTGCTGCTGAAGAACCAATCGGTGGTGCAGGAACAATGTAATAATAGCCATCGTAGGGATAAAAAACAGTATCCAGGAAATTGGGATATATTATAAATCCACTATCCTGTGGAAGGTAAAACGGCCCGCTGAGCATAGAGGTATCAATTATCAAATAGCCACCCGGCTCAATAACCAAATTCGTATCTATTATTGCTACACCAACCGGGGTAATTACCGAATCATAAAGAATCGGGTATTCAATGGAGTCAGTTAGGTGAAATTCTAATCGCTGGTTGTAATCAGTCTGAAATTCATTGATAATCTCTATCTTTATTGGATTGGCAAGGAGAACCAATGGAATAGAAAATATAAAAAACCTGCCCATAATTCCTCCTTCTGAACATACTTCAGGGGCTAAAGTCTCTGAAACCCTGCCCCTCACCCTTCCTTCTCCCCGTTTTAACGGGGAGAGGATTAAGGTGAGGGGTCCTTTCTTTAAACAAGGGTTATTAAGGGTAATAAAGGGTAATAAAGGGTAATCAGGGTTTCTTTTTACCTTTCCATTCACGGTTAACGGTAAACGTTTCACGATATCAACCCCTCTTTACCCCTTTTCACCCTTGTTCACCCTTTCTTGTCACATCTCTTCACCATTCACCTTGAAATTGGTTATCAGGTGAAGAAGTGAGTATGGAGAATAGAATCTTATCGGCACTGGAAGTGCCTCCTACAACTTCCATACCCACTTCTATAACTAACCTCCATCATCTCAACAAAATCGCTTTCTCAATCTGCTTAAAACCATCGGTTTCCAAACGCACTAAGTAAACACCAGAAGGAAGTCTGCGACCTAAATCGTCCGTGCCATCCCACACAATAGAACCCAGAACGCAGTAGTCAGTAGTCAGTGAAAAGGATTTTACTAATCTGCCAGTCGCATCGTAGATTTTTATACTGACTACTGACTTCTGACTACTGGCTACTCCATTATTACTGACTATTGAATACTGCCTACTGACTACTTTTTGATTTGGGATTTGGAATTTAATGCTTACAGCATTCCTGAAGGGATTCGGATAAACCTCTAATCTTGCTTCCTGTATCTTGCCTCTTGCTCCTTCTTGTATTCCCGGAAATGGATAAAACTTACCCCAGATGCGCATCGTATTTGCCGGATGACCATTGATATAATCAACCCAGCCTGAATATGTGATAAGTAGTTGATTCCCAGAGCCGTGAGCAAGTGCTGGTGATAATTGGTTTCTTGGTTGTTCAGAAACAGGAAAAGAATCAATAACTACACCGGATGGATTTACCCGCGCACCATAGATGTCCCAAGAACCGCTGCGCCAATCTTCCCACACAACCAGATAGTTTGTGCCATCAAAGGCAACTGAAGGAGACTCTTGGTAATACGCTGCGGTTGAGATGAGAATACCTGAAGGGTCAAGAACAGTGCCTGATTGGCTCACCCGCGCACCATAGATGTCATAATAAGAACCGTTGCGCTCATCTTCCCACACCACCAGATAGTTTGTCCCATCAAAGGCAACTGAAGGAGAATGTTGGTTATTCGTTGCGGTTGAGATGGCAATACCTGTAGTGTCAAGAACAACGCCTGACTGACTCACCCGCGCACCATAAATGTCAGAACCGCTGCGCTCATCTTGCCACACGACCAGATAGTTTGTCCCATCAAAGGCAACTGAAGGAGAATATTGGCCATACGCTGCGGTTGATATGGGAATACCTGAAGTGTCAAGAACAGTGCCTGACTGACTCACCCGCGCACCATAAATGTCCCAAGAAGAAGCGCTGCGACCATCTGTCCACACCACCAGATAGTTTGTCCCATCAAAGGCAACTGAAGGAAACCATTGGCTATTCGTTGCGGTTGAGATGGGAATACCTACAGTGTCAAGGACAGTGCCTGACTGACTCACACGAGCACCATAGATGTCCCAAGAACCGCTTCGATAACCTTGCCGCACCACCAGATAGTTTGTGCCATCAAAGGCAACTGAAGGAGACTCTTGGTAATACGCTGCGGTTGAGATGAGAATACCTGAAGGGTCAAGAACAACACCTGATTGGCTCACCCGCGCACCATAGATGTCAGAATCAGAAGAAGAACCGCTGCGCTTGTCTTCCCACACAACCAGATAGTTTGTCCCATCAAAGGCAACTGAAGGAGACCATTGGTTATTCGTTGCGGTTGAGATGGGAATACCTGAAGTGTCAAGAACAACACCTGACTGACTCACCCTCGCACCATAGATGTCATAAGAAGAACCGCGACCATCTTCCCACACAACCAGATAGTTTGTGCCATCAAAGGCAACTGAAGGAGACTCTTGGTAATACGCTGCGGTTGAGATGGGAATACCTGAAGGGTCAAGGACAGTGCCTGACTGACTCACCCTTGCACCATAGATGTCATCAGACCAGCTGCGCTCATCTTGCCACACGACCAGATAGTTTGTGCCATCAAAGGCAACTGAAGGAGAATATTGGTCATACGCTGCGGTTGAGATGGGAATACCTGAAGGGTCAAGAACAGTCCCTGATTGGCTCACCCGCGCACCATAGATGTCAGAATAAGCGTTGCGCTCATCTTGCCACACGACCAGATAGTTTGTGCCATCAAAGGCAACTGAAGGAGAGCCTTGGTAAAGCGGGGCTGGCACATAAACTACATTTGTATCAATAAGAAACTCACCCTGCCTTGACCATTCAGTTACCTTTTCATTCTTTAATTTTGCGATATTACCATAGTGATGTAATCGTGATTCGTGCCTATGATTCATAAGTTGTCTGTATCTCAAACCACAATTTGTGCCCTCAAAGGCAATCTCACTGTATTTAGTTTGATAAACTACCTTCCCATCTCTTATTTCTGGTTTACCAATTATCGGAATGACCAAATCTTCCGCATCGCCTTTTGTTTCTCTTGCCTTTAAGACCACACCTCTTTCATCAAAATAGGCAGTATAAACCCGGTCTTTAATCACAATCCTTTCACCCTCTCTTATCGGATGGTGTGTAACCTTCTCAATAACCTCACTCACATTGAAAGGTGCATTTGTTGATTTTTCAAGAGTATTTCGTTCTTCACCATAGACCGGTGAAAGAATGAGAAAGAACATAACCACAAAGAAGAGGATTTCTGCAAGGTGCATAATGCACCCTCTTTTCTTTTTATTATTCATTTTCCCCCCTTTCCTCGCTCAGGGGATTTGCCGTTTTTCCGCCAAACAGTAATAGTTTATTTTTCCCTGAAAACTCCATCCCGCACAGCTCTAATTGTCCAGTAGCGAAATTCCATTATAAGTTATAATCAAAATTTGAAGTTTGTCAAGACCCCATTCAAAACAAAGAAACCTTGACAATGTTGAAGAATTGGCTATAATGGAAATTATGAAGACAATAATTTATAAAATAAGACAGCATCTACATTCAGGTTGGGTAATCGCCAACCACATCCTGGTATCTTTTCATGTTGCTTTCATCTCCTCTGTTCTCTCAATACCACCGGAATTAAAGGGCAAGGGTGTTCTTGGTTTTGTTTTTACCAGTTCAGATACCATAATCTCATCAATCTTCTGGTTCATTAGTTTCCATACCGGAATTGCGATTCATGAAATGGGACATTATCTAAAAGCGGTCAAACTGAATGCCCTTAATGAAAAGATACTGCCTGAGGCAAAGAGGCGGGCATCGGCTCCATTTTTAAGCCGGATATTCTGGTATCTTGAGATGTTCATCAAAATCCCTTATGGAAAATTCACGGGCGTAAAGAAAGAAGGATTAACCTATTATCCTGATGCCCCATTCAATCTGGCGGTGGCAGCGGCTGGTCCGGCAACAAGCGGAAATATGGCAATGATATTTCTGCCCGTTGCGATAGTATTGTTAGCAATCGGACTTACCAGTGGTTATCCATTTTTAGTATATATTGGCCGCCTCACACTTGGCATTGGACTTGTTGGACTTTTGGACTTCCTCCTCGCTGACCCCGGGAAATATCGGGAATTTAAAGAACGGGAGGCAAAGGCAAAAATAAAAGCAGAAAAGATTGAAATCTCAACAGGAACCTGGCTGAACAAAGTAAAACAGGTCAAAGAGATGATGACGAAACAGCGCATCCAGACCATAAAGTTAAAGAATGGGGATGTAGTGAGTGCACCCTGGCAATACCGAAACTGTGGTATGGGAGGAAGGCATACAGAAAAAGAATATCCCGAGAGCAATATCAGTATGCAGGAGATGATGTTTGTCCCCCTGTGCGCCAAAAACTATGAAGAGGCACAGATGATTACCGTCGCACTCCAGACCCGATTAAAGGAGATTATTGAAAAATCCGAAGGGGCACGGGTGATGGGAATCGGTCTTGAAGGTGGCCTTGCCCCATACATTGCAAAAGAACCGAAAGATATCGTTCCTGAACAGAGAATGTGGCGGATGGCGGTTCAGGCGATTAGAGACATCGGTTATAAACCAGGTGACGACATCGCACTTGCCTTTGACCCGGCGGTGAGTGAATTGAGCAATGCCTATAGAGAAGAATTCAATCAGCCCGATGCAATAGGAATGTATTATTTCTGGCGGAGTGAGGAAAAGGTTGTAATGTCAAGGGACCAACTTGTTGAACTGTATAAAAAGGCAGTCCAGGAATTGCCCATTGTGATGCTTGAAGATGCATTTGCGGAAGATGATTATGAGGGCTGGCGTCTTCTGATGAAAGAACTCGGTGATAGAATCTTCGTAGTTGGTGATGACATTGTAACGACCAAGGACTCAACGATTGAGCGGTGTGCCGATGAGGGACTGATGAATACCTCACTCATAAAGGCAAATCAGATTGGAACGCTGTCCGAAACCCTGATTGGAATGCTTGTTGCCCTGGGAAAGGGGCTTGACCTTCTGGTTTCTCACCGTTCCAAATCTCCAAACGATGATATGGAAGCACAAATCGCCCTTGCAGCAAATACAATGGGGTTAAAGGCTGGTGGTGGCGCAAATACCGAAAGGTTATTTAAGTATGGCTCAATCACAAAAATAATGAAGGATTTGGAAAAGACGACCAAAATTGAATACGAAAAGAAGGAGATTGAGAGCCTTAAGGCATTGTTTAATAATCTGGTCATAACTGATGTTATTGCCTATGAAGAACCAACCAATGCGGGTATCCCAACGGTTGGTGTTGACATCTATGTTGGTGTGGCTGGTAGTGAAGATTATAGAAAGATTCTCAAATTTACAGGTTCCACACCATTGGGAACCTCCGCCGGAACCGGAGAGGCAATCCATCTCATTGATAGCACAATAGAGAGGTCGGAGATTGTAGAAAGGCATCAGGAATTCTTTGCACTCCAGTCTGATAAAACCTATCGCTTCAAGAAAGGAATAATGGAGGCAGATTTAAAAGCAAAGAATGACCCGGAATTGCTCAAACTTTGGTATCAGGTCCAGCGATATGATGGAAAGGGCTGTCAGAATGCTGTAGCCAATATTACAAACATCATTGCTCAAGAATTCATTGGCCATAAGATTTCGGAATTTAAATCCATCACCCAGATTGACCGAAAATTACTAATGCTGGAAAAAGAATTGGCAATAAAGCGGGGTAAACTTTTGCCCAATGCACCATTAGAGGAGCAGATTGAAGTAATGCAGAGAAAAGGAAATCTTGGAATGAATGCAATACTTTCAATGTCCCTTGCCCTGGGAAGGATGCTTGCCCACATTCAGGGTAAGGACCTCTGGCAACTACTCCGTGAAGAGATGAAGACTGCAATTGCAAAAGCAATTGAAGCAAATAATGGTTTACCAGTGATAGAATCAACTGTGCCGGGTGAGATTTTCAACAAAATAAAATCTATTCAGAAGGGTTATTGGCAGTTGTTAAGTGAACTTCCGCTTGATATTCTGATCCGGTGCCTACAGCAGATTGAAAAGAAAATAAGAGACGAGAATAAAAAACTCTACCAGGTGTTGCGCGAACAGACACCGATTTACTATTAAAGCGTAGGGAGTCTAAAGATTCATCTACTTTAAATTCATACAGATAGAAACCGATGAAATTCCCTCATAAGGGATAAGTTTTTCCCAAAAATGTGGGGTCTTGAAATTCTAAACAAATGACCCACCGCATCATTCTGAGTGACAGGTAAGTTTTTCCAAAAAAATGGAGTAGCGAAACTTGTTTCGCATCAAAGAATGCAGACCAAGGTCGGCTCCTCCAAAAACAATAAAGATAATTGGGGAGATACTAAACTTGTTACAATTTTTTTATTATGAACAAGGAGATATAAATGCCAAAACCGCAAGAAACGGAAATAATTAAAGCCATAAAAAAACATTTTCCTGAGCCAAAAATTGAACTGAATTATAAAAATGCCTATGAACTGCTTATTGTAGTATTACTCTCCGCACAGACCACCGATAAAAAGGTAAATGAAGTTTCCCCAATTTTATTCTCAAAATATCCTACAGCCCGTGCCCTTGCCGATGCAAAACTTGAGGATTTGTATAAAATTATAAAACCATTAGGATTTTATCGCCGCAAGGCAATGCTTATAAAGAAATGTGCCCAGGCAATCGTTGAAAAATTTTCTGAAAAGATTCCGGATGAAATTGAAGAACTCATCCAGCTTCCTGGAGTAGGCAGGAAGACTGCGTCTGCCGTTTTGGTTAATGCCTTTAATAAACCAGCAATCGTAGTAGATACCCATATAATCAGAGTCGCTTCCCAAAGACTGAAATTGAGTAAATCAAAAAAGCCCGAAAAAATAGAAGAGGCACTGGCAAATTTCTTCTCAAAAGAAAACTGGGGGTTTATCTCCAATGGACTTGTCCTCTTTGGCAGATACATCTGCACCGCGAAGAATCCAAAGTGCCTGCAGTGTGCGTTATCCCATCTGTGCCCCTATGAGCATAAAACCATTGAATGAGCCGATTCTCAAAGAATCTTTTTTATCTATTTTTAAGTGAAGGCGCAAGCCGAATATTAGGTTTTTTCAGCACCGTTCTTATTGCCCGGATATTTGGAGTTGATGGATTTGGGAAATTAAACTACGCCTTTGCATTTTTGGCCTATGCCCTCCTCTGCGGAGAATTGGGTCTGCCCACCATCGGTGCCCGTGAGGTCTCAAGGGATAAGAAAAATCCCAAGATTGTAGGCGAAATTTTAGGACTCCGAATCTCTCTTGCCCTGTTAATGCTCCTTATATTTATTATCGGAATTATTCTTTTTCCCGGCGACCCGCTCATAAAGAAACTGGTTTTTTTATACATCCTGACCGCTTTTCCTTTCGCTCTTTTACTGGAGTTCGTCTTTCAGGGAAGAGAGGAGATGGAATATATCGGTATCGGCCGGCTTATACAATATGGCTCCTACATTGTTCTCCTCCTCTTTTTTGTTTCCGGGAAAGAGAAGATTTTGATTGTCCCGGTTTCTTATTTTCTGAGTTATTCTATTTCCGCGGGATTTTTGCTTATCATCTTTTTTTATAAGTATCACAAGATGGAATTATATTTTGACCATCACGCCTTCTTTAACCTCATCAAAGTTTCACTTCCAGTGGGACTGGCAACCATAGTTTATCAATTTGCGATGAACATCCCGCCTCTCATCTTAGGGATATTCCATAACGAACTTGAAGTTGGTTATTTTAGCGCCGGATATAAAATACTTTTATTCTTATTGGTGATTGAGAGAATCGTCTATTATCTATTCTTCCCGATATTCGCCCGGGAATCGGCACATTCCCCCAAAAAAATAGGACAGAGTTTCACCCTTTTTACGCAATTGATTCTTTTTCTAACCATCCCTGTAGCAATAATTGGTTTATTGTCTGCACCCTATCTGATAAAAATTATTTACGGAAATGAATATTATGGGGCAACAAATATCTTGAGAGTTCTCCTTTTATACTTCATCATTGCTCCCCTGAATACAATCTGGGGATATGGGCTTGTTGCCCTCAATCAGGAGAGAGCATTCTTCAGGGTAATCTCCATTGTTGCTACAATCAACATCATACTGACCATCGTATCAGGAATTTTCTTCAAAGGAATTGGCATAAGTCTGGCATTATTATTGAGCGAACTATTCGGTTTATTTTTAATGAAAAAGGAATTGAACAGATTTGTCCAGTTCAATATTGGCGAAAAGATTGATAGGGAAAGATTGAGATTGATTTTTAAAAAAATTTAATTATAATAAAATCTTAACTGAGGAGGAATTATGGAGAATTTTTTAATTTTTAGGTATTGGATTTTCAATCTCATACCTCTGAGGTATGTTCATTTTAGGCGCGAGAAAAGAAATTCCCTGCTTAATGAAAAGTCTTTTAATATCTTTAATATCCTGTGGTTTGTGCTTCTTTCTACAATTTTTATCCTTCCTGCCTGTCGCAAGCAAGAAAAAAAAGGCATTGATATAACAACCCAGCAAATTCTTGAGGGTGAGAAGATTCCATTAAGGATTACCCATATCTCTCCAGTTGGTTCGGTTGAAGGCGAACTTGAAACCTTTAAAATTCTTGTCGGCTTTAATCAGGCGATGGCACCGGTCCAGGCAATACCCAGGGACGAGACTGAAGGACCATTAGAATTCTCACCACCCATAAAAGGAAAATACCGCTGGCTCGGCTCAAGGACACTTGCCTTTATTCCTGAAGATACCCTTCAGCCCGCAACAGAATTTACTACTTTTTTAAAGAAGGATAAGATTCAATCCCTTACCGGTATGCGCCTTGACCGTGATACATCCTGGAAGTTTGAGAGTATCAGGCCCACCCTGATTTCATCACAACCATATCAGGGTTCAAATTTCGTTGATATAAAATCGGCAATATATTTATATTTCAATCTTGAAATGGCGCCCGAAAGGGTTAAAGATAGAATTAAAATTTTTGCCACACACGGACAGGTTTCTTATGTTTATTGTGGAAAGAAAGAACCGAAGTTTCCATCATACAAAGAAGAAATTCCTTTCAGTGTCAGACAGTTGCAGGATAATGAGAAGAAAGATTGGCCCCTAAAAGATTGGGAGAATAATAGAACTCTGGTTCTTGTTCCTGCCCGTTTTTTACCCCGGGAGGCTTTGATTGAGGTCTTTATATATCCAGGACTTCTGGCCAAGGATGGCAATTTAGGGACAAATCTGGAACGAACCATTTCATTCAACACATATAACTATCTCAGCCTTTTAAATTATTCAATAGATATCCCAGCAGGTTTTCCTTTGCAATTGTGTTTTTCAAACCCTGTCGCCACAAGGGAAATAATAGAAAACTTAATAATAAATCCACCACTTGATTCAATACCTGAACATTATAAACAGGAATCATATCCAGAAACGAGAATCTATCTTCATCTTCCGTTCAAGCCGAATTCAAATTACGGGATTAAGATTAAAAAGAATCTTAAAGATAAATACGGAAATAGTCTGGACGGAGATTATGAGTTTTCATTAAATGTCGGAGATTATGGTTCTTTTGCAGAAATTCCTACCGGGATAAATATTGTAGAAAGAAAGAGCGATTTGAGGTTTCCCGCAACCTTTATCAATGTTGATAGTGTGTATCTTGAAATGGGGCTTGTGAACCTTGAGCAGGCAGTTCCATTTTTAAACGAAACAAGGATTTTTAACTATTATGAGAAGTTCCATTCACCCGGTCTATTCAGTGTCTCAAAATTGTGGCGGGTTGATTCTTATAAAAAATTCCGGAATCAAAAGATAAGACTTCCCATTGAATTGAAAGAAGTGCTGGGTGAAAAGAAAGCAGGGCTTGTCTTTATCCAGTTTGATAACTTTGGCAGGTATGGCGATAATACCGATTATCGTTATCTCAAGGCATTCTGTGAGATAAATGACCTCGGCGTCTCCTGGAAGTATTCACCCGAGAATAATCTTGTCTGGATAACATCTCTGAATAATACCACACCTATATCAAATGCCCTGGTTCAGTTTCGCAACGATAAAAATCAGGTTTTGGCACAAGGTTATACTGATGCAAGAGGGTTTGTAGAATTGCCAGGCTGGGCAGAATTGAGAATGGCACAGGAGAGAGAAACCTATGAATATGAGGGTGAATATGAAATGGAATCTTATTCAAGTTATTACGAGCCCAAGTTCTGGCTCACGGTCTCAAAGGACGAAGATGTAGCGATTTATTCCAACCGCTGGGATTTTGGCATTGACCCCTGGCGATTTGACATCTTCTACAACTGGAATATAAGGTCTGAGGAGTATGATTGCTACATCTTCACGGAAAAGGGATTATACAGAAATGGGGAGACCGTTCATATTAAGGGAATCCTGCGCAAGAAGAGAAAGGGCGAGTGGATATTACCGGATTTAGGCCGGGTTATTTTTAAAATCCGAAATTCACGGGATGAGGTGATGGTCAATGATACAATAACAGTAAATCAATTCGGTGCCTTTTTTAAAGATGTCCATATTCCTGAGGATGCACCGACCGGTTTCTATTCTATAAATGTCTATCTGCCCAATAAGAATTATAGTTTCTCCCATTCATTCCGGGTTGAGGCATTCAGACCCGCTGAGTTTGAAGTCAAGTGTTTTGCCCAAAAGGATACATTCATTGCCGGCGAGCAGTTCAAAGGAAGGGTAGAAGGGAAATACCTGTTTGGAATGCCGATGGCAAATGCCGATGCCGAATGGGTCCTTTATAGAGATTATTATTATTTGAATTATCCTCAACATAAGGGGTATAGTTTCGCTACCGGTTATGACTATGATATTCGCGATATTTTTGGTTCAGGCAGAAGTAAACTGGATAACCAGGGCAATCTTTCTGTTCAGGTCAAACTTGCACCAAGAGAGATAAAGGTTCCTTCTATCATTACCCTTGAAGGAACTGTTGTTGCACCAAACAAACAGACCCTATCCGGAAGACAGAACTGGCTTGTATTTCCTGCGAATCTACTGATTGGTATGAAGACGACAAAATATCTTTATACAATCAATGAGTTGGTAGGACTGAATATTATTACAATAAGACCATCGGGCGAAAAAGTCGCCAATAAAAAGATAGAACTGAGATTTGTAAAGGGGGAATGGAAATCAATAAAGAAGGCAAGGCTGGGTGGCAGATATGAATGGGTCAGTGAATATGTTGAAAGTGAGATAAAGAAGGAGCAGGTGATGAGTGAGATTGACTCCGTGGTTGTCAGATTCATTCCGGATAAGCCCGGCTATTACTATGTAGAGGCAAAGGCAAAAGATGAAAAGGGAAGGGAATGTTTTACTAAAATCCATTTCTATGTTGCGGGCAGGGGTTATGCAGGCTGGCCGATGCGGGATGATGATATAATTGAACTCGTTGCCGATAAGGATGTATATCAGGTGGGTGATACGGCAAGGATTCTGGTGAAGTCTCCTTATGATTCAGCCAATGCCCTTGTGACTGTAGAAAGGGAATTGATTTTGAGAAAATTCACCAAGAAATTGAGGGGCAATGCTGATTATGTGGAGATTCCCATCAAATCCATTGACCTGCCCAATGTCTATGTCTGTGTGATGCTTTTACGGGGCAGGGTTGAAGATTTAACCTGGGACGAAGAGAAACAGGAAGATTTAGGCAAACCACAATTCAAGATTGGTTATGTGAACTTGAAGGTTGACCCAAAAGAGAAACACCTGTTCGTAACAACGCATTCTGACCGATCTGAATATCGCCCCAGGGACAGTGTGACGGTATTCTATGAGGTGCGGGACTATCTCCAGAGACCCGTGAAGAATTGTGAGGTGAGTCTCTTTGTCGTTGACCTCGGTGTGCTCAATCTCATTGCCTATAAGACTCCAGAACCATTTGACCATTTCTATGGCACAAGACCACTATCAGTGAAGACCATAGAGTCAAGATTGAATATCCTTGGTGAGCGAAGTTATGGTGAGAAGGGTGAAGAGAGGGGTGGTGGTGGTGGTACCGGGGAAGGGATTCCCTATCGGGAGAAATTCATCTCCACGGTCTATTACCGGGGTGATTTAAAAACCGATGAAAATGGAAAGGGCAAGGTAAAATTTGTTCTTCCTGACAATCTCACAAAGTTCCGGATTATGCTCGTCTGCCAGACAAAGGATAGTAGATTCGGTTCTGCAGAGAGCACATTCGTGGTAAATCTACCATTTATCGTCTCCGGTTCAATTCCCAGATTCTGTCGCGTCGGTGATAAATTCTCAGCCGGGGTTGTGCTCCACAACCGGACGAATTCAAAAAATGAGGCAATTGTTGAGTGTCGCATTGAAGGATTGAAGATGACCGGTCAGAATAAAAAGAGTGTGGCACTGGCACCGAATGCAAGCAAAGAGGTGCTATTCGATTTTGGTGCCGAGAAAACCGGCAGTGCAGTATTCAAATTCAATGCCCGGATGGGACAGGAAACGGATGCGTTGAAACTCACTATTTCGGTGAAATCACCACCATTCATTGAGGCGGTGGCAACATTTGCCGCCACGACCGATTCAAGTCTTGAAGGTCTAATCGTGCCCGAAAATATCTACCAGGAAATTGGTGGTCTTGAGGTTCTTTTATCCTCTTCGGTTCTGGCCGGAATGAAACAGGGGATTGAACATCTACTTGACTATCCCTACGGTTGTCTTGAGCAGAGATTATCAAGGATTCTACCGTTGATTGTGGGTGAGGATATAATAAACCAGTTCAAACTTGCACCGGTGACCGGTAAAGAATTGAGGGATTCAGTTCAGAAAGTTCTTGATGAAGTTTCCCAATATCAGACATATACGGGCGGATTTTTGTATTTTAAAGAAAGTTACCTCCCCTGCCCTTATCTTTCTGCATACACAATGTTCGTATTAAAAAGGGCGCACAATGCGGGCTACAGAATTGAGCAGAAGGTAATAGAAAAGGGTAAAGAGTTTTTGAAAGAAGTATTGCGCTGGGAGGATGTGGACTGGACATATCCATATAACATTTATGCAAAACTTACCACAAAGGCATTCTGTCTATATTCCCTTGCCCTCTGGGGTGAGATGGGTGAGGCGGGCTATGCAAACCGGCTATTTGAAAGAAGGGAGCAAATCTCAATCTTTGGAAAGACATTATTATTAAAGGCAGGCCGGATATTTGGACTGGGTGATAGATTTGAGAATGAACTTGTCCGTTCAATCACAAACAAGATAAAACTTTCACCAACAACTGCGCACTTTGAAGAGGAGGAGTTGCGGGGCTGGACATTCCCCTCACCGGCAAAGGTGACAGGCTTTGTAATTCAGACCTTTACCGAACTTGATATTGATTTCCCGTACAAAGACCAGACCATAAGATACCTTGTCCAGGAGAGGGCAAAAAAGACAAAACCCACGACCCATGAGAATGCCTTTGTCTTTGATGCATTCCAGACATACTACAAAAAGTTTGAAAGGGAAGAACCGGATTTTATCGCCCGGATTATCCTTGACGAAAAAGAAATCCTCAAAGAGACATTCAAAGGCAGAACCAATGAACCGCCCAGAAGATTTCTCTTTACCCTTGATAAGATTGAAAAGAATAGGCTATTACCTTTAAAAATTTTAAAACAGGGGACTGGAAGATTATACTACACACTGCGGATGTCCTATGCCTATAAAGAGAATCCGATTGCCTTTGACCAGGGATTCTATTTGTGGAAAGAGATTTTTACCCTTGATGGCAAACCAGTAAACAGATTCAAGCGGGGTGAGGTATATAAGACTGTTCTTCACATTGTGGTGCCAGAGACGAGAATCTTTGCGGTCGTTGAAGACCCATTGCCTGCAGGATTTGAACCAATTCAGACATCTTTTACAACCGAAGCAAGGGCAGTTCAGGAACAATACGGGGAAGAACAGTATCAGGAAAAGGGATACTGGTGGGGGAGTTTTGACCACGAAGAGCAATATGATGATAAGATGCTCTTCTTTGCCCAGGAACTATTTCCTGGTGAGCACACCCAGGTCTATTTTGTCCGGGCGGGAACCAGAGGAAAATTCCTTTCTCCTTCAGCAAAGGCAGAAGAGATGTATTCACCTGAGGTCTTTGGCTCAACAATTCAAGGGTATATTACGGTGGAGTAAGGAGGTTGGGGGAACAGGGTATCAGATGATCAGAACATCAGGTAAAATTTATTCTCTGATATTCCGGTATCCTGATATCCACTACCTGATAACCTGATGTGCTGATATTCTAATTGTCATGTTTATCCGTGTTAATCTGTGGTTTTTAGGAAATGCTAAACTGTTACAAACAGAAAAATAGTGTCGTGGAGAAAAAACCAAACCATTACAAAGAAAGGATTATTGAGAAACGATGGGCTTGCGAAAATTTTGTCCATAAAAATGAATAACCGATTTCATACTCCTCCAATTTTATTGTGATTCCGCCGGAAAAATTCAAATCCATTGTAGTAAATTTTTTAATTTCGCCCTCTGGTGCCAAATATCTGAATCCACCAAAAATTTTGATATTTTGATATAAATACAAGAGACCACTGCTCAATTCAATCTCGGGAACTTTTGTCTCAAGGAATATTTCAAAACTGTCACTCAATGCAAATTTTACGCCATTTATTATCACCGGAGAAAGAAAGACATTCTGATTAAATTCCTTACCCAAATTTTCAATCTTTGACCCGATAAAAATTTTTTTAAAATCTAAATGTGCACTCAATCCGAGAGAGAATCCGAAAAGGGATAGGGAATCAATCTGTTCCCGAAATCCCTTGATGTTAAAACCGAATGGATAAATTTTAATCCCGGCGCCGGTAAAAAGGTCATAGGGCGTAAATCGCCTTGTTGGCACTCCAAATTCATCATAGCCCTGAATTGCCCCATAATTGAGGTAGTTTATTCCAAATGAATATCTCTGATATGTTCCACCGAAGGTAAGAAAGTTTGTATCATAGAGCCAGCGACCCAGCGTGAAGTTCAATCTATTTTGACCGACAAGCGCTGGATTGTGGAATACAGAAAGCCCTTCGTCTATGACACTTACAATACCACCCAGCCCCTGTGAGACAACCCCGGGTGATAATCTCAAAAAAGGACAGGAATTTGTAGAAAGGAGAAAAATCAAAAGTATCATAATGTTGACCCCACAACCGCCATTTTTGCCCGATGATATTTTTTGCCATACAGGGTTTCAATTTCAAGATGAACAAAATAAATTCCAGTTCCCATATTTTTATTTCTTATCGTCGTCCCCAGGGGATTTGTTGTCTCCGTCTCAAGAATCTGCTGACCATAAATATTGGTAATGGTCACCTTTCCTTTCACAAAATCTTCATAAAAGGGAAAGACAATCCGCGCCTCATCCTGCATTGGATTTGGACATATTGCCAGTGGTTTTATTGTTCCGGTGCCACCCGAGCGGTCCAGAATCTGAACATAGACCGGGAGATGGTCAGATGCGTAGTAAAGGGCATCCGCAACCATATCGGGAACGCTCATATTTATGCCGCTATTTATTGATTTATTGAAGTGATTGGCATCATTGCCAAAGACAGTGTAGGACTCCCGATGCAGAAAGAGGCCGATTGTGTCTAATAAACTCGGTGAGCATAGAATTATATCAAAACGGTCATCAAGACCACCACCTGCTCCGCCATCGGGTAATTCTTCGGTTCTTGTTGACTGGGTGTGGAGATAAGAAAAAGAATGATTATCGTGCCAGTCGCCTGATGCCGAAAGTGGGTCGCAGAGCCTTCCCGTTTCGGTCGTAGTGCTATCAACGAGTTTCTTATATGCCGGTTCATCGTAATAGAAATTGAAGTCACCCATCACCAGAATCTCTTTTTCACCACCGATGGAGTCAAGATGATTCCTCAATATAGTTGCCTCCTGAAGCCTGAGCATTTCATTTTCCGGACCGGCATCGGCCTTAAAGTGAACCGAAAAGATGTAGAAATCTTTCAAAGATTCCTTAAGACGCAGGTGGTATTGTCCAATATCCCGATTCCCGGTTGGAATATAACGGGCATCAAGAAATTCAATCTTACTCGTTCTATAAAATAGTGCATTATCGGTGTCTGGACCATCGTGAAATTCAACACTACGAAAGGAATTTTCTTTGTAATTCAATACTGAATCAAGAAAAAGGTCAACCCCATACTGATTTTGCATCTCCTGGACAACAAGGACATCGGGTTTTAAGAAATCAATTACTATGCGGTAGTCATCAAGTCTTTGAATCCCGTAATTTCCGGGGAAGTTTAAAATGTTATATGTGGCAACTTTGATTGCCTCACAAAAAAGGAAATTTATAAAAAAGAGGATGCTTACATTTGTTTTAAAAAAAGATTTCACCGGCGACCAATATCTACAATACGGCCTTCAATATTTTTCTCAATTGGTGAATGTTTTTTGATATATTCCGCAATGATATGGCGCAGGTATGTAAAGGTCTCTTCTATCTCTCTCCCCTCTTTAAAAATTGCATAATCTCCACCACCGCCGGCCAAAAAGGAATTTGTTACCACAAGATATTCACGGTCCGGGTCAAGCACCTTACCATCTTTGGTAATTTCTATCACCCGCTCATTGATTGGTTTTCTTGAATCGTATTTGAACTTCAAACCCGAGACCTGAAATATTGCATGATGACCATTGACCCCAACTTCCAGAACCTTTTTAATCTGCTCCCCGGTCAGTTTCATCAGAACCGCGGTATTTGAGAGTGCATCAATGTAGTAGCAGTCTTTATAGGTTACCTCACCCTTGGGCAGATTGGCACGGATTCCGCCTGAATTGTGAATTGCCACATCGGCATTAAAATACTCGCGCATTGCATCGGTTATCAAATTACCAATTGTTGATTCCTCAAAACCGGTTCTGGTGAGTTCCTCCTTTGAATAACCAATTACCTCGTCAAATCCCTTCCTTGTTGATACATCCCAGTTGTTGATAATTCTTGTCATTGCGGTATCATCCTCAATCTCATCACTCAAAAGGTCAATCAATTCTCCATAGTAATTCTCTATTTTTCTGGTCTTTCTATCAATTGTCAATTCAAGAAAGCCGATACTACTTAAATGCCCATAGTCCTGGCAGATGATGGTATGATTTATGGAATCCTCATAGGGTTTTTCCAGTGCCGTAGCACTGTGGGAGCCGAATATCACATCAATTCCCGGCACCGATTCAGCAAGTTTCTTATCGTGGCGCAAGCCAATTCCCGTCATCGCGAATATCAAATCCACACCCTTTGACTTCAGGGTATCAACATATCTCCGGGCGGTCTCAATTTCCGGCAGGACATCGTGATTTTTGAATCGGGCCGGGGTTGTCATCCCTTCCATATACTCGGTGAGAAGTCCAAAGACCCCAACCTTCAAACCATCAAAATCAATAATTGTGTAGGGCTTTAAATAATCCACATTCTCCCTGGTATCTTCATAGACAATATTACTACAGATAAATTGGGCATTGACGCTTTTGACAAAATCCTTAAATACATCAACACCCATATCATAGTCGTGATTTCCCGGTGAAAGAAGGTTATAGCCACAGTAATTGAAATAATCAGCCACCGCCCTGCCCTTTGAGAACTCACCAATTGGTGAACCCATAAACATATCCCCGGTGTCCAGCAATAGAAAAGGGTATCCTAAACTCTCCGCTTCAGTTCGCTTTGCCTTTATAAAGGTTGCCGCCGCCGCGGCATTACCCACCGGTGGAGGAAAATAGGGATTCATCCACCAGGCCGCGGTAGGCAGAAGTGCTCCTTCAATATCGTTTGTGTATAAAATATAAAGTCGGGAAGGAATGGCACATAGAGAAGAAAGAAATATAAAATTTAATAGAAAAATTCTTCTTTTCAATTTTTCAAAATAGAACACCGAAGGAAATCAAGAAATGCAACATCGTTTCGTCAAAGATTGTCTTTTCTGAAATTTGCAGACCACCAAAGTCACTGCTTGCATAGTCCCTTTTTCCAAAGCCCAATCCAAAGTCAAATGAGTAGTTCTTATAATAGGTCCCAAAGCCGAGGGTGAGATTTGTCGTCCAGACCGCGGGTTGTGAATAATCAGGGAAGATGCAGAAACCGTATCTCATTCTATATCTATCAACAATTGTATGCTCAATCCCGAATTTGTATAAATAAATCACCTCTTCCCACATTTCCCGGGCAACTTCAATGAGAAATCTGGTTGGAACCCTACCTGCCGGCTGATAAGAGAATCCTATGGTGTGGGTTAAGGGATATGATAGAGAATCTGATTTGTCCTTGAGGGAATATTTAGTAGCAAAGGTATAACCGAGTCTTAAATGAATATTCGGGGTGAGGATAAAACCAAATTTTCTCCTGTTTCCATTGAAGTTGTTCTCTTCTTTGTAGATTGAATCTGGACCATCAGGATATACAGTCTTAAATTCCCTTCCGATTTTGCCATATAAAAAATCCTGTTCAAAACCGAATTTTGCAAAGTGCGTGCTTATTGCAACAACCGGTGCCAGAGAGAAGACAACTCCATAATAATCGTCCTGCACAATCTTTTTGATTTGATAGAAGTCATCACGATATTCATAACGATACAGATAATTGAAGTCCCAGTCAGCGTGATACCTCATTCCAAACCGCAAAAATTTCAAAGGCATATATAGCGAGGCAAAGTTGGGATTTGTCTTATTCAGACGATTACTGGAGATTGTTGAAATGCCAATATTATTCCCATAGGAGTCATAGACCCTGAGTCCCCTTTTTTCAGAACCCGAATAATATAAACCAGTCCCCGAAAAGAAGAGGTTATTGTGGAGACCGGGACTTGCCGGATTATTACCGTCCTCTAAGATTATTGAAATTCCGCCGAGACCAAGAGAATGGGCATTTCCATAGAAAATTCTGTCTCCCTGATGGACAACCCCGGGCAGGGTAAAGTTTATTATGCAGGAAAGCAATTGCGTAAATATAAGGTTCATTTTAATTTTAAGGCACCAATACCGCGGCAGCAATTACCGTTGTCCACAGACCGTATTTATCACCAATTGCGGTCTGGGTCATATTCATCGTCTTTACAATCTTCGTGGAAATTTTCCAGATTTCCTTCCTCTCGTCATAACTGACATCCGGATCAAATGGAACACCGAGCGTGGTTGCCAGCATCTGAGCAGCAAGGTCTTCAGCCTTGTCTCCAGCCTTGGACTCAGTTTCACCATAAGAGTGATACTCAGAGAGATAGCCGTATTGATTCTTTTCTGCCGGAATTGCCACACCAATCGCTGCCGCAATGAGACGATGCGGTTCGTTTGTGCTACATTCAGAAATTACAGTATATACAATCTCACCCGGCGAAAGATATTGAAGCCCCATCGTCTTGGAGACAAGTTTTGCCCCCGGCGGCAGAATACTTGACACCCGAACAATATTAAACTGAGCAATTCCCGCATCTCTTAATGCCGCCTCAAAACTTGCCAGTTTCTCTTTGTGCCGACCAACCCCTTTTGTCAAAAAAACCCTTTTTGGTATTATCATTTTTTTATCTGGAGCAGACCAGATTTGAACTGGCGACCTTCTCGCTGCGAACGAGACGCTCTCCCAACTGAGCTACTGCCCCGGTTATGGTTAAATTAGAAAATCGTCAAGGGGATTCTCCCCTTGAAAACACCTTATTCCCCCTTTTACAAAAGGTGGATACAAAATTGTAGTTGCCCAATTCATTGGGCATTGTCCGATAAATCGGACAACTACACTTATCTATCCGTATAGCGCTCTAACCGCAGGTTAGGCAAAGGAGCGAAGCGACCGAAGCAATTATTGAAATTCCTATACCTCAAGATACATCAGGGGGATGCCCCCTGAAACCCCCATCCCTCACCCTAACCCTCTCCCTTGGAAAGGGAGAGGATAAAGGTGAGGGTTGCCATAGGTTGTGCACTATCTTTGGCATTACGAATGTCCCTGATGTATCTTGTCCTTTCTTTTCTATAATGAAAAATTTCATTATTAAGTATAGGAATTTATTCAAATTCCTATACCTGAACATACATCACAAGGCTTTGCCCCTGGAACCCCGCCCCTCACCCTTATCCTCTCCCCGTTAAAATGGAGAAAAGACAGGGGTGAGGGGAAATTTATCTGTTTTAATCCGTTTGAATCCAATAACATTTTGATTATAATGAGTTTTTAAAAAAAGTCAAGTCTGCGATTCTTTGTCGAGGTCGGATTCATCCGACAATGAAAAATTTTAATAAAACAGAAAAGAGAAAAACAAGATACATCAATAGATTATAAAACACATTGATTTTGTGCGATAAATCGCACCGCCACATTTTTCGGAATTGATCTACCAAATCATTTCTTGACATTTGCTTAAAGTTTGGTATGATTAAAAATGGAAGAAATAGAAGAAAAAATTTCACCAACTGAAGAAAAATTTGAGCGTATCAGAAAAACCACCGGTTTTATCCTCGGGCCAATCTTATTTATTTTTCTCTTGTGCCTTCCGATGCCGGCACTCTCAAAAAATGCCCATATGCTTTCCGCAATACTCATCTGGGTCGTTATCTGGTGGATAACCGAGCCGGTTCCCATTCCGGTTACTGCCCTTTTGGGCACCGCCCTTTGTGTAATAATGGGTGTTGATACAATGAAGAAAATATTTGCGCCGTTTGCCGACCCCATCATATTCCTGTTCATTGGTAGTTTTATCATTGCCCGGGCAATGATGGTGCATAAACTTGACCGCAGATTTGCATTTGGGATTCTTTCCCTACCAGGCATTGGCAGGAGCAGCAATCTCATTCTATTCACACTCGGTATTATTGCCGTTGCTATTTCAATGTGGGTAAGTAATACCGCAACCACAGCGATGCTTTATCCAATTGGATTGGGAATTCTAAATACCATCGCCCAGTTGCATTCAAAAGAGGTAAGAAAATTAAGGTATTCAACCGGTCTCTTGCTCATAATTGCCTATGGCGCATCGGTTGGGGGGATTGGAACCCCGGTCGGGACGCCGCCAAATCTGATTGGTATCGGTTTGATTAGACAACTTTTGAATAAAAATATTACATTTTTTAGTTGGATGTTATTTGCCATCCCGTTGGTAATTGTGATGTATGCTGTGCTATTTCTTCTCATTAAACTGCTCTTTCCGCCCGAATTTAAAGAACTTACCGGTATTGAAGAATATGTAGCAAGGGAAAAGGAGTCAATGGGCAAAATGACAATTGGAGAAAGAAATGTGCTCATTGCCTTTTTGATCACTGTCACCTTATGGGTCTTGCCTGGTGCACTGGCGCTCGTCTTTGGTGCGGATGCCCGGTGCTGTAAATGGTGGGAGGTGCATATCCCCGAAGGACTTGTTGCAGTTATCGGGGCAATCATACTATTTATTTTACCACTTGACGGGAAAGAAAGGAAAGGAACCATCACCTGGAAAGAGGCGGTAAATATTGACTGGGGAACTATATTACTATTCGGCGGCGGTCTTTCTTTAGGCAGTTTGATGTTCTCAACCGGTCTTGCGGAAAATATTGGCAAAGGAATTTTGCATCTAACCGGGGCACATACCCTTTTCAGTATAACGGCAATTTCCATAATTCTTGCAATAATTACGAGTGAACTCACCTCAAATACCGCCTCAGCAAATATGGTAATTCCGATTATGATTTCCCTCTCCATTGCTGCAAATGTAAATCCTTTGATTCCTGCACTCGGTGCCTGTCTTGGTTCAAGTTATGGTTTTATGCTCCCGGTTTCAACACCGCCCAATGCAATAATTTATGGTTCCGGTTATGTGCCAATTACAAAGATGATAAAGGCTGGCGTTATCTTTGACTTTTTGGGATTTTTAATAATCCTTGGGGGGTTATTTTTATTATTGCCCCTGGTTGGATGACAACTGAAATTCACATTATTTTGAATAATGCCAATCTGTTTCACCGTGTTCCTTGACAAATTGCATATTTTGAGGTATTGGAATTTCAATAATTCCAAAACTTTGGATTCAAACGGATAAAGGCAGATTAAAAACAGATAAAATTCTCCCTCACCCCTGCCCTCTCCCCGCCACAAAGATTGGCGGGGAGAGGGTAAGGGTGAGGGGCGGGGTTTCAGGGGCAAAGGTCCTGAAGTATGTTCCGTAAAATTATATATTAGAGGCGATGCTATGCCAGTGACTTCTCCTCTTATCCGACATACACACAAGATTCATTCTTAATCCTTCTTAAGAGGCAAATGCAGGTTAAATTTGCCTCGGGCAAGGTTTCAAATTGTAAGGGTGCGATTTCTCGCACTCAAATTTAACCAAACCCGAGGGGGCAAATGCCCAAAGAATAGCCGTTTGCTTCAAAGGGGGTTGAAATGAAGAGGAGGGCAATACTGATATTATTTCTTTCATCCCTCAGTATATCCAGTTCTGAGGTATGGCAGATTGGCCACGAGGCTGGGTATTTCGACACTCACGGCCTATGTGGAGTTTACCATTCCCAACCAGTATTACACTACAGTAGGGGTTTCCTATTTTTACGCAGGTAAGCAGAGGTTCTGGACATATCGCTCGGCTATAGAAAATGTGTATCTAGCTCTTCCAATTGCCCCGTTTTCTGTGATAGAAGCTTGCTCAATTAAATTTCACATTGATGAGATCACTGGGGCTTTAATAACAGTTGCCATCTCATTTGCTAATAGTATATTGGTAGTACTGGTCCAGGCGGTTCACAACTATATTCACAGATAGGAAACTCCACAGTGATTGCTTCTTATGCATTTAGCCCGCATTATTCATACTATTTTTGGTAAATTTCGTTCAAACGCAATCCTAAAGCGGATTTGAGCCATTTTTTAAGTGCAAAATTTTTTGACACTCTTCCTGAAACAAGTTCAGGATGGCATTGTTTTTTTCTGTAGATCTTCATAATTCAGCTTTTGAAAACTGCTCATCAT